>OLQX01001994.1_pt1 | contig 14994 bp, 14 predicted proteins | sample 1672581 | NCBI WGS metagenome assembly OLQX01 (sample SAMEA3136701, study PRJEB25190) | human gut metagenome | reverse complement strand
TGACAGTAGGCTGCGATGGCATCCGCGTTGCCGCGGACATCCTGCACGAGCGTTTTGAGCGGCTCGCGCGTAATATAGGGCGCAAGGGTCTCGAACGCGCCGATCATCGCCTCATTCAGGCGAACGGCGAACGGCGCGCGCACGATATCCGCGATGGCGCAGGACAGGCGGCCGAGCGATGTGCCGCCGTAGGGATGGCTCGAATGCCCGCCGATGCTGTGAACGGAGAGCTCCAGGTCGGCGTAGCCCTTTTCCATCAGCTCCACGGTGGCGACGGCAAGCTCGGGCGCGCCGTAGGCCTCGCCGGAATCAATCTTGTAGCCGCCCTCGTCGAGCACGAATTCGAGCGTCACGCCTTGGGCCTTCAAATGGTCGGAGATGGCAAGCGCGCCGAGGTTAAGCGTCTCCTCATCGTCGCCAAAGGCGAGATATGCCGTGCGGCGGAAGGACTTGCCGTGGGCGAGCAGATACTCCGCGGCCTCGAGCACGCCGAAGACCTGCTCCTTGATGTCGATGGTGCCGCGGCCCCAGATATACCCGTCTGCCACGTCGCCGGAGAAGGCGGGGTGTGTCCAGTTCTGCTCCGTGCCCTCAACGACGGGCACGACGTCCTGATGCGACATATAGAGGCAGGGGCGCAGCGCCTTATCGCTGCCGGGGATGGTGATGAGCACGGCGTGGTGGCCGAGGCGCTCAAAGGCGCCGGCGCGCATGATGTTGGGGTAGCTCGCCTTCATGTGCGCGTGCAGCCTGTCGAATTCCGTATAGTCCGTCAGGCTGTGGTCGGCGTAGTTGATGGTCTTGCAGCGGATGGCGGCGGACAGGCGCGCCAGCGCGCCCTCACGGTCAAGATCGGGAAAATCGTCCTCGCGGGCAAAGTAGTCGGCAACAGGTCTCATTGCATTTTATCCTCCAGATAGCGGCTGAGGAACTCGCGCGTGCGCGGCTCCTTCGGATTTCCGAAGACCTCTTTGGGCGCGCCCTGCTCTAAAATGACGCCCTGGTCCATGAAGACCACGCGGTCGCTCACTTCCTTGGCAAACGCCATCTCGTGCGTGACGACGACCATCGTCATGCCCTGCTGGGCGAGGTTTTTCATGACGTCCAGCACCTCGCCGACCATCTCGGGGTCGAGCGCGGAGGTCGGCTCGTCGAAGAGCATGACCTCGGGTGCCATGGCAAGCGCGCGCACGATGGCGATACGCTGCTTTTGGCCGCCGGAGAGCATCGCGGGATACTCGTTCGCCTTGTCAGCAAGGCCGATGCGCTCCAGCAGCGCCATGGCCTGCTTGTCCGCTTCCTCCTGCGTTTTGAGCTTGAGCTTGACGGGGGCGAGGGTGATGTTCTTTTTGACCGTCATGTGCGGGAAGAGGTTGAAGTGCTGGAAGACCATGCCCATCTCGCGGCGGTGGAGGTCGAGGTTGACCTTCTTGCCGTTGAGGGCGACATCCTTAAAATAGATCGTGCCGGAGGTCGGCTGCTCTAAAAGGTTCAAACAGCGCAGCAGTGTCGATTTGCCGCTGCCGGAGGGACCGATGATGGCCACGACCTCGCCCTTTTTCACACTTAGATCGCAGTGGGAGAGTGCGTGGACGGCGCCGCCGTTGTACTCCTTGGAAACGTCTGCCACGCGGATGAGGGAATCAGTGCTTGTCGCCACGACGCATCCTCCTTTCGAGTGCTTCGATCGCTTTGCCGGCAGGGTAGGTGATGCAGAAATACATCAGCGCTGCCAGCACGTAAGGTGCGAGGGAAATGTAGGTGGACGTTGCCACGGTCTTCGCGGCAAACATCAGCTCGACCATGCCGAGCGTGGAGCAGATGGACGATTCCTTGACCATGGTGACGACCTCGTTGCCGAGTGCGGGCAGGACATTTTTGATGGCCTGCGGCAGCACGACGAGCGTCATGGACTGGGAGGCGGAAAGGCCCAGCGAGCGCGCGGCCTCGGTCTGGCCCGCGTCAACGGCAAGGATACCCGCGCGGAAGATCTCGGCGACATAGGCCGAGCTGTTGAGCGCCAGCGCCACGACGCCGGGAATGAAGCGGGAAATGTCGATAAAGCCAAAGAGGTACAGGCGCGGGATGGAGATCGCGCCAAAGAGACCGAAGTAAATGATCGAAAGCTGCACGAGCAGCGGCGTGGAGCGGAAGATGGCGATGTACGCGCCGGAGATGCTGCGCACGAACTTGTTCTTGCTCAGGCGCATGAACGCGAGCAGCAGCGCCGGAATGACCGCCAGCGCGACCGACACGACTGCGAGCAGCAGCGTGTAGCCCAGCGCCTGCAGGAAGTACACGCCGTACTTCGGCAGGAAGGAAAAGTTGACGAACGACGCCGGCGACATCCCGACGAAAAGGTTGCTCCACCATGTGGCAAAATCCATGGGAGGGATCTCCTTTCAAGATTTTCATAGAGACGCCAAAGAGCAAAGCCATGGGGCTTTGCTCATTGGCTATGAGAGATAGTGAGAAGAGAGCGTAATTAGTGGGAGTGCTTAGGCCGCAGGAGCGTCCGCGGTGACCTCGACGGCCACACCGCTCAGCGCATCGGCGTCGGCGATGAACTCATCGATCTTGTTCTCGGAGGTCATCTTGGCGATCGCCGCGTTGATGCCGGGCAGCAGACCCTTGGGGTCGCCCTTGGCAACGGCGATGCAGTAGGGCTGGGCTTCGCCGAGCTCGGAGGAGGCGCTGGCGATGGCCAGATCGGGGTTGGCATCGACATATTCCTGCGCGACAGCACCATCGAGCACGACCGCGTCGATCTTGCCGTAAACCAGCTCGTTGACAAGGTCAGTCACAAGCTGCAGGGAAACGAGGCTGGCACCTTCCATCTGGTCGGTAACGATGCCCTCCTTGGTGGTGGCAGACTGTGCGCCGACGCTCTTGCCGGCAAAGTCGGCGAGGGTAGCGTACTGGTCGGCGGCGTCAGCCTTGACAAGGATCATCGGGGGGATATCGGTGTAGTAGGGATCGGAGAAGTCGGCGGAGTTGAGACGCTCCTCCGTGGCTTCCATGGCCGCCATGACGATGTCATAGTCGCCCTTGGCGAGAGAGGTGAGCAGATAGTCAAAGCCCATGTTCTCGACCTGAAGCTCCATGCCCATCTCGTCGGCAATGTACTGCGCGGCGGAAATGTCGATACCGGCAAACTGCATCTCGCCGCTGTCATCGGCATACATGAACTCGAACGGGGCATAGTCGGCAGAGGTGCCGAGCACCAGCGTGCCGCCGGTCTGCTCGGTGTTGTCGGTGTTGGTGTCATCGGTGGTGCTGCTGTCGTCGGCCTTGCTGCCGCAGGCAACCAGCGAAAGGCTCATCATCAGAGCCAGCATCAGTGCGGTAAACTTTTTCATGGTTGATAGCTCCTTTTGTAATTTCTTTCCATCTTGCATATTGTTTTATCGTCGAGCGAATTTTCATTCGTTTCATAAACGATAATGAGAGTATAGATGTTTATTTATTCGTTGTCAATGGTTTTTGATTCAAAAAAGAGGAGAAAAAACGGACGTTTTCTGTGCAAATCGTACAGAAAACGGAAAAACAGCACAAAAAATCTAAAGAATATACATTTATGCACGCATATATGCACTTTCTTGCGATAAAGCGACGGCTGCGGATGTATAAAATTGGCAGGAGCTTCATGCTCCTGCCGAGAGGGATGTTCAGCTTTTTGCGGCCGTGGCTTTGGTGCGCTTTGGCTTGCGCACATAGGCGAAATAGTAGCCGATCGCGCAGAGGGGGATCGCCGCGAGCACATCGAGGGCGGAATGCTGCTTCATAAAGACCGTGGAGATGCTGATGAGAAACGCCGCGATACCGGACGCGATGCGCCAGCCCTTCGAGGAGAAAAGAGGGGTGTGCCAGAAGGCGAAAAACGCCGCCAGCGAGCCGATGACGTGCAGCGAGGGGCAGACGTTGGTGTTGGTGTCGAATACGTAAAAGCCTGCGATGAAGCGCGTGAGCACGTTGTCGCGCGGGAAGGTCTCTGGCCGCAGCATCTGGCAGGTGGGGAAGAGAAAGTAGATGAGCAGCGTGACGGAGTAGGTGATCATCACAAAGTGCATCATGCGGCGGAAGCCCGGCACGTCAAAAAAGAGCGTGTAGGCCACCGCGCCGATGAGGTAGACAAACCAGAAGAGGTACGGGATGAGAAACCACTCGTTGAAGGGAATGAGGTCGTCGAGCGCGCAGTGCATCTCGATGTAATGCGTTACGGGGTAGAAGCGCTCGACATATGAAAAACCGAGGCCGAAGACGGGCCAGAAGAGCAGCAGCCATACGTGGGAAAATTCTGGTGTGCTCAGCTTGCTGAAGCGGAACTTGCGGTAGTCGACATAGGGCCTGATCATGCGAGGTCTTCCTCCTTCTCCTCCTCGGCTTCATTCATCTCGGAGAGAATGTTGGCCGCGGCGTTGTGCGGCACGGCGGCGTCGAGCGCGTCGCCCATCTTCTCAAGCGCGTCCTTGTCGCTGAGAAGGCGAAGGCTCGTGCGCGCGATCTCTTTGGGCGTCTGCCCCGTGACCGCGCCTCCCGTGCGCAGGAAAAAGTCCTTGTTGTACTCCTCGCAGCCCGCGACCGCGTCGATGAACACCATCGGCAGGCGCATTGAGGCCGCCTCGGTCACGCTGATACCGCCGGGCTTGGTGAGGTAGAGATCCGCCGAGTCCATCAGCAGGGCCATATCCTTGACATAGGAGAGAATGTGCACGTTCTTCGCGCCGTAAAATCTGCGGGAGAGGCGGTCGTAGAGCCGCTCGTTCGTGCCGCAGACGATCGTGAGGTCCTGATTGTCGGGCAAATTCCGCCCGATGCGGCGGGCAATGCTCATAATGGGGCCGCAGCCCATGCTGCCGCACATCATCACAAGGTGCTTATGCTCGGCGGGAATGCCGAAGGCGCGCTTGGCCTCCTCCTTGCGGACGCGGGACTGGAACATCTGGCGCACGGGAATGCCGCAGGCGCGCATTCGCTCGGGCGTGATGCCGCCGCCGAGAAAGTCTGAGCCCAGCGAGGACGCAGGGATGAAGTAGCGGTCGAGCGAGCTGTCCTTCACGCTGGGCGAGCAGGTGTAGTCCGTTGCGATGAAGCAGGTCTTGAGGTTTGGCAGGTGCGTCTTCACGACCTCGCTGACCATGAGGGCGGAGAAGGGATGGGTGCAGATGACCGTATCGTAGCCGCTGCCGGCAATGAAGCCGCAGAGCTTTTCCACGCCCTGCGTGAGATAGCGGTAGAGCGCAGAGCCCTCGTGAAACTGCGTGGGATGCTCCTCCGCCGCGCGGTAGCCCACGCGGAACAGCCCCGGCGCGTGGCGGTAGATGCGCACGTGCCAGTTGGAGATGAAGCGCGAGACCTCGGGCGAGATGAAGCGCAGGGCATCCTCGGTGTCGCAGGGGATGTGCTGAAGGCGGCACTCCTCCGCGAGCGCCGAGGCGCAGGAGTTGTGCCCCTCGCCGGTGTTGCAGCTTAAAATCAAAACTTTCATGAAAAGATCCGATCCTTTACTGTTATTTGTTTTCTTTTGCGCTCCGACGCTGCTGCGCGGCAAGCAGCCTTTGCAGCCGCGGGCGGTTGTAGCGCTGGATGATGAGAAACGGCAGGTTGCCGAACAGGATATAGATGGCGGTGACGATCGCGCCGCCCGTTCCGGGCCATAGGCGCAGGGCGTAAAAGCCGAGCAGGATGAGCACAAAGTGCGTGAACTCGGCCACGCAGGTCTCCTGGAGCATCCGCGGAAGCTGCGCGCGGAAGTCCGCGTTCAGTTTTTTGGCGGGGATGAGCTTGGGAACGATCCGGCTCATGTCGGGCACTTTGTCCTGCCAGTCGTGCACACGCAGAAAGCGGTAAAGCTTCGCCTCCCAGGGGGCGCAGCGGTAGGGGAACCGGTCGGCATGAAACCAGCTTTTCGGCAGGAGCCTGCCGATGAAAAACGACAAGACGGCCAGGACCCCGTAGTAAATGCAGCAGCGCAGAAAGCCCACGATCCTACCTCCTTTTTTCGTAAGGAAAGCCCGACGCAGGACAGTGCGCCGGGAAAATGCCGCGTCAAGCGGCCGTTAAAATTCAGTATAGCATAGAAAAGCGAATAAATGGTGAAGCCAAGCTCAATTTTTGTTGAAACTTTGCAGGACAATGGCAGGTCATCCCTGCTCGGGCAGCGAGACGGCGAAGCGGCAGCCGCCCAGGGGCGGATCCTCGACCCGTACCTCGCCGCCGTGCATGGCAACGATCTTGCGCACGAGGGCGAGACCGAGACCGTTGCCCTCGGATTCATGCGAGCTGTCCCCCTGATAGAATTTGTTAAAAATGCGCGCCTTATCCTCATCCGGGATAGAGGGGCCCTCGTCGTCGATGGTGAAGAGAATGCTCCCGTTCTCGCGCAGCATCCGCATCCGGATGAGTCCGCCGCGCGGACCGAACTTGATGGCATTGTCGATGAGATTCGACCACACGTGCTGCAGGAGCCCCGCATAGCCCGTGTATTCGATCTCGTCGAGATCGACGTCGAAGTCGACGTCCTTTTCCGTCCACCTGCGCTCAAGGGCAAGGATGCTCTGGCGCACCTGCTCATCGAGGCGGAAGCGCTCGCGCCGGGGGCGGATGGATTGACTGTCGAGCTTGCTCAGCAGCAGGATGTTGCCCGCCAGCGCGGAGAGACGGCGCGTGTTGAAGAGGATCTTGTCGACATATTCCGCCTGTTCCTCGCTTGACTGCTGGTGCTCCTGCAAAAGTGAGGCGTAGCCCTCGATGGCGCTGATGGGCGTTTTGAATTCGTGCGAGACATTGGAGATAAAATCGGTTTGGAGCGTCTCGGTCGCGCCGAGCTCGCGCACCATGAGGTCAAAATTGTCGTAAATGTCGCGAATATCGCGAAAGAGGCTCCTTGTTTCCACCTTGACCTGAAAGTTGCCGCCTGCGACCTCCTTCATCGCGCGCGACAGGCGCGAGATGGGGGCAAAAAACGCGACGGAAAAGCCCGCCGCCGTAGCGCTGCCGAGCAGCAGCGTGAAGATCAGCAGCCAGATAAAGGTCGGCACATTCACGCCCAGATGCTCGAGCCCCCAGGTCGCAAGCGTAGCCAGCAGCGCCACGCCGATAAAGCCCGCCATGCAGATAAAGAAGAACTGCACGCGGATATCGAGCCATTTATTCCTGCGCTTGCTCATGCCTTCACCACCTTGTAGCCGACGCCGCGCATTGTGACGATCCTGAAGTCCGGGTTATCGCGGAAGCGCTCGCGCAGCCTTCCGATGTGCACGTCGACGGTGTGGGTATCGGTGCTGGAGTCGTAGCCCCAGATGTCGTCCATGAGCTGCTGGCGCGTGAAGATGCGGCCGGGAAATGACGCCATTTTGTAGAGCAGCATGAATTCCTTCTGCGGCAGTACCGTGCTCTCGCCGTTCACCGTGACGCACAGCGAGTCGCATTCAAGCACCGTGCCGCCGATGCTCTGGCGGCGCTCGCTCGCCATCTGCGCGCGGCGCAGCAGCGCGCTCACGCGCAGGACCATCTCATTGATGTTGATGGGCTTGACCATGTAGTCATCGCTGCCGGAGAGAAAGCCGAGGCGCATATCGTCAAAGGCGTCGCGCGCGGTGATCATCAGAATGGGAATGGACGAGCCGCTCTCGCGGATGGAGCGCACGAGCTCGAAGCCGTCCATCTTCGGCATCATGATATCGGAAATAATGAGGTCGAAATAGGTCTGATCGAGCGCGGCAAGGGCCTCCTCCCCATTGGAAACGCCGAGGACCGTATAGCCGTTCTTTGTGAGCACGTGGGCAAAGAGCTGACGCAGCTCGCGGTCATCCTCGGCAATGAGAATTTTGAACATGGCACCCTCCGATCATCGTTCGCGCCGCACCGCGGCGGATGGAATGAGTCTTGCCTGGACAGTATAGCATATCCCGGCAAAAAGTGCACGGAAATTGCAGGAAATTTTGTACCGCAGCGGAACTGCGCAAAAAAAGAGCCGTCCTTTCGACGACTCTTTTTCAATGATGGATGTTAACCGCCGAGGTAGGCCTTGCGCACAGCGTCGCTGGCCATGAGCTCCTTGCCGGTGCCGGAGAGGGTGATGCGGCCCGTTTCCAGCACGTAGGCGCGGTCGGCGACGGAAAGCGCGGCCTGCGCATTCTGCTCGACGAGCAGGATCGTCGTGCCTGCGGCGTGCAGCTCGCGGACGATGTCGAAGATCTGCTCAACGAGGATGGGCGCAAGACCCATGGAAGGCTCGTCGAGCATCAAAAGCTTGGGGCGCGACATGAGCGCTCTGCCCATGGCGAGCATTTGCTGTTCGCCGCCGGAAAGCGTACCGGCGATCTGGCGGCGGCGCTCCTTCAGGCGCGGGAAGCGCTCATAGACGTCCGCAATGCCGGACTCGATGGTGGAATTGGGCTGGGTATAGGCGCCCATTTCGAGGTTATCCTCGACCGTCATCTGCAAAAAGACGTGACGGCCCTCGGGGACCTGCGCAAGACCGTGCTCGACGATCTTGTGCGCGGGAACGCCCTTTAAGTCCTTGCCTTCAAAGACGACGCTGCCGTGCTTGGGGTGCAGCAGGCCGGAGACCGTGTTCAGGACGGTCGATTTGCCCGCGCCGTTCGCGCCGATCAGCGTGACGACCTCGCCCTCGTTGACCTCGAAGGAGACGCCTTTGACGGCGTGGATGCTGCCATAGTAAACGTGAAGATCGTTCACCTGTAAGATCTGACTCATCGTTAGGCCTCCTTCTGCTTGCCGAGGTAGGCTTCAATGACCTCGGGGTTATTCTGAATGTCCTCGGGCGTGCCCTTGGCGATGACGCGGCCGAAGTTCAGCACGGCGATGCCCTCGCAGATGTTCATGACCAGGTTCATGTCGTGCTCGATGAGCAGCACCGCGATCTTAAAGGTGTCGCGGATGGAGCGGATGTTTTCCATCAGCTCGGCCGTTTCGCTCGGGTTCATGCCGGCGGCGGGCTCGTCAAGGAGCAGCAGGCTGGGGTTTGTGGCCAGTGCACGCAGGATTTCCAATCTGCGCTGCGCACCGTAAGGCAGCGAGCTTGCCTTGGCGCCCGCAAGATCTTCCATGTGGAAGATGGAGAGCAGCTCCATCGCGCGCTCGTGGACGACGCGCTCTTCCTTCCAAAAGCGGGGAAGGCGGAAGATGCCCTCGGGCATCGTGTAGTGCATCTGTGTGTCCATGGCGACGGTGATGTTCTCTTCCACGCTCAACTCGCCGAAGAGACGGATGTTCTGGAAGGTACGGGCGATGCCCGCGCGGTTGACCTGCGCGGTGTTGAGCCCGTGGATGTCCTTGCCGTTTAAGAGGATGGTGCCGTGGGTGGGCTGATAGACCTTGGTCAAAAGGTTGAAGACCGTCGTCTTACCGGCGCCGTTGGGCCCGATGAGGCCGGTGATTTCCGTGCGGCCGATGGTCACGTTGAAGTTATCGACTGCCTTCAGGCCGCCGAAGGTGATGCCGAGGTCGATGCATTCGAGCACGGGGGACTTGTCCGCGTCTCGCTCGGGCAGGAGCGCCGGCTCGCGGGAGACGGGAACGAGTTTGGTTTTCTGAGTCATGGTCAATTCTCCTCCTTTTCAGCGACCGCGCGGCGGTGCGGCAGCAGCTTCTGGACGAACGCCTTGGCCTGCGGATTGTTGGTTGCGAGCATGACGCAGATCAGCACGATCGCGTAGATGAGCATACGGAAATCGGAGAACTGGCGCAGTGCTTCGGGCAGAATGGTGAGCGCGGCGGCGGCAACGAGCGAGCCCCAGATGTTGCCGAGACCGCCGAGCACCACGAACACGAGGATGAGGATCGAGAGGTTGAAGTTGAACTTCGTCGCCTGGAGGGAGGAGTAATTCAGACCGTAGAGCGCGCCTGCCGCGCCTGCGAGGGCGGCGGAGGTGACGAAGGCCATGAGCTTATATTTCGTCAGGTTCAGGCCGATGGCTTGCGCGGCGATGTGGTTATCGCGGATGGCCATGATCGCGCGGCCTGCGCGCGAGCGCGTCAGATTCAGCACCACGATGAGCGTGATCATCACGAGCACGAAGCCTGCGGTGAACGTTGCGATGGTGGCGGTGCCGGTCGCGCCCTGCGCGCCCTTGATGATGGCGGTGCCGGAGGCGCTGAGGCCGAGGTCATCGACCGTCTTGCTGCCGGCGGGGTTGAAGATGAAGTGCAGGCCGTTTTCATCGTAGCCGATGATCAGGCAGTTGATGAGCTCCTTGATGATCTCGCCGAAGGCGAGCGTCACGATGGCGAGGTAGTCGCCCTGCAAGCGGAGCACCGGCGTGCCGATGAGAAGACCGACGATGGCGGCAAAGATCGCACCGACGATCATCGCGACGGCGAGACGCACCGGAGCGCTCGGGATCGCACCCATGAGGCTCTGCGAGACCACGATGCCGGAAAATGCGCCGACGCTCATAAAGCCCGCGTGACCGAGGCTCAGCTCACCGAGGATACCGACCGTGAGGTTCAGCGACACGGCCATGGACATATAGCAGCAGATGGGGACGAGCAGGCCGACGGCGGAGCGCTTGAGCGAGCCGTTGTTCTGCAGGATCGTCGTGATGATGAAGACGAGGATCACGCCGAGGTAGGTCGCAAAATCGACCTTAGTAGTCTTTTTGAGAGACTTGAATTTGCTCATTTTCTGTGTCATTCCGGTCACCTTACACTTTCTCCGGCACGTATTTGCCGAGAAGTCCTGCGGGTTTGACGAGCAGCACGACGATCAGCACGGCGAACACGATGGAGTTGGCGAGATTCGTCGAGATATACGCCTTGGCCATGGCCTCGATGATGCCGAGGAGCAGGCCGCCGAGGAACGCGCCGGGGATGGAGCCGATGCCGCCGAACACCGCCGCGGTGAAGGCCTTGATGCCGGGCATGGAGCCGGTCGTCGGCATGAGCGACGTATTGAACGAGCAGAGCAGCACGCCGGCGATGGCGGCGAGCGCCGAGCCGATGGCGAACGTTGCGGAAATGGTGGCGTTGACGTTGATGCCCATGAGCTGGGCCGCCGCCTTATCCTCCGAGCAGGCACGCATGGCCTTGCCCATCTTGCTCTTGTTGACGAACGTGGTGAGGCCGATCATGATGACGACGCAGGCCGCGATCGTAAGAAGAGACACATAGGAGACGGTCAGCTTGCCGCCGAACAGCTGCATCGAACCCTCGACCACCGGAGGATAGACACGCGCGGCTGCCTTCCAGATGAGAAGCGCGGAGTTCTGGAGGAAATAGCTCACGCCGATGGCGGTGATCAGGACCGCGAGGCTCGGCGCGGAGCGCAGGGGCTTGTAGGCAAGGCGCTCGATGACGACGCCGAGCACCGTGCAGACGATGACGGCCAGCAGCACCGCCACGATGCTGGGAAGGCCCAGATAGAACATCGCGCAGAAGGAAACGTAGCCGCCGATCATGATAACGTCGCCGTGGGCAAAGTTCAGCATCTTGGCAATGCCGTAGACCATCGTATAGCCGAGGGCGATGATGGCGTACACGCTGCCGAGGCTGATGCCGCTGATGAGATAGGACAAAAATTCCATAGGATGGCACCTCTCTTTTCTCTTTTGGGATCGGGTTTGTCTGTGGCAGAAACAAGGGCAGAGGCGAGGGCTCCTGCCTTCGTTTCCGCCATAGAAGCAGGGCGTAGGCCGCCGGGAGCGTATGCTCCCGACGACCCGCCGCTGAGAAAGGCTTTTAGGGGTCTTTCGTGCGTTTGGGGGAATCAGCCCTCGACGTACTGGCCGTCCTTGACGACGTAGGCGGTCGGGGCCTTGGAGACCTGACCCTCGGCGTTCCAGGTCATGTCGGTACCGGTGAGACCGGTGAACTTGAGGGAGGTGATGGCGCTGACGAGCGCGTCGCAGATCTCTTCATTGCTCATATCGGCGGTGCAGCCGGCCTGTTCGAGCGCGGCCTTGACGATGTACACACCGTCATAAGCGTCGGCGGCGAACTGGTTGGGCGTGGTGCCGTAAGCGGCGACGTAAGCGTCGACGAAGCTCTTGCTGGATTCAACGGTGGCGCAGAACGGGGTCATCAGCACGAGGCCCTCGGCGAGAGTGGTGTCAAAGCCGGGCATATCGAGGATGCCGTCCATGCCGTCCACACCGAAGAAGGTGGGGGCATAGCCCATGGCCTTGGCCTGCGCGAAGATCACGGAAGCGGGCTGATAGTAGATGGGGAGGAAGACGAGGTCGGCGCCGGCAGTCTGCGCGGCGGCGAGCTGGACGGAGAAGTCAGAGGAGGTATCGAGTGTAAAGGTGCCCTGATAGACGATGGAGAGGCCCTTGTCGCCCGCTTCCTTCACGAAAGCATCGCGGATGCCCTGAGAGTAGGCGTCGTCGTTGCGGTAGATGACGGCGATCTTGGCATCGGCGAAGTTCTCAGCCATGTAGTCGGCAGCGCCAACGCCCTGGTTGGGGTCGGTGAAGCAGACCTGGAAGACATTGTCCTTGCCCGCGGTCACGTCAGTGGAGGAGGCGGAGGGGGTCAGCATGAAGGTGCGGTCGGTGTAGCAGGCATCGGCAACGGCGATGGAAGCGCCGGTGGTCGTGGGGCCGACGAGAACCTGCATGCCATTGTCCATCATATTGTTGTAGGCGTTGACGGCCTTTTCACCGTCGCCCTCATCGTCCTGAGAGAGGAACTCAAACTTGATCTTGCTGTCGCTCGCGTTGATTTCATTGACGGCGAGCTCCACGCCCTGCTTGACGGCCATACCGTAGATCGCGTTGTCGCCGGTCAGCGGGCCGGAGGTGCCGAGCTTGAAGGTCTGGACCTCAGCGTTATCGGTGCCGTCGGTGTTGGCATCGGTGTTCGCATCGTCGCCCTTGGAGCCGCAGGCGGCCATCGAGAGCGTCATGGCTGCCGCCATGAACATACACATGAGCTTCTTTTTCATCTTAAAAATCTCCTTTGATAAAAAATGACAAATTTTATTATACAAAAAAGCGGATCCGCCATTCCCGGCGGAACCGCTTTGCTGTATCGCATTCAGGGGCTTTCAGCAATCGCGTTTCGTTCGGGAAACATCCGCAAGAACTACCAGAAGTACCAGTACCAGCAGGGAAATGCCGATAATGGACAGGGAGAGAATGCGGGAAATAATAATGGACGCCATGATCATGGCGCCCAGAACGATGCAGTTGAAGCCGAAGGACTGAGAGGGGCAGGAGGAAGCGGCCTCTGCGCACATGGCAGAAGCGGCGGCGTTATTCTGATTTGCATAAGCAAAACGGAACATAGCATTAGATCCTTTCATGTATCCCTCATGTTTGATGGGCTAATTTTAGCGCGTGGAGCGCCGGAAGTCAATAGCGCATATTATCCAAAGAAAAAGCGATGAAAAGGGGATGAATATGTAATATCGACAATATCGGGCGGTTTGGCCCTATTCCGGGAGGGAAAACGGGCAGCTTCGGCCGAAACAAGGCGAAATTCCGCCGCCGTGCGCCCGGGAGAAGCGTGCGCCGCATATATAATGAGAGGCAGGAGTAACACGAAGAGATTTTAGCACTCGAGGCGGAAGAGTGCCAAAAAATTAAGAGTTTGGTAACAAATAGCGGGAAATACCTGTTATACTTGGAGTCAAATCACATTCAGAGAGGGATGCTTTTATGGCTAAAAAACAGTTTAAGGCAGAATCGAAGCGTTTGCTCGATCTGATGATCAACTCGATTTACACGCACAAGGAGATCTTCCTGCGCGAGATTATTTCCAACGCCAGCGACGCCATCGACAAGCTCTGCTACGTCGCGCTGACGGACGACAAGGTCGGCATGAGCCGCAGCGATTTTGCCATCACGGTTTCGGCCGACAAGGACGCCCGCACGCTGACGGTGTCGGATAATGGCATCGGCATGAGCAGGGAAGAGCTTGAAAATAACCTTGGCGTCATCGCGTCGTCGGGGTCCTACAAGTTCCGTCAGGAGACGGAGGAAAAGGACAAAAAGGAGGCCGATATCGACATCATCGGCCAGTTCGGTGTGGGCTTCTACTCCGCGTTCATGGTCGCCGACAGCATCACCGTGCGCACGAAGAAGTACGGTTCGGAGCAGGCCCATGAGTGGCAGTCCTCCGGCGCGGACGGCTACACCGTCACGGAATGCGGCAAGGAAAGTGTCGGCACCGACGTCATCATGCACATCAAGCCCGACACGGACGAGGAAAAGTACAGCGAATATCTCGAATCCTACCGCCTGCACGCGCTGATCAAGAAGTATTCCGACTACATCCGCTACCCCATCCATATGATGATGCCCGAGCAGAAGGTCAAGGAGGGCAGCGATCCGGAGAAGCCCGAGTACGAGACCGTAGAGGAAATGAAGACCGTCAACTCCATGGTCCCGCTCTGGCAGCGCAAGAAGAGCGAGGTCACGGACGAGGAGTACAACAAGTTCTATTCCGAGCTGACGCACGAATTCGACAAGCCCCAGCGCACGATCACCGTCTCCGCCGAGGGCAACGTGACCTACAAGGCGCTGCTGTTCGTGCCGTCGTCTCGTCCCTTCAACTTCTACACCGAAGGGTACGAGAAGGGCCTGCAGCTCTACAGCGCGGGTGTGCTCATCATGGACAAGTGCGACACGCTGCTGCCGGATTACCTGCGCTTTGTGCGCGGCGTGGTCGATTCGCCCGACCTGAGCCTGAATATCTCCCGCGAGTTGCTGCAGCACGACCGCCAGCTCAGGGTCATCGGCCAGAATCTTGAAAAGAAGGTCCGCGCGGACCTTGAAAAGTTCCTCAAGGACGACCGCGAGGGCTATGAGAAGTTCTACGCGAACTTCGGCCGTCAGCTCGGCTACGGCATTGTGAGCGACGGCGGCGAGAGCCGCAGGGATTCGCTCAAGGACCTGCTGATGTTCTACTCCTCGACGGAGAAGAAGCTCACGACGCTCAAGGAGTACGTCTCCCGCATGAAGGAGGACCAGAAGTGCATCTACTATGCCGCCGGCGAGAGCGTCGCGGCGGTGGACAAGCTGCCGC
>OLQX01001990.1_pt1 | contig 15034 bp, 9 predicted proteins | sample 1672581 | NCBI WGS metagenome assembly OLQX01 (sample SAMEA3136701, study PRJEB25190) | human gut metagenome | reverse complement strand
CCATCCTGACCAGCCGCGTGGTGGACCGCCCCATGCGCCCGCTGTTCCCCAAGGAAATGCGCAATGACGTGTGCATCACCATGACCGTCATGAGCCTGGACCCGGACTGCAGCCCGGAGATCGCCGGTATGATCGGCGCTTCTCTGGTCACTGCTGTGTCGGACATCCCCTGGAACGGCCCCATCGGCGGCGTGCAGGTGGGCCTGGTGGACGGCCAGATCGTGCTGAACCCCACCCAGGAGCAGCGCAAGGTGAGCGACCTGGCCCTGACCGTAGCCGCTACCATGGACAAGATCGTGATGATCGAGGCCGGTGCCAACGAGGTGGACGAGGACACCATGCTGAATGCCATCAAGGTAGCGCATGTGGAGATCAAGAAGATCATCGAGTTCATCAACCGCATCGTGGTCGAGCGCGGCAAGAAGAAGATCGACTTCCAGGTCGTGGGCCTGGACATGGAGGTGTTCCATGCCATCCAGAACAAGTATCTGGACGATTTCAAGGCTGCCATGGACACCGACGACAAGAACGTGCGTGACGCTGCTCTGCTGCCCATTATGGACAAGATCGCCGAGGAATACCCCGACCTGTCTGCTGCGGACCTGGATCTGGTGAGCTACAAGATGCAGAAGTTCGTCGTGCGCCGCTGGCTGCTGGACGAGGGCAAGCGTGTGGACGGCCGCGGCATCAACGAGATCCGCCCGCTGGCTGCCGAAGTGGGCATTCTGCCCCGCGTGCACGGTTCCGGTATGTTTACCCGCGGCCAGACCCAGGTGCTGACCACCTGCACTCTGGGCGGCACCAAGGACAACCAGCTCATGGATGACCTGACCGACGAGCAGACCAAGCGCTATATCCACCACTACAACTTCCCGCCGTACTCTGTGGGCGAGGCCCGCGCACCGCGCAGCCCCGGCCGCCGCGAGATCGGCCATGGCGCACTGGCAGAGCGTGCTCTGGTGCCCGTGCTGCCCTCTCTGGAAGAGTTCCCCTACACCATCCGCTGCGTGTCTGAGGTGCTCTCCTCCAACGGTTCCACCTCTCAGGCATCCATCTGCGGCTCTACGCTGGCCCTGATGGATGCAGGCGTGCCCATCAAGGCACCCGTTGCCGGCATTTCCTGCGGCCTGATCACCGAGGGCGACCGCTGGATGACCATGCTGGACATTCAGGGCGTGGAGGATTTCCACGGCGATATGGACTTCAAGGTGGGCGGCACCCGCAAGGGTATCACTGCCATCCAGATGGACATCAAGATCGATGGCCTGACCTACGACATCATTGCTGAGGCCTTTGAGAAGTGCCGCAAGGGCCGCCTGTATATTCTGGACGAGATCATCAAGCCGGTGATCGCAGAGCCTCGCCATGAACTGAGCCGCTACGCACCCAAGATGTTCAGCATGATGATCCCCACCGATAAGATCAAGGACGTGATCGGCAAGGGCGGCAAGGTCATTCAGGACATCTGCGCTACCTGCAACTGCAAGATCGACGTGCAGGAGGACGGCCATGTGTTCGTCTCGGCTGTGGATCAGGAGGACGCAAAGCGCGCCATCTTTACCATCAAGACCATTGTGGAGGACCCCGAGATCGGTGCCATCTACAAGGGCAAGGTGACCCGCCTGATGAACTTTGGTGCCTTCGTTGAGATCGCACCGGGCAAGGAAGGTCTGGTGCACATCTCCAAGCTGGACACCAAGCGTGTGGAGCGCGTGGAGGATGTGGTGGCCGTGGGTGATGCCATCGTGGTCAAGGTGACCGACATCGACCAGCAGGGCCGCATCAACCTGAGCCGCCGCGATGCCATTCTGGCGCTGGAAGCCAAGCGCGCCGAGCAGCAGGCACAGCAGCAGTAAACCCTGACTGCATAAAAGAAACCGAAAAAGAGGACCCGATGCATTTGCATCGGGTCCTCTTTGTTGTATCAGAATAAAATTATACTGTACGGTACTTGCGATCCAGCGCCCAGCCGAATGCAAACAGCACCACACCACTGACAGCCAGCACCGGCACGGGCCAGTTCAGCTGACCGGTCTGCGGCAGACCGCTCATTGCCGGGTTATCCGGGTGGCCCGGCAGAACGGGGCTGTCTGGATTACCGGGTGCTACCGGATGATCCGGGTGGCCCGGGGCCACGGGATTGTCCGGATTACCGGGAGAGACCGGGTTATCCGGGTTGTCCGGCGGGGTAGGCGTATCAGGATAATCGGGCGTAGGCGGGGTAGGGGGCGTAGGCGGCGTGTCCGGCTTGGTGGGGGTGTAAGCACCCACCTTGGGGCTGGCATCCACCGCATAATTCCACTTGCCATCCTCCGCCATGGGCAGAGAGACAAGGAACGGATTGATCGGCTCATAGCCCTTGGAAGCCTCGGTCTGCACGATCAGATACAGGCCAAGCTCCAGACCACGGAAGGTCACGTTGCCGTCCGCATCAATGGTCTTTGTGGTGCCCTCGGCGCTTTGGGGCAGATACTCCTGCAGCTGGGCCGCAAGGGTGCTGTCGGTCAAATCACCCAGCGCAATGCCGCAGCCGTAGAAATCGCCGCAGTATTCGTAGCTCAGGTTGCCGTTTTGGCGCTTTACCTCGGCCACACGGTACAAAGTGAGCTTGCCGCCGCTCAGCGCCTTATCGTTGGCGCTGTCGTACAGCGTAACGCGGATGGTGCCGGTAGTGGGATTGCCGCTGCTGTCCACCAGCTTGATGTTTGCGCTGGTGGCAAGGGCAGGCAGCGCACTTGTTACCAGAAGGCACAGCACCAAAAGCAGGGCCGCAGCGTGCTTTTTGAGATCAGTGCGTTTCATGTTTTTCACCTCTTGTAGATTTGCGTTTGCGGTTGGAGAACAGCAGCCAGAGCAGCAGCACCAGCAGCAGGGGCAGTGCCATGATGGGAGCTGTGATGATCGGTTCGATCTTGATGGCATCGGCTGTTACACGGATGTGCTTGAGCTTGTCCGGCGTTTCGATGCGCCGTCCGCGCACCAGAAGGCGGTGGGAGTTGATGCCGTAGGGGGTGCAGGTCATCAGGGTGACGTAATCCTTGCCGTCCACCACCTTCAGGTTGTCCGTCTCGGTGGGCAGTACAATGGAGATCTGGTCCACCTCATAGGTCAGCACCCGGTCCAGGATCGTGATGGTGAAGGTGTCGCCCACTTCCAGCTGGTCCAGATTGGTGAACAGCTTGGCGCTGGGCAGGCCGCGGTGGGCCGAAATGACCGCGTGGGTGCTGCCGCCGCCCACCGGCAGGCTGGTGCCCTCCAAGTGGCCTGCGGCGATCTGCAGCACGCCATCGCTGGTGCCGTGGTAGATGGGCAGCTCCACACCGATCTTTTCAATGGTGATGTAGCCCATAATGCCGGTGCCGGTCACATCCAGCGTGCTTTCGTAGGTGGGAAAGCGCTGCGGAAAATACAACGCGTCCGGGTCGGCGGCGATCTGCGCATTGAACGCATCTGCCGCCTCGAAATAGGCGCTGTAGTCGGCATCGGTCAGATTGTCCACATCCTCGGCATAGGTGGCCACAGCACGGGACTGATGCAGCTGGTTGACGTAATCGCTGAGGGTGGGGTATAACATCACGGATAGACCCACGAAAAAGACGAGGATCAGGATGATGGTGCTTTTGTTCTTTTTCATGGGCTACTCCCTAATGTTATAAGGATAGGAGCGGGGGCCTTGCGGCCCCTTTGCTCCGGGTTCTTGGGGGAAATGGAGCTTACTTGTTCTCCATGCGCTTCTTGGTGACCAGCAGAACGATGGCCGCAACCATCAGGCCGCCGCCGACCACATAGAAGATGGTAGTGCCGATGCCGCCGGTGGAGGGCAGGGTAATGCCGCCGGCTTTTTTGTTGATGATTTTATTATTCAGGTTGGATTCACCGGACAGAATAACATTGTATTCGGTGTGCGTTGCAGAAATGACGATTTTTTTATCGGCACAGGCATTGTAATCTTTAGGAGGGGTGGTCTCCTTCAGGTAGTAGGTGCCAGCGTCCAGACCCTTGACATTGAACTGACCATTAGCGGCGGATTTCATTTCAACAGCTTCTTTACCGGTTGCGTTCTTGATGGGGTAGTAGAATTCGCCGTCTTGGTAGAGCTCCACTTCATTCTTACAATCCGCATCGCTGTACAGCTTGAAGCCAGCGCCCTCCAACTCATTACCCGGGATATCATCATCGCGATACTTGGTGTTGTTCAGCTGGTAGGTGTACACACAGACTGGAGTGCTTTCGGGAGTTTTACCAATGGATGACTCGTCTTTGGGATTGTTGGAATAGGTAAGATAAACTTTATTTATGTTACTAGTAGAACCACCTGCAATATTGACATAGGCTTTGTCGTTCAGGTGTGCAGTGTAGGTAACCGTAATAGTAGCGCCGTCATTCAAATTAGCAACGCAGTTCTTGACATCATGAATTTTTACCACAAAAGAGTTTTGACTTTTAAGATTGGAAATATCAATGTCATACTTCGAAGAATCGTTGGTGATATCATAGGGTGTGCCATTGGATTCAATGACTACACTATCGAGTCCGTCATAAGTAATGCCCTCGGACAAGGTATCATTGAAGCAAACAGTGTACTTATCATAGTAATCGTAAGCACGGCCTTCGTCTCTGCCTGCGGGCAACTTAGCGATCAGCTGGAACTGGAACTTTTCGTTGATTGCATGGTCAGCGCTGGAACCAAAATCTCCTGTGCTGGTGCCATCCTGATTGTCGAAATTGTCATAAACTTTCTTCTCAACAGTGGGCTTTACAACCTTATGATTAATTGTAACGTTATAGCTTGTTTGGACTGCTTGGGGAACATTCACCAGGAGGAAGGAATTGTAGGCATGATAGTAATCGCCATTGCTAAAGTTGATAGTATCAACGATCAGATAATAACCTGCCTCGGGAATGGTGATGGAACTGTTGCCACCTACAATGTCGGAGTCCGGGGCTGCACCATTCGAGTAGAGATAGTGGCATACAAAACGCGCGAAAGCGATGCTGTCATCATCGGAATCATGCCATTTGCTGATAACCGCAAGAACTTTCTGAACAGTGGCAGCGTCGGTAGCGTCGGTAGCGTCGATAGAATGAAACTGAGCGCCAATGATAGGAGCATCCTTCAGTTTTTTCAGAAAATCATCAGGATTAGTGATGTGGCTGCCCCACGTAACGTCGGAAAGCGTCGGATTGTCCTTACTACTAATAACACCCTTGAAGATCTGGAAAGCGATGTAATCGTGGTTTTTGTTGAGGTCCTCCTTAGTCTCCCAAGATTCGAATGCAAACGCCGGGATCGCCATGGCGCACACCATGGCAACTGCCAGCAGTGCGGCCAGCAGCTTTTTGATTGCTTTCTTCATCATGATTTGCGAAAATCTCCTTTCAAGTTTTTCTGATTCCTATTTTCAGGGTCTGCTTCCGGCGCAGAATCAATTTTGCCGCCGTGTCAGGAAGGATGCAGGTTTTTAACGTGCCCCCCTTTCGCGTCTGCGCTTTCTGCAAACCCCGCACACCAGAGCGGCAAGCATCAGCGCACCGCCGCCTGCTGTATACAGTTTGGTACCGGCCCCGCCGGTAGAGGGAAGTTCGTAGTCGGACGGATCGGCCTGACTGGTGATCACAAGGCTGTCGGTTTTTACCGACTTTTCGGCATCATCGCTGATGGGCGTATCCAGAATCCTGATGTTATTGATTACTCCGTCAACAGCCGTTTCGCCAACGTCCTTCAGCTTGACGGTGTAGCAGATAGAATAGGTGCCTGCGGCAATGGGGGAACCGGCAGAACCCAAGGTGATCTTGCGCTCACCATTATCATCTTCCCAAGTGATGCGGAGCGCTGTATTGCCGTTTTCCATGCTGAGCTGGAGCGAGTCTTCGACATATTCGGCGGTTACGCCGGTGGGCAGGGTCATGCTGTCCGCAAGCGTCAGCGGGCCGGCCTGTTCGTTCTGGACCACAAGCGTAACAGTGTAATCCAAGTAGGCATCATTGCCATCGCAGCGCGGGTCCTTCACGCTCTGGTTAAGGTCATAGTTCTTATCGTCTTTTTGATCCTCATCGGGGGTTTCATCCGGGTTGATGGTGATATCAAGGGCGTAATCTTTGTTGACCTCGATCTGATTAAAGCCGCTGCTGGTGACCTCGCTCTGGTTCCACTGGAAATTGAAGGCAACGTTGCTGGTGACCTTGGCATCGGAAGTATCCGCGCCTGCGGCTTCCGCTTCTTTCTGCTTGATATAGTTTTGGTCGTACCGCAGCACGGCGTACCAGCAGCCGTCATTCCCCTTGAGCAGCCGGTAGCTGCCGCAGGTGTCATAATTGCCGGTATCTTCCAGTTTGCCGGAGATAAGCTCATCGTTCAGCACATCAAAGCTCTTGGGCAGCTTAACATGGACACAGTAGTCGTTTTCCTGGATCGCTTTGGCCGGGATATCTGTGACGGTAAGGCTGCTGTGCAGAAGCTCCGAAATGGTGGTGACGTTGGTATCCTCGTATTCAGTGCCATTCTTGCGCTGCACCTCCAGAGCAGTGAGGTAATCCAGTGCATCCAGACCTTTGATGGTGGTAATGGCATCTGCGTCATCTTCGACTTTGAAATCCGGCGTAGCCACGCCGTAATCGGCCTGTTGCGCATTTGCCACAGACACCAGCGTTGTTACCTGCGAAGCATTCAGCGTGACTTCAGCCACCTTGCCATCCACATCGCCGGAGATCACGGTCAGGGTGCCGAAATCTTCGTCCACATCGCTCACGATGCCAACGGTGCTGGCATCCACGGTATATTCCTCAATGTGGGGCGCGGTGTCGGTGGTGGCCGCAGCATCCATGGAGAGCAGGGCAATGTCGGCATCGGCGGAATCATCCTGCACCTGCAACGGCTGGCTTTCCGCGGCCACAGCCTTGGTCACGGTGCCATTGTAAATGACGATATCACCGGGCATTGCGGCATCAGACTGCAGATCACCGTCAAAATCCATGGCATAGCCGCTGCCGGTCTCTTCGTTGTACAGCGCGCTGCGCAGCTGGCTGTGCAAAGACAGCACGCTGGAAACCTGCGGGATCGCGCTCTGGGGGATATCGGCATATTTCAGGCAGTAGGAAAGGAACATCACGTCCCATGGGCCGTAGTCGTTGCCGTAGTCGTTGCCGTAGCGGGTGTAGTGGCGCACGGTCTCGCCGTCGGCATCGTCCAGCTGGAAGTTGCGCTCGCTCTGCTCATAGCCCAGCTGGCTCTCGGCTACGGCCAGCAGGTCGTCGGCCCAGTTGCCGCTCAGCGTGGTGCCGGTCTGTGCCAGCCATTCGTCCTCGTCCTGCGTGCCGTCCAGCGGGTCGGACAGGCAGTTCACCGTGTGGTGATGCTCCGGCAGGCCGCAGACCAGCACTTCCTCGTAGCAGGCATCGGTGTGGTGGTGCACCGGGGGCTCGATCACAGGATCGACCACCACGGGCTTTGCGGCCACCGGCTCCTCAAACAGGGCCACCGGGTCATAATCGGGGTTCACTTCTTCTACAAGCTCGCCCTCTTCCAGACCGCACACCAGCTCATAGGTGGTGGTGTAGCAGCTGTCGTCGTGGGTGTGCTCGAACAGCTCACAGATCAGGCTGCCGTCCTCAGGGTCAAAGCAGTCGTCGGTGTGCTCGTGCTCTTCTTCCCGGCAGGTCAGCTCCTGCACTTCCTGATAGCAGTCGTCGGTGTGCTCATGGGGCACAAAGATGTACTCCGGCTCTGCGGAATAGGCTGCAATGCCGGGATCATCCGCATCCACGCCCAACGCATCATCATCCATGTCGAATGTATCATCAAAAGACATGCCGTCGTCCGTCATGGTGGCGTTCCAGTCCTCCGGTTCGCCTTCCTCATAGCCGCACACCAGCTGCTTTTCATAGCAGGCAGCGGTGTGCTCGTGCTCCAACTCGCCGCACAGATAATCGGCCGTTTTGGCAATGCCCACGCCGTGCAGCTGCCAGTTCACGAACAGGCTGGTGGTAAGCGCCAGTGCCAGCAGCAGCGCAGTATAGCGTCTGGCGCGCTGGTGGTTCCGACGGAACTTTTTCTGATATTCTTTCACAATATCCCGCATGATTCCTAAACCTCCTTAGTGGATCAACGAGAAGTTGGACAAGGGCCATACCCGCAAAAAAACCTTGCCTACGATCTGACTTTTTTCCACACAGCCGATCACACTGCTGCGGCTGTCAATGGAGGTGGCCCGATGGTCACCCAGTACGAAATACCGGTTTTCCGGCACCTGATAGGGAAATTTGATGTCGCATTCGCCCAGAGCCAGTTCATCTACATAGGGCTCATCCAGCGTCTGGCCGTTCACAGTGACCACACCGTCCTCGTCCAGTTCGATCACATCGCCCGGCAGGCCGATGACACGCTTGAGCAGAAGCTTGTTCTGCCAGTAAAAACCGCACAGGTCGCCGGTTTTCATGTCGCCGGTCTTGACCAGCAGGATGATGTCCTTATCCTGCAGGGTGGGGTTCATGCTGTCGCCGGAGACCTGAAGCACCGGCAAAAACAGGGTGGCCAACAGCACCGCAATGGCTGCAACCACCAGCAGGGCATACACCGTGCTGCGCAGCACGCGGAGGTAGCGGCGGCGGTAAGCCAGCCGGTCACGCTCTGCCTTCACCTCGGCGGTGGAGGGGATGGACGTGAACTTGATCTTTTGCTCTTTCATTTGTCGGCACGCTCCTCCGGCAGGAACTCCGTGCTGTGGTAGCCGTCCAGCAACTCGCTGGCCCGGCGGTCAAAGGCGGCCCAGCGCTGCCGGATCTCCTGCTGGGTCCGCGCAAGCATGGCCTTGCAGTCGGCCTCGGTCTGGGCACGGCTGCGCGCCGCAGCCTCTGCCTGCTCGTCACACTCTTTCTGGGTGCGGGCCTTTAGGTTCGCGGCTTCGGTCTGGGCCTGCGCAAGGATCTGCTCCGCCTCGGCCTCAGCCTGTGCCCGCAGGGCATTGGCAGCGGCATCGGTGTTTTTGTTTGCGGCACGCACCGATGCAACATACTCGTCCGCAGCGGCCTGTGCGGCTTCAAACACCTTGTTCAGCTCCAGCGCGGCCTGCGCAATGGAACCGGCGTTTTCAATATGGATCTGACGCTCCTGCAGCTGGGCAGACAGGGCAGCGTTCTCTGCCCGGAGCCTGTCCTCGGTCTGCTTGAGAGCCAGAATGATCTCGACTAATTCGGTGCGGCGCATGTGCCGCAGTTCACGGTCTGGCATAATGATCGATTTCTCCCGCAAAAAGTGGTCGGATTGGGCGAACGAAAACTTTCGACAAATACGAAAATTTTCGCACCACAAAACCACATTTGATATATCAGTTTTCGGCGTGAAAGCGCCAGTTTGATGAATGACCTTCCACCTTATATGTTAGCACAGTATGCGTAACAAAAGCGTAACAAAAATGCCTTTTCCGTGCATTTTTTTCCCAAAGCCAAAGAAAAATTGTTTCTTTTGATGTAAACGATTACACCGGACTGAAAATGCGTTAAAAACAAAAAGAACTGTCCTCACAACGGAGACAGTTCTTGAAAAACAGATGAAAATAGAAGCCGGATCAGAAGCTCTTCAGCAGATCGCCCAGAGTCAGGAAGGACTGGTAGATCACGTTGACATTGTTGATGATGGAGCTTGCACCGGAGAAGATGCGGGCAATGGCGTTGAACACCTTACCGACATTCAGGAAGCTGTTGTAAGCGTCGCGGGCACCACCGTCCAGATAGACCATTTCCTCTTCGCTGATGGAGGCATAGTTTGCGGGCAGTTTCATAGTAGACATGGAGATTTTCCTTTCTATTGATAAAATTGATACAGTGTGTGAAAAGACTTAAATAAAGGCAGCCACGGCCAGCGTGGTGATCAGAGCACCGGCTACCGTCAGAACGCTCAAAATCGGGCCGTCATCGTATTCCTGCGCGGTCTGTTCCGGCTGAGCGGGCGTGGATGTGCTGGTGGAAGTGGTGGCATTTTTCACGGTCCAGTGTGCGTACACAGTGGTATCACCGGTAAACACCGTAGAGGTGCTGATTTTTGTGCCGCCCACCGGCTCGGTATACCAGCCGTCAAAGGTGTAGCCTTCCAGCGTAGGCTGCGCGGGCAGGGCACTGAGTTTGCCGCTCAGATTGGTGGTGACTGCCACAGCGGAGCTGCTGCCGCCCATGGCATCCAGACCAATGGTGTAGACCTGCGAATCCTTGTCTTCTGCGGCAAAGGCAGAGGGCAGTGCACAGCAGAGCAGTGCAGCGCTGAGCAGACCGAGGACCAGCATTTTCAAGATCTTTTTCATATGACTCCTCGCTTTCCTGACGAATTGGGATGTGGTGCCTGCCGGGAACGGAAACACCAGAACAGACCTCGATGTCCCCGCCATGAGGCAGTAGACGAAAAAGCCGGGAAGAGGAGGTTTATTCAATCCTATATTTACCACATATAGCGTAACAAAAGCGCAACAAAATGGGCGCATTTTGTTGTTATGATGAAAAAAATTGGTTTTTCACAAATTGCAGGCTGCAAAAGGCGGCACAGAGCCGCCGCAAAAGCGGAAAAGTGGAACCTTCCCCTTGTGGAAAAACAAAGAATATGGTATAATATCTTGCACGATGCGCCATCGCCAAGCGGTAAGGCAGGGGACTTTGACTCCCCCATCGTAGGTTCGACTCCTGCTGGCGCAACCAAAAGCCCCGTCATCCTGAAAAGGCTGACGGGGCTTTTTGCATCACTTTTCCACAAAATGCAGCTGAACGGTGTAAAGCTCAGCGGCGGCGGATCTTTCTGGTGGGCTTGCGGCGGTTCCAGTTGTTCAAAAGGACCCACGCAAAGTAGATGATGATGGAAATAATACTCAGTGTTATTACAACTTTGAGATACAGACTGCCTAAGAATTCCTGAAAACGCGCCACAGTGAACAGCAGCGGGTTGCGGCTGACATCCTGCCCGGCGATCAGGTCCACCACGCCAATGGTCTCACCGGCAAGCTTTAGCTCCACGGTACCCACCACATCGCCCTGCTGGACAGGGGCACACACGGAATCCGGCAGGTGGAAATATTTCTGGGTCACGCTGCCGTCGCCGGTGGAAGGCAGCAGGGTCATCATGCTGTCGGCGGGATACAGCTGCAGGGAGCTGGTATCGGAGGAATACTTCACCGGGATCTCGGCCAGCGTAAGGTCGGTGTCCAGCGCGGCCTGAATGGAAAAGCTGTCGAACACCCAGTCCATCAGCTTCACGGTCTCGCACAGGGCCGGGCGACGGTTGGCGTAGCCGAAATCGTCGCAGGTGTCCGGGCTTTGCATCACGCAGAAAATATAGGTGGCACCATCCTTATTGGCCCATGAAACATAGCTCTGATTGCCACTGTCGCTTTTGAATGCGGTCACATCGCACATGCCGCCCTGCATGGCGCTGCGGTAGTATTTGCCGCCGCTGGATTTGCTCAGCGCGGCGTTCTGGCTGACCAGAACAGACGAAGAACGGTGTTTTTCTTTGGCGGGCATGGTAAAGCTGGGCGCACCGGAAACCTCCACAAAGGCATCAAAGCTCATCAGATAGCGCAGGATCAGGTACATATCCACGGCACAGGTCACGTTGCCGCTGCTGATGCCGCAGGCATCCGTCCAGGTGCTGCCGGTGGTGCCGATGCGCTGGGACAGGATGTTCATCTGGCTCACCCAGCTCGCGAGGTCGCCGCCAGAAAGGGCATAGGCAAGGCCCATGGCGGCTTCGTTGGCGTTGCGGGTCAGCATGGCGTACATGGCTTCGCGGTAGGTAAAGGTCTCGTTGGAGCGCATATCGGCGTTGTTGGTGTTATAAACGTAATCCGAGATGGCAAAGGGCATCTGGAAGGTGTCGTCCAGATGGTCGGCATAGTTGGTCAGCAGCAGGGCAATGGTCATGTACTTTGTCAGACCACCGGCGGATACCTGCTTTGTGCTGTCCTTATCATAGACGATGATATTGGTATCGGTGTTGACGATATAGGCACTCTGTGCCTGCACCTGATAGACCGGGGTGGGGTCGAACATAGCCCCGGCGGGCAGCACAAGGCAGCTGAACAGGACAGCGAACGACAAAACCAGCGCAAAAATACGTTTCATGTGGACAATTCCTTTAAAAAGCGATAATATAAAACAACAGGCAGCACGGCACAAGCGCCGTGCGCCGGGTAAGAACGAGATCACAGCGGAAGGCTGTATTCTTTATAATAACAGGTTTGGCGGGGTGTGACAAGGCTTATTGTGCCGATTTCACATCCGGTCAGGGAGGACAGGAATGGTATATCTGACAGGGGACACCCACGGCGACATCGACCGCTTCAAGCACGGCAAGCTGCGCTGGCTGGGCAAACGGGATACCGTGGTAGTACTGGGCGACTTTGGCTTTGTGTGGGACGGCAGCAAGGAGGAACAGAAAAAGCTGGATTGGCTGCGCAAGCGCCCGTATATCCTGCTGTTTCTGGACGGCAGCCACGAAAACTACGACCTTTTAAAGCAGTATCCCACCGAGGAACGCTTTGGCGGCAAGGTGCAGGCACTGGGCGGCAATGTGTACCATGTGTGCCGCGGCAGCGTGCTGGAATTGGAGAATAAAAAATACCTGTGCTTTGGCGGTGCGGAAAGCCAGGATGTGGAGGATCGGGAACCCGGCGTGAACTGGTGGAGGGAAGAAATGCCTTCGGAGGAGGAATACGCCTTTTGTGAGGAGAACCTTGCAGAGTGCGATTACAAAGTGGATTATGTGCTGACCCACGATGCGCCAAGCAGATTTTTGGATTTTACCGCCCTTGCCAGCGGCGAGACCAACCAGCTGCACAGCTTTCTGGATAAAATTTTGTTGAAGCTGACCTACGACAAGTGGTTTTTTGGCTGCTACCATAAGGATACCCAGCTTTCCACCAAAAGCCGATGCGTGTTCTGCGATGTGATAAGCATGGGCGAACGGCACGCAAAGCGTTCCGTTCGATAACAGGGGCCGCTGCACCAGCCGTGCAGCGGCTTTTGCATTTGCTGTTGCTTGTGCGCAAAAAGCCTCCGGATCAGTTCATGGCTCCGGCTTTCTCGAACATCTGCTGCACCTGCTGTTCCAGCAGTACGTGCTCCGGCGCTTCCAGCAGCGGGTCGTCGGCCAGCATGGCAACGGCTTCCGCCTGCGCAGCGTGCAGGGTGCGGGTGTCGTTCATCAGGTCGGCGATCTGCAGGGTGGGCAGGCCGTGCTGGCGGCTGCCGAAAAAGTCGCCGGGGCCGCGGGTCTCCAGATCGTACTGCGCCACCGCAAAGCCGTCCGTGGTGCTGCACAAAAATTTCAGCCGCTTTTGTACGTTTTCGCTTTGGTTGTCGCTGACAAGAAAGCACCAGCTCTCCGCTGCACCGCGTCCCACGCGGCCGCGCAGCTGGTGCAGGGCGCTCAGACCGTAGCGCTCTGCGTTTTCGATCACCATTACGCTGGCATTGGGCACATCCACACCTACCTCAATGACGGTGGTGGACACCAGTGCGTCCAGCCGTCCGGCTTTGAAGTCCTCCATCACGGCAGCTTTCTCCTTGGGTTTGAGCTTGCCGTGCATCAGGCCTACCCGGCGCTCCGGCAGCAGGGCTTTGGCAATGTCCTCGTAGTAGCTCTTAACGGCGTTCAGCCCGCCATCCGGTGTGTCCTCGATGGCGGGGCAGACCAGATACACCTGCCGCCCGCGCCCGATCTCCTGATCGAGAAAATGGTAGAGGTCGCGCCGCTTTTTGCCGGTGATGCAGCGGGTCTTGACCGGTGTGCGGCCCGGCGGCAGCTCGTCCAGAATGGAGATGTCCAAATCGCCGTAGATGAGCAGGCCCAGCGTGCGGGGAATGGGCGTTGCGCTCATCACCAGCAGGTGCGGATTCGCGGCCTTTTCGGCCAGCATTCCGCGCTGCCGTACCCCAAAGCGGTGCTGCTCGTCGATCACGGCAAGACCAAGCCGGGCAAATTCTACGCCTTCGCTGAGGATGGCGTGGGTGCCCACCACAAGGTCGGCTTCGTCGTTCCGGATGGCGGCAAGGGTGGTGCGGCGTGCAGCGGCCTTCATGCCGCCGGTCAGCAGGGCCACCCGCATCCCGAAGGGGGCAAGCATCCGGTTCAGGCCTTCGGCGTGCTGGGTGGCCAGAATTTCTGTCGGGGCCAGCAGCGCGGCCTGATACCCCGCTCGGATGCACGCCCAGATGGCGGCAGCCGCTACCAGCGTTTTTCCGCTGCCCACATCGCCCTGCAAAAGGCGGTTCATGGAAGTCTCGCCCGCCATGTCGGCCAGAATCTCGCTCACGGCCCGGCGCTGGGCTCCGGTGGGGGAAAAGGGCAGGCTGGCCCAGAACAGGGACGGGTCGGCAAGCTGCATGGGCGCACCGGTGGCAGCGGCACCCCGGTTTTTCATCCGGCCAATGCCCAGCTGCAAAACCAGAAGTTCTTCATAGATCAGCCGCCGCCGGGCTGCATAGGCCTGCTCTTCGGTGGCAGGGCAGTGGATGGCCCGCACGGCATCTGCCTTGGAGAGCAGACGGTATTTTGCCAGCATTTCCGGCGGAAGAGGGTCGGGCAGAAGCTCTGCATGGGGCAGCAGCTGCCGCACGCACTTGGCGATGGCATTGCTGGTCAGGCCCTCGGTCTGGGGGTAGACCGCTTCAAAGGGAGAAGCCTTGATCTGCTCGGCGGTGCGCACCTGCGGGTTGACCATCTGGCGGCGCAGCATCCCGCCGGTAACGATGCCTTGAAAATAGTATTCCTGCCCCAGCTGCAGCTTCTGGGCGGCATACGGATTATTGAACCATGTGATCTCCAGACTGGACACATCGTCCCCGGCAGTGATGCGCTCCATCCGCCGCCCGCCCGGCAGGATACGCCCGCCGGGTTTGGCGAACACCTCGGCCCTGACGACGCACTCCACATCGGTGGGCGCTTCGGCGATGGAATAGGGTTTGGTGAAGTCGATATATCTGCGCGGGTAGTGGCACAGCAGGTCGGCCAGCGTCACGATGCCCAGCTTCTCGAACCGCTCAGCGGTCTTGGGGC
>OLQX01001985.1_pt1 | contig 15068 bp, 10 predicted proteins | sample 1672581 | NCBI WGS metagenome assembly OLQX01 (sample SAMEA3136701, study PRJEB25190) | human gut metagenome | reverse complement strand
AACTGAAAAATGGAGAAATCAAAGTTATCTTTTCAGTGGATATGTTCAACGAAGGTGTAGATATTCCATCAGTTGATATGGTAATGTTCCTGCGTCCGACAGAATCCCCGGTTGTATTTTTGCAACAGTTAGGGAGAGGACTGAGAAAAAGTAAGAGGAAAGAGTACCTGAATGTCCTGGATTTTATCGGAAATTATGAAAAGGCAGGAAGAGTCAGATACTTACTGACAGGAAAAAACAAGACAGAAAAACAGACATATTCCCCGGCAGACAAAACAGATTATCCGGATGATTGCTTCGTTGATTTTGATATGAGACTGATTGATCTGTTTGCAGAAATGGACAGGAAATACCTGACAATCAAAGAGCAGATCAGAAACGAATATTTCAGAGTGAAAGAATTGCTGGGAAAACAACCGTCACGAATGGATTTATTTACATATATGGATGATGAAGTTTATCAGTTGGCGGTTACACATTCAAATGAAAATCCGTTTAAAAGATATTTAGAATATCTGAAAGAACTAAATGAACTCACAGATGAGCAGGAAAGTTTCTGTCAGGGACTTGGAAAAGATTTTATAAATCTGCTGGAAAACACCAGTATGAGCAAGGTTTACAAAATGCCAGTGTTGATGGCTTTTTATAATCATGGCAATGTCAGGATGGAAGTGACAGAAATGGAACTTCTGGAGAGCTGGAAGGAATTCTTCTCTACAGGAACAAACTGGAAAGATCTGGATACAGGGATTACATATGAGGAATACTGTAAAATCTCAGATAAAGACCATATAAAGAAAATTATTCAAATGCCGGTGAAATTTCTGTTGAAGTCTGGGGGAGGATTCTTTGTGAAAAAAGAGGGAGTTGTTTTGGCACTTCGAGATGAGATGGGAGAAATGGTGAAGAATCCTGTATTGGCAGAGCAGATGAAAGATGTCATTGAATACAGGGCTATGGATTACTATAGAAGACGCTATAAAGAACAGATAAAGACATATTTACAGTATATTTGGCAGTGATTTACGAGAGCTAATTAACTCTTAACGTTTCTCTCATTTTTAATGAAAAGATAGGAAATATGTTAGTTATGCTTACCAAGAGTTAATTTTATAGGAAGTTCAAAATAAAATAGATGACAGGAGAAATAAAGAGAGATGTATGTTGCATATATACCAAAGTATCGAGGAGATAGAGCAGATTTTAATATAATTAAAGTGATTTCAATATATATGAGTCATGCAGAATATGATTGTGAAATTTTATCAGCACCAGGATACATGAATAGAAATAAGTCAACTACAGATAAATTTTATGACAAGATAGTTCCGATATTTCTTAGAAAAAATACAAATTCGATTCGAAATATCGAAGCCGGAATCTTTAATGGAATGAATGGAACGCATAGTGTGTCGAGTGGAGTTACTTATAGACAATTACATGAGGATAGTATTGTATCACATGGATTAAAGTTAATATCTTTGCAATGCAATAACAATAGAGATCATCGAAAAATGCAATTTTTTATGGAAAAGAAAATTTCTTTTAATGGTTCAATAACAATTGATAATTATAAAGAATTTTTGGATACAGTAGTGGTTAGAGCTGTGATGATTGGATCAAAAAATATCAGTGAAAGTCTACCAATTAGAGCTTTTTCGTTGTATAATGAATTCTTCATACAGTGTCACTTTCCTTTGTGATATTTTGAGATAAGCTAATTATGGAACAGAAAAAGCTGTATGATATTTTTATAAAAAGTTGTAAAATGGTATATATAAAAATTTGAAAAAACAATTACTTTTTTATAATTATGATAGCGGTTATAAAAGGAACCGACGATGAATTAAGATAATGTTTTGACACTGGAAAACCCTATAGTTACTAAATTTTTGAGAGAAAAATGTCGAAAATTTGGATGGCGTTGAAAATTATAATAAAGCAGTTATTGTGAATAAAATTCAAAACAACACAGGGTTGTTATTCTTTATAACAGATACTACTGCTTTAGAGAGAAAGGATTAGATATTTAGGAGGCTAAAAGAATGAATCGTGATTTAGTAAAGAAATATATTGAAATACAACCAAAGAAAGTTGTAAAAAACTTTGATTTAGGTGCTTGCAAAATTGAATATGAAGGTATTGGACAAAATAGAGAGGTTAAAAAAATTAATGGAGATGAGGAGGTTTGTAGAGCTTTTCTTATAACAAGATTAGTTAATGAATTGGGATATGATGCAGGCAGAATTGAGATCGAAAAAGAATATACTGCGGGTAGAGCACCTAGACTGAATCCAAGAATAGATATTATTGTTAGAGATAAGGGAGGAAATGCTTTTTTATTTATCGAAGCTAAAAGTCCGTCTGAATATGCAACTATAGATAAAGATAAGACTATTAATGAGCAATTATATAAAGTTGCAGCTCTGGAAAAAGCATCCGGTAGATTAGTAAAGTATTTGGTTCTTTATACAACAGCCAATAATCTTTCGGATGTGAAAGACGACTGCATTATAATTGATATGGAAAAATATCCTACGTTTGAAGAATATGAAAACGGAAGAGATTATACAAATGAAATTCCTGCTCGTTATGGAAAAGCTCAGCATAAGCCATATATAAAAGATTCTGATAAGGATTTAGAAACGAACTTTACTGGGGATATGCTTAATCAGTTACAAATAGATTTGCACAATGTTTTGTGGGGTGGAGGTGGAACAGATGATAATGAAGTTTTTGCATCATTAACTAACTTAATTCTTGCCAAAATACAAGACGAGGATACGATTGAAAGTGGTGAAATTTATAAATTCCAGTCTTTATCTTATGAAAATGAAAATAATGAAGAGTTTGAAACGAACGAAGAACTGTTTGAACGAATTAATACATTATACAGGGATGCATTAAAGTCAAAATTATATATTTTGGATGAAGATGAATTGCAAAAGTCATATGTGGTAGATACAAAAAAAGTTTTCTTTATTTAAACTTAAATATGCTGTTCAAAAACTTGAAGGGTTGTCTTTTGTAGATGGCAAAAATAGCCTAAATGGTAAAGATATATTAGGAGATTTCTTTGAATGTATAATACGTGATGGTTTTAAGCAAAATAAAGGTCAATTCTTTACGCATATAAATATTGTTAGATTTATGTTATGGGCAATTCAAGCGGATAAATTGGCTATTTCTAGGATAAAGAAAGACAAAGAAATACCATATATGATTGACCCTTCTGCTGGAAGCGGAACGTTTTTGATTGAATATATGAAATTTATTACTGAAAATATGAAATATCGATTCCGTGATGACTTAGGAACTGCTAGAGCAGTAAAAGATAAAATTGAATCAGATTGGTTCTATCCAGATAATAGAGAAAACAAATGGGCTCAGACATATATATATGCTTCAGAAGTAAATTTTAATCTGGGAACTGCTACAAAAGTAAACATGATTTTGCATGGTGACGGTTCCACAAATGTTTTTGTAAAGGATGGATTGTTACCTTTTGATAAATACGAAAAAGAAACGGCACCAAATATTTTACATGATAGTCAGGAAGATGCTCTTTATGCAGATAAAGCAGTGAATGGCAATTTTGACATAATATTAACAAATCCTCCATTTTCTGTAGACTTAGATAATGAAACAAAAAGGACATTAAAAAATAGTTTTATATATGGAAACAAAAAGAACTCCGAGAATTTGTTTATTGAGAGATGGTATCAATTACTCCGCGAGAATGGAAGAGTTGCAGCCGTATTGCCAGAAAACGTATTTGATACATCTGATAATAAGTACATTAGGATGTTTCTCTATAAGTATTTTAAGATAAAGGGTGTGGTTTCATTGCCTCAGTTGACATTTGAACCATATACATCAACGAAAACTAGCATTTTATTTGCACAAAAGAAAACAGCAAATGAGGTAAATATTTGGAATGCTGCTTGGAGTAAATATTCAAATCAATATTCAAAATTAAAAACTCGAGTTGAAAATCTTATGGCTGTATTTAATGGTAAAAAACAAAAAAGTAAATTGCCGTCAATAAAAGATTTGACAGAAGAAGAAGAGAAAAAAATTTTGACAGAAATGTTGTATGCTTTTGTTGACAAGGAGGACAGTTCTCTTTCAAAAAATGAATTAATAGAAAAATATTTAGAAGAACTTAATGAATTATGTACATTTGACAAGGATACAGCAGATATTGTAGGTTATGTAAATACATGGTGGGTATTTGGCAAAGTATCTACAGAATTAAGTTATGAAATTTTTATGGCTGAGGCTGACAATATTGGATATAAACGTACTAAGAGAGGCGAAAAAGAAACTAAAAACGATTTATATGTTTTGGAATATGCTCCAGATATAATTGATAGCGAATTCATTCTTGATAATTATCAAAAACAAATTGATGAGATTTCAAAAGACCTAAAGAAAGTTTCAAATTCTCTAGAAAAGGAGTTAAAAGAGAGTAGGAAAGAAGAACTGGAAAAGAAAAGAGGATCATTAACTACAAAACGGAATGATATCATCTCAGAGTCTGTTAGGATAAAGGCTTTTTTGGATAAGTACTATGTTAATGGAAAACTTAAAGATGAGTTTAGTGAAAGAACTGATTCAGAATTAATAAAAGAGTTTAAAAGTGGTAAATTGACAGATTATTGCAGCTATAGGGTGGCTTTACACTCTGTGACTTGTACATGTATTCTAGATTATATGAGAAAAATAGAATGGGATTGAGGTGATTCTGGGTGAAAACAATAAAGAAGGATCTTTCGGAAATTTCTACTCATAAGTATGGAAGAATGGACTATAAGTATTGGAACACATGTGAGGCAGTTAAGTTTAAGTCTTATTTTTTATTAAAAGACATGTTTGAATTGATAAATGGAAGTGTTCAGACAAGTAATTATGTAACAGAAAAGACATCTATTCCTTATATAAGAATTGGAGATATAGATTATAAGTATGGCTTAAGTACAGAGGAGAGTATATATCTTGATGCGGATATAGATATTTCAGATGAAAAGCTGCTTAAAAAATATGATTTGGTTTTAGCAACAATTGGTGCTACGGTAGGAAAAATTGGGTTGGCAGATAAAGCGGTGGGCGGAATTCATTCAAATAACACAGTTGTATTGCGACCTAAAGATAAAACTATTAATATAAGGTATTATGAAAAGTTATTTCAGACTGATTTTTACATAAACTATATATTTGGATTGGTAGCTCAAAAGGCTCAGCCAAACCTTCAGCCATATGAAATAGAGAATATACGAATTCCTATAATTGATGAAGCTGTACAACAAAAATGTATGGAGGAAGTTCAAAGTATAGAATTAAAGATCGAGGCTTTAAAGAAAAAAATTAAATCAAAAAAAACTATTATGGATGAGGTTTTTATAAAGGAATTTCATTTAGATTATAAAACCATGATGGAAATTGATAAAATGAAAATATTCAATAGAGAATTAAGTGAAATTACAGTTCGAAATTCTAATATAAGAAATAGTTGCAGATGGAATAAAGCTGTACAGATTCAGAACTGTTTATGTAAGTCTACGGAGTGTGTAAAACTTGGAAAATACATTATTACTACCAAGAATGGATGGTCACCATCGTGTTCGGAATATGGTGAGTATCAAGTTTTGGGATTAAATGCAATTAATTCAAATGGAACATTATCATTTGATAATCCTAAGTTTAGCTCAGAAAAGAAATCAAATCTGCCGGAATTTTTTATAAAAAATGGAGATTTCTTTGTAAGTAGGGGAAATACTGTAGATCTTGTATCAATGGCATCAGTAGCGAGTGTTGAAACTGATACTCCATCAACAATATATCCAGATTTAATGATTCGAATAAAATTTTCAAAGGACGTAGATGTTCACTATATGGCATATATTTTTAATTCATTTATTGGACGTTTATACTTTAAGTATTCAACAAAAGGTAAGAATCAGACGATGGTGAAGGTATCTCCTTATGAATTATCTGAATTTTTAGTTCCATTGCCAGATATTGAAAAACAAAAGGAAATTGTGAAGAAGATAAATAAAGAAGTTGAAACACAGCAGACATTGCGAAAGGAAATGAATCAATATAGGGCTCAAATAGATAAGTTGGTGACTAAATCATTTTCCTGTAAAATCGCAAAATCTTGTAAATATAAAAAATAAAATTTTTAGGATATCAATTTAGTGATTTTTCCAATTTACAGGTTTCACTGAAGGTTAATTATAGCTTACTGGGGTCTGACCATCTAATCAACGGATAAATGAAATAATTAATCGGTGAAATGTTCCTGAAAATTCTATAAATTGGTAAAAGATATAGCCACGTAGCTTCAAGAATACTCTCCCACTGATAGATATCATACTACAACAAAATAATCCGAAGCCATTTTGGAGATGCGAGGTAAACAACAATATGAAACCAAAACGTAAAAAAACAGCTCTTGTCACCGGCGGAAGTTCCGGGATTGGCCGATGTACTGCATCCGCCCTAAGTCAGTCAGGCTATACAGTTTATGAGTTCAGCCGACGCGATATTCCCATAAAAGGCGTGAAGCATATGAGTGTGGATGTGACAAATGAGGCTTCCGTACAAGCCGCCGTTGAGCAGATCCTCCGGGAAAGAGGAAGTATCGAGATTCTTGTAAACTGCGCAGGTTTTGGTATTTCCGGGGCTGTGGAATTTACAGAGTTAAAACAGGCGAAAGCGCAGTTTGATGTGAATTTTTTTGGAACTGTCAATGTAAGCAGAGCTGTTCTTCCTTCTATGCGCAGACAGCATAGTGGGCATATTGTCAATATCAGTTCTGTGGCAGCAGTGGCACATATTCCGTTTCAGGCATTTTACTCTGCCAGTAAAGCTGCAGTTTCTTCTTATTCCTGCGCACTTGATAATGAGGTAAGTCCTTATGGGGTCAGGGTAACAGCCGTAGAGCTGGGGGATATTCATACTGGTTTTACACAGGCAAGACAAAAGACTGCTTCAGGTGACGATAAATACGGTGGCCGTATTTCGCGAAGTGTCAGCCAGATGGAGAAAGATGAGCTGAGTGGGATGCCGCCGGAAGTTGTTGGTACATATATTGCGCGGATTGCACAGAAAAAGAATTGTGCACCGATTTGTGTGGTGGGTACGAAGTATAAGATTCTGAGTTTTCTGTGCAAAATTTTGCCGGGTACCTTACGGGGGAAAATTGTCGGTTCCATTTATGCAAAATAAATGCGGAAACGGATTTATCTTGAGAAGAATTTTGGAACAATGGCGTGTCTTACAAAAATCAGAGAGAAAGTGGTTTTCAGCTTTACGCTAAAATGGTTTCATGTTATCATTATTCTACTTAGAATAATTGATAGCCTGGGGCCATTTTTGATTGTGAGGTGTAAGAAATGGGAAGATTTGTGAATCCTGATAACAGTGCATTTCAGGTGGCACTGAATTCCAGGATATATGTGGATAAAACCGGATTGCTGGAATATACGAACAGTGTACTGAATACAACAGAAGCTTATATCTGCAACAGCAGACCGCGCAGATTTGGAAAATCATATGCTGCGAATATGCTTGCGGCTTATTATAGTAAGGGCTGTGATTCCGAAGAGATGTTTTCGGGGCTGGATATAAGCAGGGAATCTGATTTCAGGACACATCTTAACAAGTATGATGTGATCCATCTTGATATTCAGTGGTTTCTGGCGAATTGCGGTGATGCGGACAACGTTGTAGCGTTTGTTACGAAATCAGTACAGGATGAATTAAGAGAGATTTACCCGGGTGTCCTGCCGGAAGAAGAGATGAGTCTGCCAGAATGTCTTTCACGTATCAGAAATGCTGTTGGACAGAAATTTATTGTAATTATTGATGAGTGGGATGTTCTGATCAGAGATGAGGCGGCAAATAAGAAAGTACAGGAAAGCTACATTAATTTTCTGCGAGCAATGTTTAAAGGAACAGAACCGACAAAGTACATTCAATTGGCGTATCTTACAGGTATTTTGCCGATAAAGAAAGAAAAGACGCAGTCTGCATTAAATAATTTTAACGAGTTTACAATGCTTGATGCCGGGGTGATGGCACCATATATTGGCTTTACAGAAGAGGAAGTGAAGGAGCTTTGTGAAAGATATCACAGGGATTTTGAAAAAGTAAAATACTGGTATGATGGTTATTTGCTGGAGGACTATCAGGTATATAATCCCAAAGCAGTAGTAAGTGTCAGTGTGCGGGGTAAGTTTAGAAGTTATTGGTCTGAGACTGCTTCTTATGAGGCAATTGTTCCTCTTATCAATATGAATTATGATGGTTTGAAAAACTCTATAATTGAAATACTTTCCGGTGCTTCAATTAAGGTGAATACAACTGCTTTTAAAAATGATACGGTAAATATACAAAGTAAAGATGATGTTCTTACGTATTTGATACATCTTGGATATCTGGGATATGATCAGAACAGAAGGACTGCATTTGTTCCAAATGAAGAAATACGGCAGGAATTGACGAATGCAGTTAAAAGCAGAAAATGGAATGAGATGATTACTTTCCAGCAGGAATCAGAACGCTTACTGGAGGCTACACTGGATATGGATGAAGAAGCGGTTGCGGAGGGAATTGAGAAAATCCATACAGAATATGTTTCAAATATTCAGTACAATAATGAAAATTCCCTGAGCAGTGTACTTGCAATTGCATATCTGAGTTCAATGGAATATTATTTTAAACCGGTTCGCGAATTGCCAACAGGACGCGGGTTTGCAGACTTTGTATTTATTCCGAAACCAGAGTACATTTCCGATTATCCGGCACTGATAGTAGAGCTTAAATGGAATAAGAACGCTGAAACAGCATTACAGCAGATAAAAAAGAAAAAATATCCTGAAGCAATACAACAGTATACAGGAGATATTTTACTGGTTGGGATAAATTATGATAAGAAGACGAAGAAGCACCAGTGTCTGATGGAATCATATGAGAAGCAGGAAAGGTAAAGAAAATCAGGAGGAAAATGAGCAATGAAGAAAAAGATAGTGGCAATTTTGACAGGTATGACATTGGTTATGCCTAATGGTATTTTTGTTTCTGCCAGTGAGAGTCAGGCAGGAGTGGAGAGTCAGGCAACTCTGGAAAATGAGACTTTTACATCAGAACAGCAGGATTTTGATGAAGAAAGTTCGGAGGCAGATGTGCAGTCAGATGAATTTTCGGATGAAGAAGCTGGAGAGGTATTTTCGGATAATGTTCAGGATAATAACCAGAGCAGCAAAAATGATATAAGTATTCCGGGTGCTGATCTTAATGAAGATGATCTGACGCAGAATGCATCTGCATCGGGAACGATTGTTCTTGGTGTGAAAGGCTCTTATATTGCAGATATACAGGCAGCTCTTGACAGGATTAATGAAATCCGTAAAGAAGCGTGTAATGAAGGCGTTCAGGACCCGAGAAATCCTTCAAGGAGATTGACATCTTCTGATTATGTACCGATTAAATGGTCATCAGACCTTGAATATATAGCCAGAATCCGTGCAGCAGAAGCATCCGTTTATATAGAACATACCAGACCAAATGGAAGCAGCTGCTGGACTGTAAAGTCTCCTGATGGTGAACAGAGCTGGGGAGAGGTGCTGGCATGGAACTGGAGCAATTCCATGGTTCCGGGAATCAATCAGTGGTATGATGAAAAAGAAGACTGGGTAAAACAAAATACTTCTGCTGTTACGGGACATTATACTCAGATGATTGATCCGAGTCATACATATATAGGGCTTAGTACTTTTTATAATGAAGACGGTGCATACTTAAATACAACCTGTGGTGAATTCAGTTACGGAAGCGGTATGGATGAAACGAGGGGCTCAGCAGAAGACAATTGTACGCAGGAGATTGAATTTGCCCAGTCACAGGTTTCTGTAAGTATGAATCTTTCAAAAGAGGCATTAAATGTAAATGAAACAGCAAAGGCTGAACTTGCAATAGAGGGCTATAGATGTAAAGTTTACTATGTAGAGGGAAAAACAGATCCAATCACCTGGAGTTCCAGTGATCCGGCTGTTGCCAGTGTAGATGCGGATGGTACGGTAACAGGTATTTCAGATGGAACAGCGACTATTACAGGAAAACTGGGAAACAGTAAAATTGCTCAGAAGACAGTGACTGTAACAGATAAGAAAGATATCAATGATGAAGATGTGGAAATTCAGGTAGGCACACATAAATATGTTTACAATGGTTATGCTAAAACTCCGTGGGTGAGTGTTGTCAGACATTATAGAGAAACAGATGAAGATATAGATTTATATGAAGACGAAGATTACACCCTTACATATACGGATAATATTAATGCCGGAGTGGGACATGTGACAATTACCGGGACTGGGAAATATACAGGTGAAAAAACGATAGATTTTGTTATTGACAAGGCAGATGCAGAAATTCATGCTTCCAGTCAAAGAATAGCATTTGGTAATCTTTATGGAGATATTGCGGATTCGATTGTTACAGATGGAAAGATTAGTTATAAATCTTCCAATAGTAAAGTAGTAGCAATTAAAGGTGATCGGTTTATTCCAAAAGATATTGGAAAAGCTACAATTACAATTACAGCGGCAGAAGGAACAAATTATAAGAAGCTGACAAAGAAGATCACTGTTACCGTATATCCTTCAGGAATTTTTGTTACCGGATTAAATTCTACAGCCAGAGGAACGGCAACTCTGACATGGATGCCAGGACAGAGAATCACCGGCTGCCAGATTCAGTACAGTACTCAGAAGAATATGAAGAATGCGAAAACTGTTACTGTAAATAATAAAACAAAGAGTTACACAATGAAAAAATTAAGCCGGAATAAGAAATATTATGTGCGTATCCGTGCATACAGAACAACTGGTGGACAGAAATACTATTCAACATGGGGCAGTGTGAGAACGGTAAAAGTAAAATAAATTCTTATTGGATTTGATGGAAGCAACGCTTGATATGGATGAAGAGTCAGAATCTTACTCGTAAATTTGTAACTGGAGCTGAAAAGTAACCAATGGTTTGAGCACTTAATGGATAATTATAAAAAGATTCTGGAAACTATATACGAAAAGCTGGATAAACCAGAGGTTTATGTGATGGCTTTTCTATCCGGCAAATCTTCATCTTCCATGGCAAACTGAGGAATCCACAGAGTGGATGAAACTACGAACACCGGAGAATAAATTCTGCTAATTATGGAGGGCGCTATTATGTTTCATAAAATCAAAGAGATAAAGCTGTTAAAAAGATATGTGCTTTTGGCAATATTTCAAGATGGAACAGTTAAGATGTATGATGTAGGTCATTTGTTTGATGAAATAGAAATTTTCAATGCATTAAAAGAGATTCCTTGCTTATTTCACCGGGTTAAGGTAGATATTGGTGGTTATGGAATTTCATGGAATGATGAAATAGATTTATCCTGTGATGAACTTTGGGATAATGGGGTATCTTACGAATATTAGAGAGAATGTTTTTTTCAGCTTTATGTAAAATGGTTTCATGATATTGCTATTTCAGAAAATATGCCTGATATCATGAAGCCATTTTTATGTAATTACTTCTTTTTTAAAACTCTGATGATAAGGTAAAAAATCAGCACCAGTATGACCAGACCAAATATTTTGGACATTAATGGCGGTATCAATGCCAGTATGACAGTGGCATAAAATAAAATCCGCGGTATGATATACTTAAATACCATATAAATGATAATGAGCGATAACAAAAGTATGATCAGATTTTTGTCTTTATCTTTTTTCATTATAAGTAACTTCCTTTCAGGTGAGACAGGATTTTTCTTTTTCATGATTCCCCCATTTTGTTGTGAACGATTTTTACCTGATCCCATTTGTCTTTGAAAAATAAACTGCCAAGCAATAATATTATATTATAATACAGAAAATAGCACAACATAGATATCCTGCAAAATAATCTGGTGATTTACTCTATACAGATGTATAATAAAGAAAATATGTAACTGTGAAAATATTGGACAGTTATGAAAATATAAATTCAAGGAAACTGGGAATTGAGGGAAAAATGAAAAAGATACACACAATATTGGATGAAATCATAGCCGCCGCAAAAGAGTGCGGTCAGGTCATGCTTCAGGCTGACAGAAGTAATATCGGGATTAAAGACAAAGCCGGAAAAGCAAATTTTGTTACAACATACGACTGCAAAATTCAGGAAATGCTGCAAGCGAAACTGGTGCAGATTCTTCCGGAAGCAGAATTTTTCGGAGAGGAGGAAGACTGTCAGATTGACAGGAATGCGGAATATATTTTTGTAGTAGATCCAATTGATGGAACAACTAATTTTATCAAGGACTATCATATGAGCTGTATATCCATCGGACTGATCCGAAATGGAAAGAGATATCTGGGCGTAGTGCACAATCCGTATCTTGATGAAACCTTTTATGCGATTTCAGGTGAAGGTGCATATATGAATGGGAATGCGATTCATGTATCAAAGGATGATCTGGCAAACAGCATTGTTCTGTTTGGTTCTTCTCCTTATAATACAGAACTTGCGAAAGCATCTTTTGAACTGGCTTACGAATATTTTCAGAAATGCCTTGATATCAGACGCAGCGGTTCAGCAGCTCTCGATTTATGCGCGATAGCATCAGGAAGGGCAGAAATTTATTTTGAACTTATTTTATCTCCGTGGGATTTCGCAGCCGGTGCACTGATTGTTGAAGAGGCCGGTGGAGTTGTAACAACTGTTGAGGGTGGAGAACTGCCATGCCTGGAAAAGAGTTCTCTTCTTGCAAGAAATTTATAAAGTAGTGATAAAGTGGAAATGTTTTTCCAGAGCTGAATAAAGGCGGAAAGGAATCTGAAATGCAGACAAATGACAGACAGATAACAGAGTTAATGAAAGCTGTTGATACTGGAAGTGCACAACTTCCGGATTTCCAGCGTGGATGGGTTTGGGATGATAACAGGATTAAAGCATTGATTGCAAGTATTACCAATAATTTTCCTGTTGGTGCAGCAATGTTTCTGGAATATGGAAATGCGGATATTCGCTTCAAATACAGAGTAATTGAAGGATCTCCTGCTGACAGAGTCGTTCCTGCGGAATTGATTCTTGATGGACAGCAGAGGATCACATCTATGTATTCTTCCTTATACAGTCCTAAACCAGTACATACAAAAACTGATAAAGGAAAAGAGATTCAAAGATTTTATTACATTGATATAAAAAAAGCCTTAGATCCGTCATGTGACCGGGTAGATGCAATTATTTCTGTTCCGGAAACAAGGAAAATTACGTCCAATTTTGGAAGAAAGGATGTATTAGATGTATCTACGCCGGATTTGGAATATGAGAAGAAACTATTTCCGCTTAATATGATCCTTGATTCTTCAAAAACATTCATGTGGATGCAGGGATATATGGCTTATCATAAAAATGATCCTGCGATTGTGAAGGAATGGATGGATTTTCAGGGCAAAATTATAATGGCAGTCTTCCAGTATAAGATGCCTGTAATTCTTCTTGACAGAAATACCCCGAAAGAAGCTGTTTGTCAGGTTTTTGAAAATGTAAATACCGGTGGGGTATCTCTTACAGTTTTTGAACTTCTGACGGCTGTTTTTGCCATGGATGATTTTGAACTCAGAAAAGACTGGCAGAGCAGGTATGATAAGTATTTTAACGGAGATATTCTTTCTGTTATAACGGCTACAGATTTTCTGACTGCCTTAACGTTGCTTTCAAGCTATAAAAAGGGTGGAACTGTAAGCTGCAAGAAGAAAGACGTATTAAATCTTGCCCTTTCAGAATACAGAAAGTATGCAGATGATTTGTCAGAAGGATTTGTTGAGGCGGAGAAGATTTTACAGGAAGAGAGAATTTTTGTAAGCCGGGATCTTCCATATACAACCCAGTTAATTCCACTTGCAGTATTATGTACAATTCTTGCAGAAGACCGTAAAATTAAAATTACCAATATTAAAAACAAGATTAAACAATGGTATTGGTGCGGGGTATTTGGAGAATTATATGGCAGTGCCAATGAAACGAGATATGTGAATGATGTTGTCGGTGTTATGGAATGGATCAATGATGACACAAAATTACCAAAAACGGTAGCAGAGGCATACTTTAATCCTCTCAGACTGTTAACACTGCAATCCAGACTTTCCGCGGCTTATAAAGGGATTATGGCCCTGATCTTAAAGAACCACAGCAAAGATTTTATATCCGGAAGAGAAATGGATTTTACGGTATATAAAGCGGAAGGTGTTGACATTCATCATGTATTTCCGAAAGATTATTGTGAAAAGCAGAGATATCCAAGAGAAAAATGGAATTCTGTAGTGAATAAAACGCCGATATCTTATTCAACCAACAGAGAAATCGGAGGTGTTGCTCCGGGCAAATATCTGGATAAGATCGCACAAAAAGGACAGGTTGCCGTTTCTGTTCTTGACAGTTATCTGGAATCCCACTGGCTGAATGTCACTGCCTGCAGAACGGATAATTTTGACATGCATATAATTGAAAGAGCGAAAAAGCTTCTCGATGCAATCGAAAGTGCAATGGGAAAAACCATTTCCGGACGTGACAGTCAGGATGTAGTGGATAAATTTGGCGATAAACTTTAAGGAGCTGCGAATAAATAAGAAATTATGATAAAAATTTTTTGAGGTAATCATTGACAGCTTATTGCACAGTCTTATGGAACAATCTGCCCGATCCAGAATCAGACATCTGTCGGCTCTGATGAATTTGTATAGCCTCATCGTTACTGGGTGCAGAATGAAGACTGCATGAACCTGAACGTTTGGACACAGAGTCTTGATACAGAAGCGAAAAAACCGGTTATCGTATTCTTCCACGGCGGTGGATTTACGAATGGTTCTTCTGTAGAATCAGCAGCTTATGATGGAAAGAACCTCAGTGAGTATGGAGATGCTGTTGTAGTAACTGTAAACCACAGACTGAATGTTCTTGGTTTTATGGATTTAACAACCGTAGCAAGAATTCCCTCACCTCTATAGGTGATGGGATGAATTGCA
>OLQX01001955.1_pt1 | contig 15270 bp, 16 predicted proteins | sample 1672581 | NCBI WGS metagenome assembly OLQX01 (sample SAMEA3136701, study PRJEB25190) | human gut metagenome | reverse complement strand
ATAATCGTCAAATTGACTTTTGCAATAATGATATGATTTGTGTTATACTGTTTTTGTTGCAAAGCATTATCCATTGAAAGAGGGTGGTATCATGCGGGACGTTATTTTAGTCGTCTTATTGGTATTTATTTTGTGTTTTCCTGCGTGTTTACTGATTGCTTTTATTCGTGCTTTGTTTTCAAAAAAGCAGAACCGAAAGGAAAACTTCAAAGATATATTTTGGACATTCTTTTCAGAATTCTTTAATCCTTCTAACTGGCTCTAGAGATACTATGATGAAAAAAACAATTCGTGAAAATACCCATGCTGCATATAGCCTGCATGATATGAATATTCTCTCTGTTGATGTTGTGGGGAATGATATTATTTTGCGTACACAGTCCGGTCTTGTGGAGACGGAATTTCCATATGGACAGCCGGACGGATATGTGGAATTTCATAATGTTCGGTGGGATTACAGTTATGCATATCTTCTTGCTTTTAGTGGAAATAGTGGAACATTTTCGGGAGAAAAGCTATTCCTCAAAGACTTTCTCTCCTTTTATATGAAACATTCCTCATACATTTTCATAGTGCCGAAAACAGTGCTTGGTACTCTTTCCTCGTTTCCTTTCGGCATACAAGATAGTATGTCACTGGTATGAGCATTTTGAACAAAGGAATGTACCTGATTTTTTGAGAAAAAATTACAAGGTACTAATCTGAATGTTGTTGTGAGGATTGCACTTGAAATAGATGAAAAAGGTTTGAAAAATTCTGTAATGACATTTTATAGAATTCGTGAGCGTAATCTAAGAAAAATGATAGAAAAAAATAGCAGTTTAATGGGAAAAAATAGTGTACTTTACAAAAAGGAATAAAAGCGCTATAATAGGAGTACATTAAGCAGAGAGATATTTGAAGTAGAGATTGTGCTGCTACGCACCCTTTGGGTCAAAAGAAATGCGGGAAGGGGCACACCCGCCAAATATCTTTCTGTTTTTTATGAATAAGAGCGCAGCAGGTAAGAAAACCGGCTGCGCTCTCATTCATTTTTCCGGGGTTAATCCTCCGCGGCTTTATTGATACAGGTGACTGCGTTTAAGCTTCTTGGATATCCGATATAAGGCAGACACTGGGAAACCACCTTGATCAGGAATGCTTTGTCATTGCCCAGATTCATATTGCCCTTGGAGTGGGCGATAAGCTGCGGTTCGCATCCGCCCTGAGCGGCAAGGAAACAGAAGGTGATCATCTCACGCTGCTTTAAGTCGAGCCCTGTGCGGGTGTAGTAGTCGCCGAAGCAGTTTGCGGCAAGCCAGCGGTTGATATGTCCTGTTTTCCATGCTTCCAGCATCTGGGGACCAAAGATATCTGCCTGTGCCTGAGCGCCTTTTTCCAGACGGTTTTCCATCGTAGTCGTCGCCTGATTTTCAAGGGGCAGTTCCACGCCGCGGGAAGTGAGGATATCATTTACAGCGTCCAGGAACGGACGGACACGTCCGATTCCGAGATAATCCACAGCCTGGTAGACGACTTCCTTCAGCATGACAGGAGTCAGCCCTGCGTCCAGGGCGCGGGGTACTTCAAGGCGGAATTCATCAATCCCCTGGCAGCCGATCAGAGTGGCTGTAACCGCCATGTGACGGGTGATATCGTCGAGCTGCTGTCCCTCTTCATTGACAACTTCATCAAAAGCAAAATGTTCAAAACGCTCCGTAAATTCCGGATCTGTCTGTTTATAATTTCTCATTATGATTTCCTCCATGAACTGTTTTTAGAATAAAGACCGCATGACGTCCGAAGCTCTTTTACTGCAATTTTGAATAAGCGTCGTCGTCCACTTCTTCCAGCCACTCGTTGCTGGTCTCGGTTCCCGGAACCTCGAATGCGATGTGGGAGAACCAGCTGTCAGCTTTGGCGCCGTGCCAGTGTTTTACTTCCGGCGGGATCACGATGACAGTTCCCGGTTCCAGGCTCACGGGAGCTTTGCCTTCTTCCTGATACCAGCCGCTTCCTGCAGTGCAGATGAGGATCTGTCCGCCGCCGGTCTTTGCGTGATGGATGTGCCAGTTGTTGCGGCAGCCTGGTTCAAAGGTGACGTTGGAAAGGAAAATCGGACTCTCGCCCGGTTTTGTCAGCGGGTTTAAGTAGGAATTTCCGATAAAATACTGGGCAAAAGCGGAATTTTCCTGTCCGAGCCCAAATACGTTTACTTTGTCAAATGTTTCTTTGTCCTGAATCTTCATAGCAAGAACCTCCTTAAAATGTATTTTCTTCGCCGCTGCGGATCTGATAGCGGAGATAATCCAGCGTGCTGATCTGTTTCTCTCGAAAATGGATATCATCCAGCAGAGCCCGCCGTTTTTCTTCGAGCATTTTCAGACACTGGTCACTGTTGTTCTTCGGCTCCAGCAGAAGTTTCATGTAGGCCTCTGTCTCTGCGTTTTCAAACCCGATATCGTGAAGGGTCATGATCATGCTCAGACGTTCCAGGTCTGTGTCATCGTACTGCCAGGCTCCCATTACTTTTTTGACCGCTCCGCACAGTCCCCAGCGCTCATACTCCTGAAGAATCTCAAGAGGTATGTGATAACGCTCGCTTGCTTCGTTGATCGTCATTTGTTCCCTCCTCTCAGAACAGCGTTTTCTTTGTTCGCATGGAAGAGTGTCCATATAAAATACAGGCGTCCTTTTTGGAACAATTTCATTGTAGTCCTTAAATAGAATGGTGTCTAATGCTTATATTGGATTCTGATAAATGCCTGAAATGAATGCTTCATAATTCAACATGAGTATTAGACATGAAAAGGAAAAATCGGTATGCTAAGTTTAAAGAAAAGTAACAGGGATAGGAGGGATTTTTTTTTGAAGCCTAAAATGATACTGAAAATTCTTGTGGATCTGGCAATGACCGTTTTGCTGTTTCTTTTGATGGCGTATCTGCTGGTGGGAGAGACAGCTCATGAATGGATGGGACTTGCAGTCTTTATCCTCTTCCTTTTTCATCATGTGCTGAATCGGAAGTGGTATGGGGGTCTGTTCAGAGGGAACTATACGCAGCTGCGTGTTCTGCAGACCTTGTTGAATGTGCTGCTTCTGGCGGCAATGATCGGGTTGATGGTGAGCGGAGTGATCCTGTCGAGAGTGGTGTTTGATTTTCTTCCCATATCCGGAGGAACTGGGTTTGCCCGGACGCTCCATATGCTCGCTTCCTATTGGGGGTTTATTTTCATGAGCCTGCATCTGGGGCTTCACTGGGGCATGATCATGGGAATGATCCGAAAAGCATTCCGCATTCAGAACCCTTCCAGGATCCGGACATGGATCCTGCGGATCCTGGCGGCAGGGCTCTGTGTGTATGGAGTGTTTGCCTTTGTCAAACATGATATTGCATCTTATCTGTTTCTGCGGACCCATTTTGTTTTCTTTGATATGGAACAGCCTTTGCTTTCTTTTTTCGCGGAATACCTTGGCATGATGGGGCTGTGGGCGATTCTCTCTTATTATGCGGGAAAACTGCTTCGGAGGGTCGGAGCAAGATCCTCCAGATAATGTCTGGCATAATTGATAAATGCGTTTCCGGCAGGGGAGAAAACCTGTGCCTTTTTCCAGACGAGGACGGTGCCTGTCTCAAGCGCCGGCTGAAAAGGGATAAAGCGAAGACCGTCATAGGAACAATTCAGCTCGATTGTGACCGCAATACCCAGCCGGCATCTGGCAAGTGCCGCCATGTTGTAAAGGAGATTACCAGCTGCGACATTCTGAAGCTGGTCCGCGTAATCTCCGAACCAGCTCATCAGTTCATTCCGCACCAGTTCGCGTTGAGTCATGATTATAGGGTAGCGGCTGACGTCTTTGGGAGTCACTTCCTTTTTTTCTGCAAGCTCAGAATCATCATTTACCAGAACGCCCCAGCGCTCTTTGAACGGAGTGCGGACAAAATTATATTTTGAGATGTCCACCGGCTCTGACAGAAGTCCCAGATCAAGGATCCCCCGGTCGATCCGTTCCTTGATGTTGTCGGAATTGCCGCTGTAGATTTCAAACTGCACCTGAGGGTGTTCGTTGTGAAAGGACGCGATCAGCTCTGCGAGAAACCGGGAACTCTTCAGCTCACCGCTTCCGATGGATATTTTTCCTGTCAGCTGAGTGGTTTTGTGCTGCATATCTTCCATGGTTTTTTCCGCCAGCGCTACGATTTCCTCGGCGCGGCGGCGCAGCAGCATGCCGTCTTCGGTCAGTATGATACGGTGTTTGCTTCGCTGGAACAGCTTTACGCCCAGCTCTTCTTCCAGCTGGATCATCTGCCTTGACAGCGTCGGCTGTGTGATGTGAAGAAGCTCTGCGGCGTGGGTGATGTTTTCCTCTCTGGCAACCATCAGAAAATATTTCAGTACACGGAATTCCATATAGATACCTCCAGGTTTGACATATGTGAATGAAAGGGAAGAAGGAGGCTCAGCAAAGCTCTTTCGCCCATGTTAAAAACTTTACGACTTTGTCTCTGTTTGAAGTCAGATATAAGAGATAAAAAGTTACATTCAGTTCCGGATCACTCATCGGGATCAGTTTTCGATGTGTTCCGTCATTTCTCAGATCTACGGATAGTCTGGAAATGGTTGCGAGAAAGTTGGTGCTGCGGATCAGGTGCTGGTAAATATTAAAATTATTCTTCAGTAGCGTAATGGGGAGATGATTTTCTGCGATCAGCCGCTCCATCTGAGACAGGAAATAGCCTCCGATCTGGGGATACAGCATGGGCTGTGCAGGAATGTCTTTTACAGAAATTGTTTCATATTTCAGCAGGGAACTGTCCTCCGGTACGGAGAGAAACACCTGATCCTTCAGAAAAGGTGTGCTTTTGACGGAACTGTCCGGTACTTTTTCAGGCGTAACGATCAGATCGTAGATCCGCTCCTTTAAAAGTTTTGATGCTTCTGTTCCTTCGTATAATTCATCTTTCAGAATGACCTCAGGATGGGCAAGAGAAAAACGGGGAACGCAGAACCATCGCACGCCGGGATCACAAAAAGCAACGGATAACGTCAGATTCTCCTGAGACGCGCTTTTTACGTCAGCCCGCATCTGTTCAATATTTCTCAGGATCGTGTTGACATGGATCAGGGCAATCTCCCCGGTCTTGTTCAGGTGGATCCGGTTCGCGCTTCTGTCAAAAAGCTCAGCACCAAGCTCTTCCTCAAATTTTTTCAGCATCGCACTCATAGCCGGCTGGGAAATATGAAGGATCCCGGCAGCTTTGGTCAGTGAACCTGTCTCTGCGATCAGTTTGAAATATTGAAGCTGTGTGATGTCCATATCCAAGTTCCTTTCTCTTTATCATAAGCAAATGCTTATGCAGTATAACAATCATGTAGTGTACATCCCGGCAGAACCGCCTTATAATCAAAAGTGCCAGGATGATACATAAGAATATTCTTAAGTATAGCATAATTATTGTGTGAATGTAATTCTGATCAGAAAATTATTGGTGAAAAATTCAGAAAAGGAAAACAGGAGGAAAACTGAAAGCCATCGGTGTCTGCAATTTCTACCCGAACCGTCTGGCGGACCTGTGTGAGACCGTAGATGTTATGCCTGCAGTCAATCAGGTAGAGCTGCATCCGTTCTTCCAGCAGGAAAACGCTCTGGCGCTTATGAAAGAGTATGGCGTTCATCCGGAGGCATGGGGTCCTTTTGCAGAAGGCAACCATGGTATCTTCACTCATCCGGTACTGACCGCTATCGGCGAGAAGTACGGAAAGACTGCGGCTCAGGTAGCTCTGCGCTGGAACGTACAGAGAGGTGTAACCGTTATCCCGAAATCCGTTCACAAGGAGCGTATGGAACAGAACCTGAACATCTGGGATTTCCAGCTCAGTGATGAGGATATGGCGGAGATCGCAAAAATGGATCTCGGACACAGCGAGATCGTGGATCACAGCGATCCGGGATTTGTCAAAATGCTGCATACCATGAAAATTCATGACTGATAAGAGGAAGGAATTTGGCAGAAAGGAAAATTCCGGTGTCGAAAAAGAAATATACGGATAAGAAAACAGTCAGTGGCGGTTCCACTGGCTGTTTTCTTATGAAGCTGTACAAAACCCATGCCTGATAAGCATTTAAAAACATAAAACAAAAGTATTAGACATAACGAAACACCAAATCTATAATAAAAATATAGTTAGATTGCTTAAAGGATGGATAAATAGAGATGAAAGAATTTTTACTCAAATTGACAGGACCAAAACAGACACTGGAGGACAGCAGAAAGATATTTTCCAATCAGGATCTGAAAAATCTGATTGTTCCGCTGTTCCTGGAACAGCTTTTGTCGGTTTTGGTGGGAGTAGCCGATACTTTTATGGTCAGCTATGCAGGCGAGGCTGCCGTGTCCGGCGTGTCTCTGGTTAATATGTTCAACACCGTTTTTCTCTTTCTGTTTTCCGCGCTGGCGGCAGGCGGAGCTGTAGTGGTGAGCCAGTATATCGGGAGCCGCGACAGGGAGAGCGGGAGTGTGTCAGCCGGACAGCTTATGATGATCTCCGTGGTTTTTTCCGTGGCCGTGATGATCTTTTCTCTTGTGCTGAACCGGCAGATTCTGCGCCTTCTGTTTGGCGAGGTGGAGCAGGAGGTCATGGATGCCTGTGTTACCTATCTGAGGATCTCCGCATATTCCTATCCGGCGATCGCCATCTATAACGCGGGAGCGGCGATTTACCGAAGCATGGGAAAAACCCGTGTGACCATGTATCTGTCTCTTGCCTCCAATGGAATCAATATTGTGGGAAATGCCATTGGTGTCTTTGTGCTCCATGCGGGAGTAGCGGGTGTGGCATATCCGTCTCTGATCGCGAGGGCATTTTCCGCAGTAGTAATTACAGTGCTGTGCTTCCGGAGAAAAAATGAAGTGTGGCTGGAGTGGAGAAATACTTTTTGCTGGAAGAGAAGTATGGTGAAGAGGATTCTCGGGATTGCTGTTCCCAACGGGATTGAAAATGGACTGTTCCAGCTGGTAAAGGTAGCGCTGAGCAGCATCACGGCGCTTTTCGGGACGGTACAGATTGCGGCAAACGGGGTGTCACAGAGTTTCTGGTCCGTGGCGGCGCTGATGGGAACCGCGCTTGGCCTTGCCTTTGTGACGGTGATCGGTCAATGTATGGGAGCGGACGATACGGATGCGGCAGAGTATTATATGAAAAAGCTGCTGCGGATTACCTTTCTTGCGTCTGTCTTATGGAACGGTCTGATCCTGCTGGCAACGCCGGTGATCCTGAAAGGCTACGCCCTCTCTGCAGAAGCGGCGGATCTGGTGGTGATTCTTGTCATCATACATAACCTGTTCAACGCGTTGTTCTATCCGTTGTCAGGAGCGCTTTCCAATGGTCTTCGCGCTGCCGGGGATGTGAAATTTACCATGTATGTGAGTCTTTTTTCGACCATCGGCTGCCGGGTAGTGTTCTCAATCCTTTTCGGCATATGGATGAATCTTGGCGTGATCGGAATCGCCCTTGCCATGGGTCTGGACTGGGTGATCCGGGCTGTCTTTTTCTGGGTGCGCTTCCGACGCGGCAGGTGGAAACAGTTCCGGGTGATCGCATAAGATTCAGCAGGATATCAGGGTAAGAGTCAGATCCTCAAACTGCTTTTCATGAAAGATGAGAAACCAATCCACATTTTCCACTGGTTCAAAATGCAGTGAAGAGCAGGCGCTCCGGAGTCCGTCCAGTGGGGTGATGGAGGCAGAGCCAAAGTTGCCGACCATAAAACCAAAAGAAGAAATGCCTGATGCAGAGGATGCGGAAGGGCTGTTGGATTTTTGTCTTGGCGGATCACTTTCTGCGCAGTCTGAAATAGTCAGGGTTTCTTTTGGCAGTTCCGGTGTAATGGTGTAACCGATCACAGTACAGCAGGCGGGAAATTCCAGATCCTGTTCCGTTGACCTGGGAAATTCCAGGGTCTCCTGTTCAAAGCTCTGTACCGTCAAGGTATATGGCTGTCCGTTTTCCGGGAGCAAAAAATCAAACGTATCGCCGGCAGCTTTGATCTGAAAATGAGGACCAGGTACAGAAACCGGTTCCTGTTCCAGTGTAACAGAAAGTGTATTCAGTTTTGGCCGGCGTTTCGTGTGCCATGGGAAAGCGAAACGATAGATGACCCATCCGGAATCCGGATCCAGGCGATAGCAGTTGATGAGTTTTTTTGTTTCCGTTTCCTTTGCGGCAATCTCCGGCAGGCAGGGATTCCAGCCCGCACTGCAGCTATGGGAAGAAGCGATTTCTTTTCCATTGAGCTGGAGCAGTGGTCTGAAATCGAAGTGCAGAGGGTTTTCGATAACAAGACGCATTTCCTCTTCCCTGGAAAATTGCCGGTTTCTTTCGGTTTCAGGAGTAAGATTCCAGTGTTCCATAAAAGAGCGGATTTCTTCCGGGGGAATCTCCATACAGAAATCCAGAACCAGCCCTTTGCCGCAGGAATAGGCAGCGGGGATCAGCCAGCGGCGTCCAGCCCATTGGAACTGCTTATTTACCGGTATTTTTGCTCCAGCATGCTCTCTGCTGTTATGTCCCCAGAAATTTCCACTGAAAGAAACGTTCAAATCTGATTCGCCGCAGTGTGCCGCATGTTCGCTGCGGTTTGTTTTTTTATTTTCCTGATTTTCTATTGAGAATGACATGGATATACACCTCCATTTCGGTACAGTCTCGCGTCATTTCTTTTTCCCTTTCATTATATAAGAGTATTTTTCAGAAGACAACGGTAATTGTTTTTTGAAGATTATACATTTTAAAAATCAGAGAATGTGTTATACTGGAGTCAGACTGATCATAGAACGGAAAGGAGAAAGCATGCGTTTTTTACATACAGCGGATCTCCACATCGGAAAGCGGGTCAATGAGTTTTCCATGCTGGAGGATCAGGAATATATCCTGCGTCAGATTTTAAAGACAGCAGACAAGGAACAGGTGGAAGCGGTTCTGATCGCAGGCGATGTTTACGATAAACAGGTGCCGTCAGCGGAAGCTGTCCGGTTGTTTGACTGGTTTCTGACACAGTTGAACAGCCGGAAGCTTCCTGTTATTGTCATCGGAGGAAATCATGACTCGGTGGAACGGCTGTCTTTTGGCGCGCAGATCATGGAGGAAAGCGGGGTTTATCTGACACAGAGTTACGATGGGAAGGTGGTTCCGGTGCGGCTGGAGGATGAGTACGGACCGGTGAATCTCTGGATGCTTCCGTTTCTGAAGCCTGCGATGGTGAAACGGTTCTTTTCGGAGCAGGACATCGTCACTTACCAGGACGCGCTGGAAACGGTGATCGGCCATATGGAGCTGAACAGGGAGGAGAGAAACCTTCTGATCGCCCATCAGTTCGTCACCGGGGCAGTTACGGGAGGATCGGAGGATTCGGTGGAAGTGTTTGTGGGCGGAGTCGAGAACGTGGACGCTTCTGTGTTTGCCGATTTTGATTACGTGGCGCTGGGTCACATTCACCGGGCGCAGTCTGCCGGCGGGGAGCAGATCCGTTACAGCGGAACGCCTCTGAAATATTCGTTTTCTGAGATCCGGCATGAAAAATCTGTGACGATTGCTGAGCTGAAAGAGAAAGGTTCTCTGACCGTCCATCAGGAACCGCTGAAGCCGCTTCATGACATGCGGGAGATCCGGGGCAGCTATGAGGAGCTGGTCCTGAGAGAAAATTATCAGGGAACGGATCTGGAGGACTATCTTCATGTGATCCTCACGGATGAAAACGATATTCCGGATGTGATCGGACGCCTCCGGAGCATTTATCCCAATATCATGAAGCTGGACTATGATAATCAGCGTACCCGGAGGAACCAGGAGCTGATGAAGGAGGAGGCGGCTGTGGAGCAGTCGCCGATGGAATTGCTGGGACAGTTCTTTTTGCAGCAGAACAATCAGGAGATGAGTCCGGAGCAGACGGAATACGCCAGGACATTGATGGAAACGATACGAAAGGAGGAAGGTGTGGAATGAAGCCGGTATTTTTGGAAATGTCCGCGTTTGGGCCCTATGCAGACAAAGTGACCATTGATTTTGAGCAGTTCGGGGAAAGCGGCCTGTATCTGATCACAGGGGATACCGGCGCCGGAAAGACGACGATCTTCGATGCCATCACCTTCGCACTGTACGGAGAGGCCAGCGGAAACGTCCGTCAGGCGGACATGTTCCGAAGCAAATATGCCAGGGAGGACGCGGAGACGTATGTGGAACTGACGTTTCTCTACGGAACGAAAACGTATCGGGTGCGCCGGAATCCGGAGTATCTCCGTCCGGCACGGCGGGGAAAGAAAATGACGACACAGAAAGGAGACGCAGTTCTGACCGCGCCGGACGGACAGGTCACCACAGGCGCCCGCCAGGTTACGAAAGCGGTGGAAGAACTGCTGGGGATCGACCGGAGCCAGTTCGTGCAGATCGCGATGATCGCTCAGGGCGATTTCCAGCGGCTTCTTCTGGCTTCCACACAGGAGCGAAGTGCAATCTTCCGGGAACTGTTTGATACGGGATTATAAAAGGTTCCAGGATCAGGTCAAGGAACGTGCCGCGTCCCTCCGGAAAAGTTATGAGGAAATCCAGCGGAGCATGCGCCAGTATGCGGACGGGATCCTGTGCGATGAGAACTCGGTCTGTTACGATGAAGTGCGCAGAATACGGGAACAGAAGAAAAACGTGCTTGTCTCCGCCGGGGAAATTCTTGAACTTCTGGAACGTATCATACAGGAGGACGAGGAGCATTACAGGGATACCCGGAAAGAACTGGAAGCCTGCAGCCAGCGGACAGAACACTGGAACCGGGAACTTGGCAGGGTCAGTGAACAGCGACGGACCAGAGAGCGTCTGGAGCAAGTGCGGCAGGAGCTGGAACGGGACAAAGAGCAGATGGAACAGCTGAGACAGCAGCTGGAGCAGGTGCAGGAAAAACATCCGGAACTGGAACGTCTGGAAAAGGAAACCGCCGCCGAGAGCCAGCGTCTGGAGGAATACCGGCAGCTGGGGGCACAGGAACAGCATCTGAAGCGTCTGCGTCTGGAGCAGGAGCATCTGGAACAGGAAGTGCAGACCGGAAAACAGCGTCTGGAAGCGCTGCAGCAGCGGCAGGAAAAGCTTCGGGAGGAGGCGGAAACGCTTCAGAATGCGGAACTGCGTCTGGAACAGGTGCGTGTACAGAAACAGCAGATCCGGAACGATTACAATGAATGGAATCAGATCCTGCGGCTTTGCAGGGAAGAGAGCAGAGGACGCAGGGTCCTGGAAGAAGCCCAGGAAAACTATAAGGCTGCCCTGGCGGAATACCAGAGAAAAAATGTTTCTTTTACCTTGATCTATCAGACGTATCTGGACGCCCAGGCAGGACTGCTGGCAAGGGATCTGAAAGACGGAACCCCCTGCCCGGTCTGCGGTTCCTGCAGCCATCCGGCGCCTGCGCAGCTGGGAGACGATACGGTCACAAGGGAGCAGGTGGAGCAGGCGAGAGCGGAGATGGAGCAGGCTTCCAAAACCGTGTCAGACCGCAGCGGAGACGCCAGAGGCGCAGGGGAACGTCTGCAGGAACTGCAGAAAAACATCCGGCAGCAGTGTGAGGAAAAAGGGATAAGCCTGCCGGAGAAAGATCCGGAAGAATATCTGGAACAGCAGATGGAGCGTCAGAAGGAGCAGGCTGCAGCGGTTCAGAAAAAAGAACTGGAGGCTCAGCAGCAGGTGAAGCGGAAAGGGCTGCTGGCACAGGAACTGGAAGAAACCGCAAAAAACAGGGAGCAGGAGAGCCGTGACCTTCAGGAAAAGGAAAAAAGTCTGGGGGCCTGCAGCGCGGAACGAAAGACACGGCAGGACCAGTGGGAACAGGCGAAGGAACGGCTGCCTTATCAGGATCTGGCGCAGGCAGAAGCATCCCTGAAAGAGAAAGAAAGGAAAAAGAAGCTTCTTTCCCAGGAAATCCAGCAGGCACAGAAACAGTACGACGAATGTCAGAGAGGAAAAGAGCAGAAGGAACATCTGGCGCGGGAGCTGGCGGAGCAGCTGAACCGTAACGAAAAGACACAGGAAGCTCCAGAGATGGGAGAAATGTCCCGGGAGCAGGCACAGAAACAGGAAGACCAGCTTGCGAAAATGCTGGAGGAACAGCATAAGATACAGAAGGCCTGGACCAAGCGGCAGAACGACTGTTATACCCGTCTTCAGAACAACCGCAGGATCCGGGAGACCCTGCAACGGCAAAGGGAAGCTTCCGGAGGTCTGGAACAGGAACTGGCGTCTGTGAAAATGCTGTCCGATACGGTTAACGGCGAGATCACGGGGAAAGAAAAGATCACGCTGGAAACCTATGCGCAGGCACTGTACTTTGACCGTATCCTGGCGAAAGCCAATAACCGGTTTATGATGATGAGCGGTGGTCAGTATGAGCTGAAACGCAGCACCCAGTCCCGGAATATCAAGAGCCAGAGTGGTCTGGAACTGGATGTGGCGGATCACTATAACGGGACGATCCGGAGTGTGCGGACCCTGTCCGGCGGGGAATCGTTTATGGCTTCTTTGAGTCTGGCGCTTGGCCTTTCCGACGAGATCCAGTCCAGGGCAGGGGGAATCCGTCTGGACGCGATGTTTGTGGACGAAGGGTTTGGAAGTCTGGACGAGGAAAGCCTGAACCAGGCGATCCGTGCCCTGTCCAGCCTGACCAAAGGCAATCGGCTGGTCGGCATTATCTCTCATGTGCCGGGACTGAAGGAACGGATTGGCCGGCAGATCCAGGTAAAGAAGGAGCGGACGGGAAGCAGCGTGGAACTGCAGATCTGAATAGTTATCCTGTATTGATGCCCATGTAACAGTTCAGCCTTGCTGAACCGTTACATGCAAAATCCATTGAAAATCGCCTTCGGCGATGGGATTTTGCACTCCTGAATCACGTTCTTACGGTCTGCGCAGCATGTGCGCAGACCTGGACTGAACTGTTACAGGGGTATCGCCTGGCTCCGGTGCAGTTTCTTGACATTTGTGGGAAATGATTTTATAATAAGAAAGAAAATTGAATGCGGTCAGGTGCCTGTGTTTTCATTCCGCAGGTTAAAAGGGAAGAGGGGTGCGAGTCCCCCGCGGTCACGCCGCTGTATATGCAGAGCCGCCTTTCATGATGTCACCGGGTGAACTTGTCCGGGAAGACGAAAGGCAGCGAGGAAGCTAAGCCAGAAGACCTGCCTCGACGTATGAGATTTGTACAGAAGCTGCGAGTGACGGCTGCTGTGCAGGACAGCGTGATTACCCTGCTGTCGGCGCCCTTCATAAATCTTACATTTTATCATGATGAGGCGTTTTTTTTCGTGCGCTTTTTCAGGTGGGTACGCACAAAGAATGAAAGGAGTCGTTATGACAAAAAAACAGAAGAAACTTGTAACCGTCTCAGCTGCTTTTGCGTTATGTCTCGGGATTCTGCCGGCGGCAAACGCAATGCACATCATGGAGGGCGCGCTTCCCGCCGGCTACTGTGTCGCATGGGGAGTGATCTGCGTCCCGTTTCTCCTCGCAGGATTTTTTTCAATCAGAAAAATGTTGAATACCAACCGCCGCGCGCTGACGCTGCTGGCCATGTCCGGAGCGTTTGTGTTCGTGATCTCTTCGCTGAAAATCCCGTCCGTCATCAACGGAAGCTGCTCTCATATGACCGGAACAGGGCTTGGCGCAATCCTGTTCGGACCTGCAGCCGTTTCCATTCTTGGCCTGATTGTTCTGGTTTTTCAGGCAATTTTGCTGGCGCACGGAGGATTGACAACTCTGGGCGCAAATACATTTTCCATGGCAATCGCAGGTCCGTTCGTTTCCTATGGCCTGTTTCAGCTGTTTAAGAAACTGAAAGTAAACCGGAAAGTGAGCGTGTTTTTCGCGGCGTTTCTCGGGGACCTGTTCACTTACTGTGTGACCGCGTTTCAGCTTGCGCTGGCACATAATTCCGCGACAAGCTTCAGCGTGGCGCTGAAAGAAAATCTGGTGATCTTTGCCGGAACACAGCTTCCGCTGGCAATCGTGGAAGGAATCCTGACGGTAGTTATCGTCATCGGACTGGAATCTTACGCGAAACCGGAATTGAAGGCAGTCGGCTATATCAGGGAGGGCGAATAAGATGGAAAAGAAAAAAAATAACAAATTGCTGGTTGCAGTGCTTCTGATTCTGGCAGTATTTATTGCCTTTGCGCCTCTTTTTATGCTGAAAGACGCGGAGTTCGGGGGCTCCGACGATAAGGGCAATTCCCTGATCGAGGAGACCGATCCGGATTACGAACCGTGGGCGGCTCCGATTCTGGAAGTGATCCTTGGCGGAGAACTTCCGGGCGAGGTGGAGAGTATGCTGTTCTGTGTACAGACAGGGATCGGCGTCGGAATCATCGCATTTCTGATGGGGCGTTTTGTGGAACGGAAAAAATGGATGAAGGATGAAGAGGAGTAAGGCAGACAGGCATGCTTATTATTGATAAACTCAGCTATCAGTCAAAACTTCGATATGTGAATGCCGGGGAGAAATTTGGATTTTCGGTGGCGACGCTGATACTCTGTGTTGCCAGCCGGTCCGTTTTGCTTGGTATTCTGGTATTTGCCGTGATGGGGATTCTTACCGTGTGGAAAGGGGGAATCCCCCTTTGGCGTTATTTGAAGCTGATGACGATCCCGCTGACTTTTCTGATGCTGAATGTGGTGATCCTGGGACTTTCCATCCGGCGCACGCCGTTGGAGGTTTTTGCGATTTCTTTTGGAAACTGGTATCTGACGGCAAGCAAAGAAACCCTGTATTACGCGTTTCAGATTTTTGTCACTGCGATGGCTTCCGTATCTTGTCTGTACTTTCTGTCCTGCAATACACCGATGACGGATATTCTGAATGTGCTGAAAAAACTGAGATGTCCGAAGCTGTTGATCGAACTGATGATGCTGATCTACCGTTTTATCTTTGTACTTCTCGACTGTGCGCATGAAATCAGTATTTCCCAGAAATCAAGACTGGGCAATATTGATTACCGGACATCGCTGAAATCTTTCGGGACGCTGGTTTCCGCATTGTTTGTCCGGGCAGTGAAACGTTCCGGCTTCCTGTATGATGCGATGGAGTCCCGTTGTTATGACGGCGACCTTCGGGTGCTGTGTGAAGATCATCCGCCCAAAAAGAAGGAGATTCTGATGATTCTGTGTTTTGAAGGACTGTTGCTTGCGATTGCTGTCATTGTGAGGTGAGGATGATGAATGAAGTTATTTTAAAGGCCGAAAATGTTTTTTATTCTTA
>OLQX01001949.1_pt1 | contig 15299 bp, 10 predicted proteins | sample 1672581 | NCBI WGS metagenome assembly OLQX01 (sample SAMEA3136701, study PRJEB25190) | human gut metagenome | reverse complement strand
TCGGCCACACCATCGGCCACGGCATCGAGGCCGTCAAGGGCATCAAGGGCCGCCGCACCGTGGGCCTGTTCCACGGCGAGTGCGTGGCGCTGGGGATGCTGCCCATGATCGAATCCAAGGCGCTGCAGAAGCGGGTGCGGGCGGTCTACCGCCGCATTGGCCTGCCCACCCGCACCACCTATAACAAGGAAAAGGTGCTGGCCGAGATGCTGCACGATAAAAAGGCCCAGGGCGGCCAGATCACGGTCATCAAGGTGCCGGGTCTGGGCTGCTGGCGGGCCGAGACCATCCCCGTGGAGGGCCTGCGCCCCCTGCTGGGTGTGGAGGAGTAAGCCATGAAAAACACCTTTGGCAGCGACCTTTCGCTGACCATTTTTGGCGAGAGCCACGGCAGGGCCATCGGCGCGGTGCTGGACGGCATGGCGGCGGGCGTGCCTGTGGACGAAGCCTTTCTTGCTGCCTGCATGGACAAGCGCCGTGCCCGGGGCGACGGCCTTTCCACCCCCCGTGTGGAGGGGGATGCGGTGCAGTTTTTGTCCGGCGTGGTCAACGGCCGCACCACCGGCACCGCCATTGCCCTGATGATCGAAAACCAGAACACCCGCAGCGGCGACTATGCCAAAACGGCTGACCTGCTGCGGCCCGGCCACGCGGATTACACCGCCTACGCCAAGTACCACGGCTATCAGGATGCCCGGGGCGGCGGCCACTTTTCGGGCCGCGTCACCGCCGCGCTGGTGGCGGGCGGTGCTCTGGTGCTGGGAGCCCTGAACCGGGCCGGGATCGAGATCGTGACTCACATCGGGCGGTGTGCCGGGATCAGCGATGCCCCCTTTGCGCTGGACGATCCCGCCGCGCTGGCGGCGCAGGCCGAGGCACTGCTGAACAAGTCCGAGGGCTTTGCTCTGCTGGACGGCAGTGTGGAGGAACCCATGAAAGCTGCCATCCGTGCCGCCGGTGCCGAGGGCGACAGTGTGGGCGGCGTGCTGGAGACCGCCATTCTGGGCCTGCCCGCAGGCGTGGGCGAACCCTATTTCGACAGTGTGGAGAGCAAACTCGCTCACTTGGCCTTCTCCATCCCGGCGGTCAAGGGCATCGAGTTCGGTTCCGGCTTCGGCTTTGCGGACCAGAAGGGCTCGGAGGCCAACGATGCCTTCCGGATGCAGGGGGAGCGCATCGTCACCGCCACCAACCACAATGCGGGCCTGAACGGCGGCATCTCCAACGGAATGCCCGTGGTGTTCCGCACGGCGGTCAAGCCCACCCCCAGCATCTACAAAACGCAGGACACGGTGGATTATATCGCAAAGAAGGACGCGGAGCTGTCCATTCAGGGCCGCCACGACCCCTGCATCGTGCCCCGGGCCGCCATTGTGCAGACCTGCGCCGCCGCGCTGGCCGTGGGCGACCTGCTCACCGCAAAATACGGCATGGCCTGGATGGAGGACCCCACCGGCTACCGCAAGGAGGTGCTGTAAATGGAATACGGACTCATCGGCGGGCGGCTGGGCCACTCCTACTCCAAGGTCATCCACGAGATGCTCTGCGGCTACCGGTACGACCTGTGCCCCCTGCCCACGGAAGAGGAAGTCCGGGCCTTTATGACCCGGCGGCAGTTCAGGGCCATCAATGTCACCATCCCCTATAAGCTGGTGGTCATGGAGTACTGCTCCTACATCGACCCCCATGCCAAGGCCATCAACGCCGTGAACACCATCGTCAACAGGAACGGCCTGCTCTACGGCTACAACACCGATTATCCCGGCTTCTCCTACCTGTGCGATGCACACGGTGTGGAGTTCAAGGACAGGACCGTGCTCATTCTGGGCACCGGCGGCACCCACAACACCACCTGGGCCGTGGCCCATGACCGGGGCGCGAAACAGATCTATACCGTCAGCCGCCATCCCGACCCCGAAAAGGGAGAGCTGACTTATGCTCAGGCCCTGACCACCGGGGCGCAGATCATCATCAACACCACGCCGGTGGGCATGTACCCCAATGTGGGCGTGAGCGCCCTGGATATCACCTCTATGCCCGGGCTGGAAGCCGTGATCGATGTCATCTATAATCCCGATAAGACCGAGCTCATCCTCCGGGCCGAGGAGCTGGGCGTGCCCGTTGCCGTCGGCGGCCTGGAAATGCTGGTGGCGCAGGCAGTGTACGCGGCAGAATTTTTCCTCGACCGCAAGTTTGAGGATGCCGGTGCCGAGATCGCCCGTGTGACCAGCGAACTGCGGCGGGAACAGCTGAACATTGCCCTCATCGGGATGCCCTCCTCGGGCAAATCCACCCTGGGCCGCGCTCTGGCGGAACGGTTGGGCAAGCGGTTCGTGGATCTGGACGAGGAGATCGTCAAGGCCGACGGACGGAGCATCCCGGACATCTTTGCCGCTGAGGGGGAGGCAGGCTTCCGGAAGCTGGAGGCCGCGCAGACCGCCCGCTTTGCCAGGGAGAACCGGCAGGTCATCTCCTGCGGCGGCGGCGTGGTCAAAGACCCGGCAAACCTCCGGGCGCTCCACGCCAACGGCATCGTGCTCTTTATCGACCGGCCGCTGGAAGATCTGCTGGTGGGCGGCGGAAGGCCCCTTTCCACCAGCCCTGAGGCCCTGAAAACCATGGAAGCCCAGCGCCGTCCGCTCTATCTGGCGGCAGCGGATGCTGTGATCCCCAACAAGACCACCCCTGCGGATGCCGTGACGGCGGCAATGGAGGCGCTGGATGAAATTTTTAGTCATTAACGGTCCCAACCTCAACCTGACCCAGTTCACGGAGCCGGGCATGGAGGGGCAGATCGATTTTAATACACTGCTGGATTATATCGAGGCGGGCTGTGCCCAGATGGATGTTCAGGTGGACTTTTTTCAGTCCAACCACGAGGGCGACCTCATCGATGAGATCCAGTCGGCGGCAGGCCGGGCCGATGGCATCATCCTCAACCCGGGCGGCTACGCCTATTACAGTGTGGCCATTCTGGAAGCGCTGCAGGTGTGCGGCGTGCCCGCCGTGGAAGTGATGCTGGCCGACCCCAGCGGCAAGGAGCCCTTCCGCAGCGTGGATGTGGTCTCCTTTGGCTGTCAGGGCCGCTTTGCAGGCGAGGGGGTCAGCGGATATCTCCATGCCTGCGCCTACCTTGTGCAGCTGCTCCGGCTGGATGGCGGCGCGCAGACGCACCTGGTGCAGTAAATGAACAACCTCTCCGTCAATGCTGACGCATTGCCACCTCTTCTAGTAGGAGCGGCCTTGGCATTCAGGAGAAGTTCCCGGTTTTGCCAAGGGCTCCCCTATTAGGGGAGCTGTCGAGCGAAGCGAGACTGAGAGGTTCAGAAAAGGGAAAGGAATCAAAAGAGATGATCATTTCGACCAAAAAAGGCACCCCCAAGGAAGAGCTGGAAAAGATCGTAGACAAATTCGAGAAGCAGGGCCTGGATGTGACCCTGATCACCGGCAAGGATTACAATGTGTTCGGTCTGGTGGGCGATACCACCAAGATCGATGAGCGCGACGTGCTGGCCAACCCCTGGATCGACAACGTCACCCGCGTGTCCGCTCCCTATAAGCGGGCCAACCGCCTGTTCCACCCCGCCGATTCCGTCATCGACTGCGGCGGTGTGAAGATCGGCAGGGGCGAGAAGATCGCCGTGATGGCAGGCCCCTGCAGCATCGAGGGCGAGGAGCAGGCACTGCGCATTGCCAACGGCGTAAAGGCGGGCGGTGCAAGCCTGTTCCGCGGCGGCGCTTATAAGCCCCGCACCTCTCCCTACTCCTTCCAGGGTCTGGAGACCGAGGGCATCCTCGATATGGTCAAGGCACGGGAGGCCACCGGAATGCCCATCGTGTCCGAGCTGATGAGCGAGGACCGGATCCCGGAGTTTGAGGAATATGTGGACGTGGTACAGATCGGTGCCCGCAACATGCAGAATTTCCAGCTGCTCAAGGCCGTGGGTAAGATGCACAAGCCTGTTCTGCTCAAGCGCGGCCTGTGCAACACCATCGAGGAGTGGATCATGTCCGCAGAGTATATCATGGCCGGCGGCAACGAGCAGGTCATTCTCTGCGAGCGGGGCATCCGCACCTTTGAGAAGTACACCCGCAACACCCTCGACCTCTCCGCTGTGCCTATCATCCACGAAAAGACCCATCTGCCCATCATCGTGGACCCCAGCCACGCCACCGGCAAGGCCAATCTGGTTGAGCCGATGATGATCGCCGCTGTGGCCGCCGGTGCCGACGGTCTGGAGGTGGAAGTCCACTATGATCCCCGCCACGCATGGAGCGATGGCGCACAGTGCCTGACCCCGGATGCCTTTGCACAGGCCATGGCAAAGTGCCGTCAGGTCGCATGGGCCATTGGCCGGGATATGTAAGATGGATGTGGTGGTAAAACGCGCCCGCGCAGTGGCGGGCAGGATCGCCGCGCCGCCCAGCAAAAGCATGGCTCACCGGGCGGTGCTCTGCGCGGCGCTGGCAAAGGGGACCTCCCATCTCCATCATCTTGCTTTCAGCAAGGATATCTCTGCCACGCTGGGCGCGGCGGGCCGACTGTGCGCCCGTGTTACCACCGGTGAAAACGACGCGGTGGTGGAGGGGCTGGGCCGCTTTCTGCCGGTTGATGCCCCCGTGGACTGCTGTGAGAGCGGCAGTACCCTGCGCTTCCTCATCCCACTGGCCAGCCTGACCGGGCAGGAAGTGACTTTTACAGGCCGTGGGCGGCTGATGGAGCGGCCCCAGTCGGTCTACAAAACGCTGTATCAGCAGCAGGGCCTGCGTTTTGAGCAGGGCGCGGACCGCCTGACTGTGGAAGGTGCCCTGCCCCCGGGCGAATACGAGCTGGCGGGCAACGTGTCCAGCCAGTTCATCAGCGGGCTGCTGTTTGCCCTGCCCCTGCTGGGCGGCACCAGCACCCTGCACCTCATCCCGCCTGTGGAGAGCCGGAGCTACATCGATATGACCCGCGCGGTGCAGCACGCCTTTGGCGTGGAGAGCCGCTGGCTGGATGAAAACACGTTGGAAATTCCCGGCGGGCAGCACTATCTTCCCGGTGATTACACCGTGGAGGGCGATTACAGCCAGGCGGCTTTTCCTGCTGTGCTGGGCGCTGTGACCGGCGGTGTGGCCATCACCGGCCTGTCTGAGGAGACCTTGCAGGGCGATGCGGCCATTCTGGAGATCCTTCGGCGGTGCGGCGCAAGATTCACCCGCACCGGGCAGGGCGTAGTGTTTGAAAAGGCCCCGCTCCACGGAACGGACATCGACCTTGCCGACTGCCCCGACCTGGGCCCCGTGCTGATGGTGCTGGGCCTGCTGTGTGAGGGCACCACGGTCATCCGCAACGCCGAGCGTCTCCGCATCAAGGAGAGTGACCGCATCGAGGCCATGGAGACTGAGCTGCGGGCCTGCGGCGGGCAGCTGGAGAGCGAGGGCGGCACCATTACCATCCATGGCTGTGCCGGCGCGCTCCATGCCCCGGAGCAGCCGCTTTCCGGCCACAACGACCACCGCGTGGTGATGAGCCTTGCGGTGCTGGCGCTGGCCGCCGGGCTGGCCCTGCCCATCAGCGGGGCCGAGGCCATTGCCAAGAGCTGGCCGGATTTTCTGGAAGCCATCAAGCCTTTGGGCGCGGAGGTGGAACATGTTGGATAAATCAAAACGTTATCTCATTGTGGGCCTGGGCCTGCTGGGCGGCAAGTACGCCTTGGAGCTGAGCAGGGCCGGGTTCCATGTGGACGGCATCAACCGCAGCGAGGGCCATCTGCAGTATGCCCTCGACCACGGCTATATCGCCAGCGGCAAGACCCACGATTTTGAGGATCTGGTGCGTCAGGCCGATCATATCATCTTTGGCTTGTACCCCACGGCCCTGCTCGAGTGGTTCCGGACCTACGGCCACCTGCTGAAGGAGGGCTGCATCTTTACCGATGTGTCGGGCGTAAAGACCGGTCTGGTGGAGCCCATTCAGGCCATGTGCAGGCCGGGCGTGGAGTTCATTGCCAGCCACCCCATGGCGGGCCGTGAGACCTCCAGCGTGGAGCACGCCGCCGAGGTGAATTTTGCCCCGGCCAACTTCATTGTGACCCCCACGGAAAAGAACACCCCGGAGGCCGTTCAGTGGGCCAGGGAGCTGGCCGAGGTGCTGGGCTTCAAGCATATCTGCACCCTGACCGTGCAGGAGCATGACAGGATGATCGGCTATGTCAGCCAGCTCTGCCATGCCATCGCCGTCAGCCTGATGTGCGCCAACGACAATACCTCGCTGTGCGAGTACACCGGAGATTCTTTCCGGGACCTGACCCGCATTGCACGCATCAACGATAAGATGTGGGCGGAGCTGTTCCTCTGGAACAAGGAAAACCTCATCTCCGAGATCGACCAGTTCAGCGGGGCGCTGAACGAGATGCGCAACGCCCTTGTGGCCGATGACCGGGAAAAGCTGGAGGAAATGTTCCGCCTGTCCACCCAGCGCCGCGCGGCGTTTGATAAGAAAGCGCCGTAACCTTTTCAGCACACAGCACTGCTGTTTTTTTCCAGCTCCCCTGCCAGGGGAGCTGGTGAGCAAAGCGAGACTGAGAGGTTTGGCACAACACGAAAAAATGAGGTGTACCGAATGCCCAAACAGGAAGGCCAGAAATCCAAGCTGCTGGCGCTATTGCGCATTTTTGAGCAGCAGACCGATGAAAACCACCTGCTGAACGTGCCGCAGCTGGTGGAGCTGCTGGAGGCGCAGGGCATCCGCTGTGAGCGCAAGAGCGTGTACAGCGATATTGAGGCACTGGGTGCGCTGGGCTATGACATCAAGCTGCGCCGGGGCCGGGGCGGCGGGTATTTCCTTGCCAGCCGCACCTTTGATCTGGCGGAGCTCAAGCTGCTGGTGGATGCTGTGCAGGCAAGCCGGGTGGTATCTGGCACCACGAGCAGGCGGCTGATCCACAAGCTGGAAAAGCTCTGCTCCAACTACGAGGGCAGCCAGCTGCAGCGTCAGGTCTATGTGGAGGGCCGCCCCAAGACCGACAGCAAGAGCCTGCTGTACAGCATCGATGCCCTGCACGAGGCCATCAACAACGGTAAAATGGTGGAGTTCCTCTACAGAAAAGCCGACAGCCGAGAGAAAGAGAAAAGGATCGTCAGCCCGTGGCAGCTGGCCTGGGAGAACGGGTGCTACTACCTCATTGCCTTTGCCGATGAAAAGGGCATCCGCCATTATCGGGTGGACAAGATGAGCGGGGTCCGGGTGCTGGATGCGCCCCGGCGGGGTCAGGAGCAGTTTGCGGATCTTGACCTGCCTGCCTATCTGCGCAAGCACTTTGGAATGTACGGCGGGCCGGAGCATCGCGTTACCCTGCGGTGCACCGCGGATCTGGAAGGTGCCATGCGGGAGCGCTTTGGCGCAACGCCCATGTTCCTGCCCGAGGAAAATGGCTGCTTCCATTTTGATGTCCCCATCTGCGTCAGTGACCAGTTCTATGGCTGGGTCTGCGGCTTTGGCGGCAAGATAGAAGTGGTTGCCCCGCCCGAAGTGCGGCAGGGGCTGCGGGAAATGACCGCCCGGCTGGCAGAACAGCATCAATAACAAAAAAGGACTGCGAAAGCAGTCCTTTTTGCGTGTTTACGGTTCCTTCAATTCCAGATCACTGGGCAGGATCAGATCCAGCGCGGCGGCGGGCTCGGCCACAAGGCGGCGGCTCTGGTGGAAGATAGCCTTTTCCAGTGTGTTGCGGGCAAGGCGGCCATTGCCGGCGGTGCGGGCATCGGCTGCCTGCCAGCGGGCATAATAGCCCAGCAGGGGTTCGGTGCAGGCTTCGGCCAGGGTGTAGCCCTTGTTTTTGGCAAGGACCTGGGTGATCTGCAGCAGCTCCACGGCGGTGTAGTCCGGGAACTCGATCCGGTTGGGAAAACGGCTGGCAAGGCCGCTGTTGGCGGTGAGGAAGGTCTCCATCTCCCTGGTGTAACCTGCCAGAATGACCACCAGCTCATCCCGGTGATCCTCCATCCCCTTCACCAGCGTGTCGATGGCTTCCAGCCCGAAGCTGTCCTGCTCACCGCGGTAAAGGCTGTATGCCTCGTCAATGAAGAGCACACCACCCAGCGCGCTCTCGATGACGCTGTTGGTCAGGGGGGCGGTGTGGCCGGTGTAGCGGCCCACCAGGTCGGCGCGGGTCACCTCCACCAGCTGGCCGCCCTTGAGGGCACCGATGGCTTTCAGGTATTTCGCCACCAGCCGGGCAATGGTGGTCTTGCCGGTGCCGGGGTTGCCCGTGAAGATCATGTGCATCGAAAGGCTGGCAGTTTTCAGCCCGGCGGCGGCGCGGCGCTGCTGCACCTGCAGGTTGTCGGCCAGACCGAACACATATTCCTTGACCGGGGCAAGGCCCACCAGCTCGTTGATCTCGGCGCGGATGGCATCCAGCGCGCCGGTGTAGGCGGTAGGCAGCAGGTCGAACAGGGGCTGGTCTGCGCCGTCGTTCAGACGGAACTGCACCCCTTCCGGCCCGGCGGTCAGGGTCACGGTGCCGGTAAGGGTTTCATCGGTCCGCAGGCAGTATTCACTCAGGGCGCGGAAGATGCGGTCACAGCATTCGGCCAGCCCGGCGGCACCCTTCTGCGCGGTGCACTGGGCTGCGACATAGTCCCGCACGTCGGCCCCGGCGGAAAGGGTCAGCCCCAGCCGGGTGCGGATCTTCTGGGCCAGCGCGTTGAGCTGCTGTGCGGCAAGGGCGGCCAGATCCTCCCGGGTGTAGGAGGCCGTCTCGCAGACATCCCCCAGTGCCGACACCAGCGCCGCGCCGAATTTGTCAGCCAGTGCCTCCCGGCCCTTGTGGGAGTAGAAGATGAGGTATTTGCCGCAGGGGTCGATGCGGCTGACAGCTCCCGGGGCCAGCGCCGTGCCTGCATCCACAAGGATGCCCTCTTTGTTCACGAGATACCGGCTGGACAGGGGTGCACTGCCCTTGACGGCCAGATCAGACAGGGTCTTCAGAAAGCCGGGATAACAGCTCTCGTAGTGCTCAAAGGCAAGGATCTCCCCGGGTGCGTGCAGAGCGGCGTAGAGGTCCTGCAGGAAGAGCTTCTCGGCTCCGGAATTGGGGTAAAGGGCCAGATCCAGCGTGGCGATCCTGTCGCTCCGCAAAAGGCCCCGGGCCGCCATGCAGCGGGCAGTTTCTTCCAGTGCAAAATGCCTGCCTGTGCCTGCCCCGCCTGTGAGCAGGATGACGTTGCGGGCGGCGGGGGCTTCGGTGCCCAGCACAAAGGGGCGGCGCATGGCCCGCACCACGCTGTCCACAAAAGCATCCTGCCCCAGCACCGTCTGCTTGACCTCGGCGGCAAGGCCTTCAAAGCTGCCCAGATGTTCCGGCTTCACGTCGGTGGTGCCCCTGGCCAGCAGGCCTTCGTCCTCCATGTCCCGCAGCATCTGGCGGCTGCTTTCCAGCGCGGCGGCGGTGGCATCGCTCTGGGTCCTGAGCTGGGCGTTCTGCTGCTTCAACAGCTCGTCCAGCCGTTTCTGCTGTTCCAGAAGCGCCGCGTTCAGGTCAGGCAGGGCGGCGCTGCCGCCTGTTTTGGGTGCAGAAGTGCCGGGGGCAGCCTTGAATCTGCCCCCCGGGCCGAACACGCCGTTCATCAGACTTTCCCAATCATCGGTGTATGCCATAAAACTTCCCTCCGTGCAGTGCTTTTTCTTTCAGTATAGTGGAGTCTGGTACGTTTTGCAAGGAAAGGGTTGAAATAAAGGACAAAGTTCGTTACACTATTGTCAAATGAAAGGATGAATTGCTATGGAGCCAAGAACACCTGCTGAATGGAAGACGCTGTTTGAGAGCGAAGCCTTTGCCCGCCAGACGGAATACTACGGCCCGCTGGGGGTGGAGTATACCCCCGCCGGGACACACCTGCGCCTGTGGGCTCCCACGGCAAAACAGGCAGCAGTGAACCTGTACCGCCGGGGCACCGGCGGGGCCTGTGTGGGCACCCTGCCCCTGCAGCAGCAGGACAAGGGTGTGTGGAGCATCTATCTGCCCGGCGACCAGCACGGAAAATACTACGATTTCACCCTTACCACCCCGTTTGGCACCTGCAATGCAGCGGACCCTTACGCCCGCTCGGCAGGGGTGAACGGGGTGCGCAGCATGATCTTTGACCCGGCCCGGGTGGACCCGCAGGGCTGGGAGCGGGATGTGCGGCCGGTGATCCCACCGGCCCGCCGCAGTGTGTGGGAGGTCAGCGTCCGGGATTTCTCGCAGGACCCGGCCAGCGGCGTGCACACGGCCTGGCGGGGCAAATTTCTGGCCTTTACCCAGCAGGGCACGACCCTGAGCAGTGACGGCATCCACCCCACCTGCCTGAATTATCTCAAGCGGCTGGGGGTGAGCTATGTCCAGCTCATGCCAATCTTCGATTTTGGCAGCGTGGATGAGAGCCGCCCCCTGACCCGGCAGTATAACTGGGGCTACGACCCCACCAACTTCAATGTGCCCGAGGGCAGCTACTCCACCGACCCCACCCGGGGTGAGGTGCGGGTGCGGGAGTGCAAGCAGATGATCGCGGCCCTCCATGCGGCGGGCATCGGCGTTGTAATGGACGTGGTGTATAACCACATGTATCGTTCCGATAATGTGCTGAACCGGGTGGTGCCCCTCTACTACTTCCGCCAGAACGACGACGGTTCCCTCTCCAACGGCAGCGGCTGCGGCAACGAGTTTGCCTCCGAGCGGCCCATGGCCCGGCGCTATCTCATTGATTCGGTGCTCTACTGGGCACGGGAATATCACATCGACGGCTTCCGGTTTGACCTGATGGGCCTGTATGACGTGGAGACCATGAACCTCCTCCGGGCTGAACTGGACAAGCTGCCCGGCGGGCGGGATATTCTGATGTACGGTGAGCCGTGGCAGGGCGGCTGCAGCGCCCTGCACCGGTACGAGGCCAACAAGAACAACCTGAACATGCTGAACGAGCGCATCGGCATCTTTTGCGACAACACCCGGGATGCCATCAAGGGCGGCTGCTTCGATGCCCGGGAGCCGGGCTATGTGGAGGGCAAGCCCGGGAGTTTCTGGGATATCGGTGCTTTGGTGGCGGCGTGGTGCCGCAGTGAAAAGCTGCCGCCTCACGCCCCGGGGCAGATCATCAGCTACGTTTCAGCCCACGACAACTTCACCCTGTGGGATAAGCTCCTGATGGTGCGCTACGCCCGCCCGGAGTTTGCCGCTGTGGACAAGACCGCGCTGGCCCAGAACCGGCTGGCGGCGGGCATCTACCTGACCAGCATGGGTCTGCCTTTCTGGCAGGCGGGCGAGGAGTTTGCCCGCACCAAGAAGGGGCAGGGCAACAGCTACCACTCCAGCCCGGCCCTCAACCGGCTGGACTGGCACCGGGCCGAACAGTTCCACAGCCTTGTGGATTACTACCGCGGGCTCATTGGTCTGCGGGCGGCGTTCCCCCGGCTGGGCGCGCTGGACAAGGCCAGCCCTGCCGCCATCGAGTTCTTCCCGCTGGAACAGCCTCTTGTGGGCTGGCGGCTCCCCGCCCAGTGGGGCGACGGCGCGGCATGGAGCGCCCTGTGCGTCTACTATAACCCCACCGAGACGGCGCAGGTTATCACCCTGCCCGGCGGCAGCTGGAAGCTGCTGAGCGACGGCATCTCCTCCAGCCTGTGGCGGGGCACCGGCCAGACCGTCCTCCTGCCCCTGAGCGCCACCGTGTTCGGGCAGGTATAAAAATACGGTCTGCCGTTGCTTGACAACCTGCAATCAAAAATCCCCTGACCAGTTCAACGCCGGTCAGGGGATTTTTGATTTATGGATCAGGAAAAAGATTGGGGAGGATCAGGAGTTTTTCTGTGCCTGCTGGGTCTGGGCGTTCTTTTCACCCAGGGTCAGGCTGACGGTCTGCATCTGGCCTTCCCGGGCCACGGTGATGGAAAGGGTATCACCGGCGGCATGCTGCTGGATCAGGGTGCCAAGGTCGTCCTTCTGGGCGATCTCGGTGCCGTCGATGCTCACGATACGGTCACCGGTCTTGAGGCCGGCCTTGTCGGCGGGGCCGCCCTGCGCAACATCCACAACGTAAACGCCGTAGGCATTGACGTTGAGCTGCGCTGCGGTCTGGGCATCGGTCACAGCCAGATAGGTGATGCCCATGTAGGGGCGGCCGGAGACATAGCCGTTCTCCAGCAGATCCTGTGCCACCTTGATGGCATCGTTGATGGGGATGGCGAAGCCCAGACCCTCCGCATCGCTGGAGGAGGACTTTGCGTTGACCAGACCGATGAGCTCACCGTTCATGTTGAACAGGCCGCCGCCGGAGTTGCCGGGGCTGACAGAGGCATCCATCTGGATCAGGGACATGGTGTTGGTGGAGCTGGTGCCCTGGATGGTCACGCTGCGGTTCAGGGCGCTGACGATGCCGCTGGTCACGGTGCCGCCCAGCTCACCCAGCGGGTTGCCCACGGCCAGCACGCTCTCGCCCACGGCAAGGCTGTCGCTGTTGCCAACGGTGGCGGGGGTCAGGTCAGTGGCATCGATCTTGAGGACAGCCACATCGCTGGTGTCATCCTCGCCCACCACGGTGGCGGGGTAATCGGTATCGCCGATGGTCACGGTGATGTTGGACGCGCCGGACACAACGTGCGCACAGGTCAGGATATAGCCGTCGGAGCTGATCACGACACCGCTGCCAGCACCGCTCTCCACCTGGTTCTGGCCGTACCAGGACCACTGGGAGTAGACCACCTGTTCGGTGGTGATGACCACAACGCTGGGGCTGACCATCTCAGAGACCTGAGCGGTGGTCATGCCGGAAGCGGTGTTCACCGCGGAGGCAGAGCCGGAATCACTGCTGGACGTGGAGGAAGGTGCCACCTGCTGGATGACCACCTTGCCGCCTGTGTTGCCCACCTGGGCTCCCACAAAGCCGCCGACAAAGCCCATGGCTGCGGCCAGCACCAGCGCAACTGCGCTGCGGGCGATATTGCCGTTTTTCCGGCGGCGCTTCTTGGGGGGCTGTTTGGGGTTTCCCTGTGCGGCCTGATACCGGGGGCCTTCCGGAGGCGGCACCGCGCCGCCATCGCTGCCGCTGTTCGGCTCGGCCTGGGGGGCAGCCTGTGCGGCCTCGCCGTAGGTACCTGCCGTGTTGGCGGTGTTCATGCCGGAGGAGCCGACGTTGGGGTAGCCGGTCTCGCCGGTCTGGCTATGTTCAGAGGAATAATCGTATTCCCACTTGTTCTCGTTATCCATACTGGTTACTTCCTTTCTCAAAGGGAATGGTTCGGAGGGGGCGCTTCTGCCGCACCTCCTTGGAACTGTTTCTATTGTATCCGGTAATTGTGAAAAGGAATCGCTGACCGGGTGAAGAATATGTGAAATAAGGTCGCAGCGGGAAGCCTTGACAGCGGCGCGGGGGCTTGGTATTTTAAGGGTGCAGCGCAGAAGCCGGCAGCATTGCGAAACCTCTCCGTCATCTTCGCTTTGCTCGATGCCACCTCTCCTAGTAGGAGAGGCCTTGGCATACCGTCGCGTTTTCGTGGGTCGGCGCTTCGCTCCTGTTTGCCCTGCGGCAGGTATTGGTTTTGGAGCGTCAGCGATTATTGCGAAAAAACGAATCTTCTGCCAAGGGCTCCCCTACTAGGGGAGCTGTCGCGGCAGCGCCCGCGACTGAGAGGTTTAGCCCAGCAGGGCAAGCCCGCGAAAAGGAGCAAATTATGAAACTGGAAAAGATTCCGGGCGGTTATGCCCTGTATAAAGAGAAAACCATCATTGGCACCTGCCAGGCCCGGCCCACGGAGCAGGGCGCGGACATCACTGCCCTGACCATTGTGCCGGAATGGCGGCGCAAGGGCTACGGCTCCTACCTGTTGAAAGAGGTATTGCGCGGCCTGGGCGGCTATGACAAAGAGAGCGCCACTGTGTTCACGGCTCCTTTGCCTGCCGATGCGGGGGAGCTGGCCTTCTGGGCAAAGTTCGGCTTTGCGGCAGAGGGCAGCGGCCTGTGCCGCCGCCGCACCCCCGACCTGACGGCCGTGAAGCTTGTGCAGGACTTCCTTGCCGCGCGGCTGGCTGACCCCAGGCTCTGTATCGATGCCACCTGCGGCAACGGGGGCGACACGGCCTTTCTCTGCCGCCTTGTGGGCAAAGAGGGTCGGGTGCTGGGCTTTGACATCCAGCCGGAAGCCATTGCCTCCACCCGGCAGAACCTTGCACGGAAGGGCTTTGCGGCAGAGCTTCACTGCGACAGCCACGCCAACCTCTTACAATATGTACAGCCCGGCACCGTCGATGCCGTGATGTTCAACTTCGGCTGGCTGCCCGGTGCCGACCACGGGGTGTTCTCCCACGCCCAAAGCAGCATCCCGGCGCTGGAGGCCGCCCTTGAGGCCCTGCGGCCCGGCGGGGTGCTCAGCGCCATCCTGTACAGCGGCAAGATCATCGGTTCCGACGAAAAGACCGAGATCCTCCAGTGGATGCGCTCCCGGCCCCTGAAACAGTGCACCGCCCTTGTCTGCGGTTTCGCCAATTGGGCCGATACCGCCCCCTTGCCCTGCTTCCTCCTGAAAAAATAACAAAAACTCTTGCATCTAGGTGGAATTGCTGGTAAAATATAAGTTGTGTGTAATTTTGGAGGGCAGGTTCTGCTCTGTACAACCTCTCAGTCTCGCATTCGCTCGACAGCTCCCCTAGTAGGGGAGCCCTTGGCATTGCGTAAAGCTTTCCCGTTTTGCCAAGGCCTCTCCTACTAGGAGAGGTGGCATTGCGTAGCAATGACGGAGAGGTTGTACAAAGACGAAGCCTGCCCAAGAGCAAGAAACTATGGGAGTTTCCGATGTAAGTGCATCTTTGTTTTGACAAATATCCCCCATCAATTTAGGAGAAATCAATATATGACAAATCGTGAAGAGATCGAGCGCCGCCGGACGTTTGCGATCATCAGCCACCCCGATGCCGGCAAAACGACCCTGACCGAAAAGCTGCTGCTGTACGGTGGAGCCATCAATCAGGCCGGTTCCGTCAAGGGCAAGCAGAGCGCCAAGCACGCTGTGTCCGACTGGATGGACATCGAGAAGCAGCGCGGTATTTCTGTCACTTCCTCTGTCCTGCAGTTCAACTATGCAGGCAAGTGCGTGAACATTCTGGATACCCCGGGCCATCAGGACTTCTCGGAGGATACCTACCGTACCCTGATGGCAGCGGACTCCGCTGTCATGGTCATCGATGCTGCAAAGGGCGTTGAGGCCCAGACCATCAAGCTGTTCAAGGTCTGCACCCTGCGCCACATCCCCATCTTCACCTTCATCAACAAGATGGACCGCGAAG
>OLQX01001923.1_pt1 | contig 15506 bp, 15 predicted proteins | sample 1672581 | NCBI WGS metagenome assembly OLQX01 (sample SAMEA3136701, study PRJEB25190) | human gut metagenome | reverse complement strand
GAACCATATTTTACTTGCAAGCATTATTACAACCCTTTTTAATGTAGGAATTACGATGCTTTGTAAGAGAATGCCGGCTTCTTATTATATAGTAGGAGCAGTCATGCAGTTTTGCCTGATTACAGGGATTCGGTTCGGATATCGCTATATTACTCTTGAGAGAACAAGGATGGCACAGGTGAGAAAAGAGCAGAACCATACAAATGGCCGGAATATTATGGTGATCGGAGCTGGTGATGCGGGAAAGAACCTTGTACGTGAATTGAAGACTTCCAGACGGATCAATGGTACGCCGCAATGCATTATTGATGACAACAGAAATAAATGGGGCAGAAATATTGAAGATGTACCGATCGTAGGGGGAAGAGCATCTATCTTTTCAGCAGTTGAAAAGTATCAGATCAGTACGATCCTTTTTGCAATTCCGACAGCAAGTGCAGAGGCAAAAAGAGAGATCCTGAACCTGTGTAAAGAGACAAAGTGTGAACTGAAGATACTTCCGGGAGCGTATCAGTTTGTGCAGGGAGAAGTATCGCTGGCACAGATTAAAGATGTTACGGTAGAGGATCTGCTTGGAAGGGATACGATTCAAGTGGATATGGAACAGATTTTTCAGTACATAAAGGGAAAGACGATTCTGGTGACGGGAGGCGGAGGCTCAATCGGAAGCGAACTGTGCCGTCAGATTGCGTCCCATGAGCCAAAGCAGTTGATCCTATTTGATATTTATGAGAATAATGCATATGCCATCGAACAGGAGCTTCGCAGAAATCATTCGGAACTGAATCTGGTGACTCTGATTGGTTCCGTACGTGACAGCAGAAGGCTGAATCAGGTTTTTAAAAAATATAAGCCGGACATCGTATATCATGCGGCTGCACATAAGCATGTTCCTCTGATGGAGACAAGCCCGAATGAAGCGATTAAAAATAATGTAATCGGAACATACAAAACTGCCTATGCGGCAATGCAGAATGGAGTAAAGCGGTTTGTTCTGATCAGTACAGATAAAGCTGTAAATCCAACGAATATCATGGGTGCAAGCAAGCGACTGTGTGAGATGGTAATCCAGAGCATGGATGCAGTCAGCAAAAGTGGCAGAATGGATTTACTTCCATTACTGCATGGCCACAGAGACAATGCAGAAGAGCTGGCAAAGCAGGCAGAAATCTGTCTGAAAAAGGCAGAAAAAGAGCAGACGGACGGCAAAGACTCAGAAACTATGGGAAATACTGCCAGACTGAAAATTGAAAGTATCAAGAATCGTGAGAGAACAGGAACTCAGTTCGTTGCGGTACGATTTGGAAATGTACTGGGAAGTAATGGATCGGTGATTCCACTATTTAAGAAGCAGATCGAGGCAGGTGGACCGGTTACAGTTACGCACCCGGATATCATCCGCTATTTTATGACGATCCCGGAGGCGGTGAGTCTGGTGCTTCAGGCGGGAACATTTGCCTGGGGGGGAGAGATCTTTGTCCTTGATATGGGAGAACCGGTGAAGATTGATACACTGGCAAGAAACCTGATCAAGCTGTCAGGATATGAACCGGATGTAGATATCAAGATCGAGTATTCAGGTCTTCGGCCAGGAGAAAAATTATTTGAAGAAAAGCTGATGGCAGAAGAAGGAATCATGCGGACAGATAATGAACTGATTCATATTGGAAAGCCGATTCCGTTCGATACAGAGGTATTCTTTGAACAATTAAAAAAACTTGCTGATACATGCTATAACAATTCTGATCATATTGTAGAGCTTGTAGAGCAGATCGTGACAACATTTCATCCGGTAGGAGAACATCCGACAGGAGAAGAAAATAAGAAAAGGCAAGAATAGTTGAGATCAGGCCAGGCGGTCTGGTTTGGAGGAAGCGTGCATTTTTGCACGCTTTTTAGGCAATATACAGAAGCTGAAATGAAGAGGAGAAGCATATGTTCAAAGAAAGTGATCAGATAGAAAAATTTGAACCAAAGGTGTGGCTGAGCAGTCCGACGATGCATGGAGAAGAATTTGAATTTTTAAAAGAAGCCTACGAGACAAACTGGATGTCAACAGTTGGGGCGAATATCAATGAAGTAGAACGACTGGTATGCAAAAAGATTGGATGCAAGTATGCAGTCGGATTGTCTGCAGGAACGGCAGCTCTTCATATGGCAGTAAAGCTGGCAGGAGTAAAACCCGGAGAGAAAGTTTTCTGTTCTGATATGACATTCAGTGCAACAGTAAATCCAATCGTATACGAAGGTGGTGTTCCAGTCTTTATTGATACGGAATATGATACCTGGAATATGGATCCGGAGGCATTAGAAAAGGCGTTTGAATTATATCCAGATGTAAAAGTGGTAGTTATTGCACATCTTTATGGAACACCGGGAAAAGTAGACGAACTGAGAGATATTTGCGAAAAGCATGGAGCGGTTATTATAGAGGATGCAGCAGAGTCCATGGGAGCAACCTATAAAGGTCTGCAGACAGGGACTTTTGGAAAGTATAATGCAATTTCATTTAACGGAAACAAAATCATTACCGGATCTTCGGGTGGCATGCTGCTGACAGATGATAAAGAAGCAGCAGAAAAAGTAAGAAAATGGTCTACACAATCGAGAGAAAATGCACCGTGGTATCAGCATGAAGAATTAGGCTACAATTATCGAATGAGTAATGTAATCGCAGGTGTTGTACGTGGTCAGATTCAACATCTTGAGGAGCATATTGCACAGAAAAAAGCAATTTATGACAGATATAAGGAAGGCTTTAAAGATTTGCCGGTACAAATGAATCCGTATGACAGTGAGAAGTCAGAACCTAATTTTTGGCTGAGTTGTATTCTGGTTAACGAGGAGGCAATGTGTAAACAGGTTAGAGGAGAAAAAGATGCACTCTATGTACCTGAACATGGAAAGAGTTGTCCGACGGAGATTCTGGAAAAACTTGCCGAATATAATGCGGAGGGCAGACCAATCTGGAAACCAATGCATATGCAGCCGATTTATCGGATGAATGGTTTTGTGACCAGAGACGGAGACGGCAGAGCAAGAACAAATGCTTATATAGCGGGTAGTGAAAAAGATTGCGATGGATGTCCTTTTGACAAGGGAATGGATATTTTTGACAGAGGATTATGCTTGCCAAGTGATAATAAAATGACTGCGGAACAGCAGAATATAATTATTGAAATTGTTAAAAGTTGTTTTCAGTAAGAAAGAGGTGGAATAGTGGACAAAAAGAAAAGAGAGTTGATTCCACATAAGCCGGGAATTTATGAAAAATACATAAAACGTCCGCAGGACTTTATTCTTTCGGTCATAGCGATCATTGTCTTATCTCCTGTCTTAGTTTTGATAGCTGTGCTGGTAAGAATCAAGCTAGGCTCTCCGGTCCTTTTTAAACAACAGCGTCCGGGATTAAATGGCAAAATATTTAATATGTATAAGTTTCGTACAATGACAGATAAGCGGGATGAAGCAGGTAATTTATTGCCGGATGAAGAACGCCTTACAAATTTTGGTAAAAAGCTGAGAAGTACCAGTTTGGATGAATTGCCGGAACTGTTCTGTATAGCTAAGGGCGAGCTTGCAATTTGCGGGCCCAGACCCCTCCTTGTTTCGTATTTACCACTTTACAATGAACAGCAGAGCAGGAGACATGAGGTAAGACCGGGACTTACCGGTTATGCACAGGTACATGGAAGAAACAGTGTGACATGGGAAGAAAAGTTTGATATGGATGTTTATTATGTGGATCATATAAGTTTTTTGATGGACTGGAAGATTATTTTCCAGACAGTAATGACGGTGTTAAAGCGTGACGGTATCAGTTCAGAAACGGCGGCAACCATGGAAATGTTCACTGGAACTGCCGAGAATGTAGATTCATCAAAAAAGAAAAGTAATAGGTAAAAGTGTATGAGTAGATTGATTATTATTGGTGCTAGTGGTCATGGTAAAGTAATTGCAGACATAGCTGCCCGATGTGGATATACCGATATTGCATTTTGGGATGATAACCCCAATATAAGAGAATGTATGGGATATCCGGTTATCGGAAAAGTAAAAGGTGCAAAAGAATATCCGGGTGCAAAGTTTATTGTAGCAATCGGAAATCCCGAAATCAGACAAAAGATACAGGAACAGTTGGAGATTGGAAAAGGAATCGTTGTGATGGCTAGGAGGATGGCAGCATGAAGATATTATTTACCAGTGTGGGAAGGCGTGTAGAGTTGTTGCAGGCTTTTCGGGCAGCAGCAGAAAAATTGGACATTGCACTGACGGTTATGGGAGCAGATATTACGAAAAGTGCTCCGGCACTTTTTTTCTGTGATGAAAGGCGACTTGTGTGCAAAATACAAGAAAAAGAATATATTCCACAGCTTCTTTCTATCTGTGAAAAAGAAAAAGTGGATTGTCTGATTCCTACTATTGATACAGACCTCTTGTTACTTGCGGAGAACAAGGAAAAGTTTGAAGCAATCGGGACAAAGGTACTGATTTCAGCAGTGGATAAAATAAAATTGTGCAGGGATAAAAACTATACTGCAGATTACTTTGTTTCTCTTGGGTTGAAATCCCCTCTGCCTGTCAACAGTGTAGAAAAATATGAAGAAGCATTGAAACGTGGAAAAGTCAGTTTTCCGGCATTTATTAAACCGAAAGATGGTAGTTCAAGTATCAATGCCTATAAGGTGGAAAATCTTGAAGATTTGAGACTTTATGCAGAAAAAATTGAAGATTATATCATTCAGCCGTTTATTAGTGGCAGGGAATACACAATAGATATTTTCTGTGATTATGAAGGAAATCCTGTTTACATTACGCCGAGAGAACGTCTGGCAGTTCGCTCCGGAGAGGTATTAAAATCAAGAATTACGCAGGATGATACAATGATTGCGGAAATGCGGAGATTGATTGCAGATTATAGACCTTGTGGTCAAATTACAGTTCAATTAATTCGCGAGGATGTCACAGGCGATGATTATTATATTGAAATTAATCCTCGTTTCGGAGGTGGAGCACCGCTTAGTATGAAAGCTGGAGCAGACAGTGCAAGTGCAATTCTTAGGATGTTGAGAGGGGATAAACTTTCTTATATAGAAAGAGCTGCTATAGATGGAGCTATTTATAGTCGTTATGACCAAAGCGTAAGGGTAAAGTGAAGCCAAAAATATTAAGAAGGGGATATAAATGAAAGAAAACATGAGATTATCAATAATAATTCCTGTTTATAATGCGGAAAAATACATAAAGAATTGTCTTGATTCATTGTTGCGTCAAAACGTAGGGGGGATAGAAATATTATGTATTGATGATGGATCAACTGATTTTACCGCAAAAATAATAAAACATATGTAGAAAAGTATCCTTTTATAAAATATTATTATAAGGACAATGGCGGACAAAGTTCTGCACGTAATTACGGAATAGATAAAGCCAGAGGTTGTTATCTTTGGTTTGTCGATTCAGATGACTACATAGCAGATAATACGATAGAGCAATTACTGCAATATACATCGTCAGTTCCTGATGTGCTTACTTTTGGTATTAAAGAAGTTACCAAATCAGATTGCTGTCAAAGTGAGAAAAATAACTTGATAAAACATTATACTTCAGGCAAAGAATGTTTTTCAAATGAATCCTGTAATAATGGCCCGTGGTGGTATTGGGTAAAAAAAGAATTGATAATACAAGAACATTTGAAATTTGTCAATGGTCGGTACTGTGAAGACGGTATGTTTACGATGAAATTATTTTCCTTAGCCCAAGAGACTGTATTTACCAATTTGGATGTATATCGTTATTATAGAAATCCTAATAGCACAACAACAAGCACCAATATTCTGCACCGAAGGAAGGTGTGCGAAGATTTTTTATACGCGATACAGTATTTGGATAAATTATATAAGGAAAATGAAGAAAATAGTTCGCAGGTTTTTTTGAATGTTTTACGGCAACGAGTTTTTTCCTACATTTTTTTTCTGCAAGTCAGGATGTTAGGAATTTTTCAAATTAAGGAAGCACGATTGGTGCTTCAAACATTAAAAAAAGAAAATCTTTATCCATATAAGTGGGATGCTTACAATGAATTTCGATATAAGGTATTGAACAGGCTTTTTCAAGTGAAACCAATATATCTGACAATGATAGAAACATTTAGAATATGTGCTGATTTTAAAGAAAAACTAAAAAGCTGAAGAAGGTTATATGTATTTTAGAAAGAGAAAATGTAGATGGTAATAATAACGAATATTTTGGAAATTGAACAACATCTTGACGGGATAACCAGTGTGATTTTTGATTTGGATGATACCTTATATTCTGAAAAGCAATATGTTAGAAGTGGATACAAGGCTGTGGCAAAACGAATGGGTAACAAAGCTCTTGCAGATAAACTTTGGAGATATTTTGAAAAAGGAAAGCCAGCCATTGATGAGCTTTTGAACGAAATGAATTGCAAGGATAAAAAAGCGGAATGTTTAGAAGCATATCGCTTCCAAAAACCGGATATTTGTTTATATGATGGCGTAAATGAGTTATTAGAAAGGCTGAAACATAATTATAAATTAGGTCTAATTACCGATGGACGACCAGAAGGTCAGAAAGCCAAAATTAAGGCATTGGGATTAGATAAATATTTCGATGAAATCATTATTACGGATGAACTGGGTGGGATTGATTTCCGCAAACCGAATCCCAGAGCATTTCAGATTTTAGCAGAAAGGTTTAGAGAGGAATATAACCGGATGTGTTACATCGGAGATAATATTCATAAGGATTTTATCGCACCGGAGATGTTGGGAATGGAGTGGATCTGGTTTAGGAATCCAGATGGTTTATATAGTGGAGAGAAGCAATGAGACATAAAAAAGTAACTGTATTATTTAAAAGTTAAAGAGGGCGTTTCGATGAAAAAAATTTGTTTTATAAGCACGATACCATCAACACTTAGAACATTTGTGTTAAAGACGGCGATATATCTACATGAGAATACAGATTGGGATATTAGTTTTATTTGTAGTGAAGATGAAGAATTTGCTTCAGAGTTACCCGAATTTATACATTATTTTCCGGTTCCAATGGAAAGAGGAATTAGTATCTCCGGAATAAAATCAATGATGCAAATGAAAAAAATTTTTGTAAAAGAAAAATTTGATTTGATACAGTACTCAACCCCGAATGCTTCTCTTTATGCGGCACTTGCAGGAAAATTAGCTGGAATACCAGTTAGGCTGTATTGCCAATGGGGAATGGTTTATGTTGGATTTGAAGGAATAAAACGACAGGTGTTTAAAGCTATTGAAAAGATAGTATGTAAACTGTCAACATGGATTGAACCAGACAGTGTAAGTAATTTAAATTTTGCACATGAAGAAAATTTATATCCACAAACAAAGGGATCAGTTATATGGAATGGAAGTGCATGTGGTATCAATCTAGAAAAATTTGATATTTCTCAAAAAATTAAATATCGGAAGGATATTCGCGAGAAGTATAATTTCCCAGAAGATAGTTTTGTCTATGGCTTTGTAGGAAGAATTACAAAAGATAAGGGTATTAATGAATTGCTTGCTGCTTTTAAGCAGATATATGAATCTAATTCTAATGTGTATTTAATGATGGTAGGCACAACAGAGAAGGATGATACAGTTGATGAATCGTTATTTTTGTGGTCAAAAAAATGTGAACACGTGATATATACAGGATTTACAGATATCGTAGAACAATATCTGTCCGCAATGGATACGTATATTTTACCAAGTTACAGAGAAGGTTTTGGTATGGGAGTAGTAGAAGCAGAGGCTATGGGAGTTCCAGTGATAGTTACATCTATTCCAGGTCCCGTGGATGCAATGAAAGAAAATGAGACTGGAATTGTTGTAAAAAAAGGAAGTATAAAAGAGCTTTTAAGAGCTATGAAAAAATTATATGAAGATAAACACATACGAAAAGAGTATAGTAGTAATGCGTATGACTTTGCAATAAATAATTTTGAGCAAAAAAAATTATTTGGGAAAATCCTGTTAGATCGAAAGAGATTGTTGGGAGAATAAGAAAGGAAGTTGTTAAGATGCCAAAAGTATCGGTAATAATGGGAATATATAATTGTGCAGATACTTTATCGGAAGCTATTGAGTCAATTATAAATCAAACTTTTAAGGATTGGGAAGTTATTATGTGTGATGATGGTTCTTTGGATAGAACCTTAGAGATTGCACAGATGTATGCACAAAAATATGATAATATTAAGGTGTATCGAAACGAAAAAAATATGGGGTTAAATTATACACTAAACCATTGTTTAAAATATATAACAGGACAATTTGTTGCGAGAATGGATGGCGATGATATTTCGTTGCCAGAAAGGTTTGAAAAAGAATTAGATTTTCTTATAAAGCATCCGGAGTATGCAATCGTTAGTTGCAATATGCAATATTTTGACGCACAAGGCATATTTATGACTGGAAAGGCAAAGGGAGAACCAAGTTTAGATTCTATTGTAAAGAGGACACCATTTTGTCATGCACCGTGTATGGTACGTAGAGAGGCCTTTGAGGCAGTTAATGGATATAGTGTGAGTGATAAACTATTGAGAGTAGAAGACTGGCATTTGTGGATAAAAATGTACGCTAAAGGATATAAAGGATATACACTTGAAGAACCTTTATATCTTATGAGAGATGATAGAAATGCGGTATCGAGAAGAAAATTTAAGTATAGAGTGAACGAAAGTTATGTTGGTCATTTCGCAATTCAAACCTTAAAATTGTCGAAAGTAAATTATATATACACATTGAGACCGTTGCTGGTAGGGCTTTTACCGTCAGCACTTTACAATTACTTGCATAAGAGAAGAAATAATACGAAGGAGTCTGTAAAGAAATGATACCTAAAAAGATTCATTATTGTTGGTTTGGCAGAGGAGAAAAACCGAAGTTAGCTCAAAAGTGTATTGCTAGTTGGAAAAAATATTGTCCAGATTATGAAATTATTGAGTGGAATGAAAATAATTTCGATGTGAATATGAATGGTTATACAAAATGGTGTTATGAAAATAAAAAATATGCATTTTTGAGTGACTATGTTAGGCTTCTGGCTGTATATAAGAATGGTGGATTGTACTTTGATACGGATGTTGAATTGATTAGAAATACTGATTTTTTGTTAAATGATCAAGCATTTTTTGGATTTGAAACCGACGGTACGGAGGTTTCAAATCCAAAAAATGCGGATATAAATAGCGGCTTGGCCTACGGTTCGGTTGCGAGCGGTCTCGCCTTAAAGAGAATGCTTGACGAGTATGAGCCATTATTAGATGGAAAGCATGGGACAGTTATGTGTCCTCAATTAAATACACAGGCACTGGAAAAAATTGGACTAAAAAGAGATGGTTCTTATCAAAAATTTTCATGGGGTACAGTTTATCCAAAAGATTATTTTAATCCTTATGAAAGTACGACAGGAAGTTTGTGTATAACAAATAATACAGTGTCAATACACTGGTATATGGGAAGTTGCCTGTCAAAGTATCAGAAAATACGTTCCATAATAAGTAAGCCTTTACATAGAATATTTGGTGTGGACATTATGAGAAAACTAAGAAAATAAGGAATATGGAGACAAAAATGTTATTATCAATCTTTACTCCGACGTACAATAGAAGAAACAAATTAGAACAATTATATAGAAGTTTGAAAAATCAAATAGATGATGAATGTGAGTGGATAATTGTAGATGATGGTTCTACTGATGCTACAGAAAAGGTTATTTTACAATTCTGTAATGAAAGTGTTTGCAATATTCGATATATAAAGAAAGAGAATGGAGGAAAACATACTGCACATAATTTGGCGGTTGATATTGCAAAAGGAGATTACTTTATGTGTTTGGATTCTGACGATTTTTTACAGGATCAGGCAATTATCAAATTATTAAAGTTTATAAATACATGTGAGAATAATGAGGGCATCATTGCTTATAAATGTGACCAATCGGGAAAATTACTGAGTGATGAATTTCCATTAGTGGATCGAATTGACAACATATACATGCTTGAAAAGAAATATGAATGTCGAGGAGAGTTTACATTTGTTTTTCCTACTCATATTTTAAGAAATAATAAATTTCCAGTATATTCGGGAGAGAAATTTATCACAGAAAGTGTTTTATATGATAGGCTGGAGTTAAGAATGAAGTTATTTCCAGAAATAATGGAAGTGTGTGAGTATCAAGAAGAAGGTCTTTCAAATAATTTGAATAAAATAATGAAAAAGAATCCAGCAGGATATTGTCTGTATTTTATGCAAAAAATTGATATGCAGAATAATTTGAAAAAACGAATTGAAATGATTGGTAAATATTTGAGCTTTTGTTTGTTGTCAGGAAAAAAGAAAACTGTATATAAAGGAAAATATACTAGTTTGGTGATATGTTGTTATCCAATAGGAATTATTTTTTGGATTTATTACAAACTTGTACGTAAATTATAAAATCGTATAGTTTGGAAGGGATGGATATGAAATGAAGTCAATTATGTATACCCTGCTTATGACTATTTTATGGATATTGAATTTATTTAACGGTACAGGATTAGGAATGGTTTATCAAACTACAGAGAAAACCAGAAGTTTAATTTATATAGCAGCTATATTCATAATTATAATGAAGTGTAGGGAACATCATTTATGGGTAGATAAACAAGATTTTATTATATTTGGGGGAATGGCATTCATATTTATTGCCGTTTCTATGTTTAAAGGAAACGGGGCAATGGGATTGCACTATCTGACTGCATTTCTGTTAATATATTGTTTGAGCAAATTAAATGTATATGAAAAGACTGTTAAACTTACAGGATTAGTGTATGCGGCGATGGGATTAGGAGTTTTATACATATATGATTATGGATCAATTCTTTCAGGATGGAATGGAAATACAATTGGAATGACAGGCTTATATAGCTTTTTGTTTTTTTTGATCTCTTTTCATGATGTTAATTCTATTCGAAGCAAAGTTATCGTTGTGGCTTTAACATTGATATATATTTACTTAATAATACCAACAGATTCTAGATCATGTACATGGTTTGCTATTATTGCTGTTCTGTTTGCATTATCAATATTCCCAAGGAATATTATTTTAAAGACAGATAGTAGATTATATCTATGGCTTTTAATTCCGCTACTTGTTGCTTTAGTTGTAGTAATTATATCTCAGGGAACATATATGCAACAGTTGGATTTATGGAGTTTACAGAAATTTAAAAAACCTATTTTTAACGGAAGAGATGAGATATGGGAAAATGGGTTAAATGTTTTATTTAACAATCTGTTGTTTGGTAGGGGAAATTTGGAGGGAAATTGGCATAATTGTATTATAACGGTACTAACAGCGTATGGAATTATAGGGAGTACATTGTGGGTTATGGCATTTCAAAGAATTCTTTCAAGAGGAAGATTGTGGTTGAGGGATTCGATTGTTGTTGGATGCATAATTACATTCCTTATGATGTATATTCAACAATCTGTAGAATTAGGATTGATTTGTGAGGCACCTAATCTTCTTCCATATATAGTTTTAGGCGTAATGCTAGGGAGAATAAAGTATTTAAGAGAAAATAGTATTCAAGAAAATATGGGATTGTAATTATGGTAAAAATAAGTATTGTTATACCAATTTATAACGCCGAAGATCATTTGCAAAGATGTGTTGATTCAGTATTAAATCAGACGGAAAAGAATATTGAAATTATTCTTGTAGATGATGGATCAAAAGATAATAGTATAGAAATATGTAAAAATTATTTAAATCAAGATAAACGGGTTCAATTGATTCATCAAGAGAATTCAGGGGTTAGTGCTGCAAGAAATAGAGGGATTGAACAGGCGTGTGGAGAGTACATTGGGTTTATTGATTCTGATGATTGGATAGAGCCGAATATGTATGAATGCCTTTTAAGAGAGGCTAATCAAGCGTCAGCAGATATAGTTATATGTGATGCAAGAACTGTGTACGAGGATGGAAAAATCCAAGCTGATACGATAACACAGTTATCGGGGAATCAGATTTTGCAAAAATCTGAATTTACGCCATCTCTATTATTAGAGATGGCGGGTTCAGCTTGTCGTTGTATCTATAAAAACCATAGATACAACGACAAGCTGCAGAAGCAAAAAACGATTCTGTTTCCGCTTGGCGTAAAATTCTCTGAAGATCGAATTTTTAATTTATATGCCTTTGGACAAGCAAATAAGATTTGTTATATAAAAAAAGCATTCTATAATCGGTATATGAATGAAAAAAGCACGGTTCATCGTTTCCATCAGGATTATTTTGAAGCATGTAAAAAATCTATGGATGGCATTGAACAGGCTATTCGGTATGCTTGGGAAGATAATAATGAACTGCAAAAAGTGTATTTGAGTCAGTTCATTACTGGAGCGATAGGAGCTATCTGTAACTATTATTATAAGACTTCTACTTTGAGGGCAGCAGAAAGAAAAAAAATGGTAAAAGGATTATGTGAAGATAGTCAACTTAGAAATGCAATTGAAACTTATGGTGCAAATAGAAAGAGTCAGTGGATTTTGGATAGAAAGTATAGTTTATTGATTGCATATGCAATATTAGCAAACTGGAAACATGGGAGATAGAAATAATGGATAAAAATTAGAAAAAGGAGGCAGTAAGATGCCAAAAATAAGTGTTGTGATGCCGGCATATAATGCCGAAAAGTATATTGGAGAAGCTATTGAGAGTATTCTAAATCAGACCTTTAAAGACTTTGAATTCATCATCATTAATGATGGTTCAGTGGATCACACTAAGGAAATTATTCGAGAGTATAATGATCCGAGAATTGTTTTGCTGGAGAATGATAAAAACAGAGGTATTGTGTTGTCTTTGAATAAAGGATTGGATGCGGCAACTGGGAAGTATATCGCCAGAATGGATGCGGATGATATTGCATTAAAGAATCGTTTTGAGAGACAAGTAGAGTATTTAGATGAACATAAGGATATCGGTGTTTTGGGAACAGGGATATGTACTTTTGGTGAAAAAATTAAAGAACAGAAACGTGTTTTTACAACTAATGCGGAACAATTAAAAGCAGAATTACTTTTTAATTCGTGTATAGCACATCCGACAGTAATGATTCGAAAATCAGTTCTTCAAAAGTATAATTTAAAGTATAATACAGAATTCGCGGGAGCAGAAGATTATTGTTTGTGGTGGAATATAGCTAAGGTAAGTAAGATAGCAACATTACCAGATATTTTACTAGATTACAGAATACATGAGTCACAAATTACTAAAAAGAAAGATGTCCAATATTATAATATGATGGATAGTTTAATGGAAATCCGTTTCAAGGATATAGGTTATATTGGAACAAAAGAAGAAAAAGAAATGTTCATGAAGTATTGTTTGGGTGAATATGAGTCATATTCGGAAGACGGATTGAAAACATTTGTTGATTGTCTCGATCATATTAGAAAATTTAATGAGAAGAATACATATTTTAATCAAAAAAAATTGGTGAAAATATTTGAATTGGCGATTATCTATGCTTTAAATAATTCGGTGTTAAAAAAAGATGCGAGAAAAAGCATATATCAATATGCAGTAAAAGCAGGTATGTTTACGTGGTGTACGCGAATAAAAGTAAAATATCATAGAATGTACTGATTAAGGAAAAGAGTGAGTATTTGAAAAAAATAAAAAATGCGATTATTAAAATACGAGACAACCTAGAAAAAAGAAGATTAAGGAAAAGATTAAATTTAACGGATTTTACGATAATATCAAATAACTGTTGGGGAAGTTTTACTTATCAAAAATATGGTATTGAGTATAAATCACCAACAGTAGGATTATTTATATTAGGTCACGATTTTGTCAAATTATGTGCAGATTGGGAAAACTATTTTAAAAGTGAATTGGTATTTATTCCGTGGGAACAGGCAAGTTACCATTATGCGTTAGTTGAGGCAACTCCATATCCAGTAGCAAAGTTAGGTGATATAGAAGTTTATTTCATGCATTATCATTCAGAAGAAGAAGCTGCAGAGAAATGGTATCGGAGAATAAAAAGAATCAATCCAGATCATATGATATTTAAGTTATCGCAAAGAGAAGAATGTAGTAAAAAAGATATTGAAGATTTTGTAAAGCTGCCTTTAAAGCATAAAGTGTGTTTTTCATATGATAATGTTCCAGGCTCGATCTTAGTGCCAGAATTAAAAAATTTTGTTGGCGATGAAATGGAGATAGTTAATAGATATTTTGATGAAATAACTATTTTAAACGAGTAATATTGAAATGGCAGGAAAGGTAGTATCAATGTCAAAAGTAGCAATTATTATCCCGATTTATAATGTGGAAAAATATGTTAGAAAAACCATTGAATCAGCAGTTAATCAAACAGAAAAGGATATAGAAATTATTCTGGTGGATGATGGATCAAGGGATTCTAGTGGTAGAATTTGTGATGAGTACGCAGCTTGTGATAGTAGAATAAAAGTTATACATAAAGAAAATGGAGGCTTATCTTCATCAAGGAATGCAGGAACTCGATTAGCAAAAAGTGAATATGTCATGTATTTGGATGGTGATGATTATTTAGCAGAAAATTCAGTAGAACGTCTTTTGTATATTATGAAAAAATATCCATGTGACTTTGTTCAGTTCCGATATGAAGAAGTAACGGGAAGTAAAAAAAATGATGAGAAAGTAAGAGATTCACATATTTATCAAGGACAATCATCGAAAGAATTATTTGAAAATTTATATTATTTAGGTGGAGTAGCTGCGTCAGGTGCAACAAAATTTGTACGGCGAGAGTTGATGTTGGAAGTGCCGTTTGTATCAATACGACATGAAGATGAAATGTGGTGTACACAAGCATTCCAAAAACCATTGACAGTAACTTATATTCCGGATATTTTATACTTTTATGTAATGCGACAGAACAGTATTATTCACAGTAGTTTTAGTGAAAACAAATTAGATGTTTTTAGAGTTATTGAAGAACGAATTCATACACTTGAAAGATTGAAATTGGATTACTTGATACATATTGAGTACGAAAGAATGTTTAAATCTATTGTTGGGTTATATTGTGAAGCAGTAGAGGTCAATGATAAAAAAGCTTTGGAGAGAATAAAGAAACAGTTTATGAAAAATAAAAAACAAATACATAAATATGCAAATCTATCGATGAAATTTAATATAATTTTTAAACTGATGAGCTTGAACTATAGTTTTGTTAAAATATATGGTATTTACCGGGGGATAAAATAAAATGGAAGTAAATAATAAACACGCATATTTAATTATGGCACATCAGAATTTTGAGCAACTAGCCATTTTGCTTGAATTATTAGATGATATTAGGAATGATATTTTTATTCATGTCGATAAAAAAGTAAAAACATTCGACAAAGAAAAACTGAAAAATAGTTGTAAATTTTCTAAGGTGATTTTTACAAAGAAAAGAATAAATATTAAAT
>OLQX01001908.1_pt1 | contig 15594 bp, 9 predicted proteins | sample 1672581 | NCBI WGS metagenome assembly OLQX01 (sample SAMEA3136701, study PRJEB25190) | human gut metagenome | reverse complement strand
TTTAGGAGGAATTAATCATGGCAGTAAAAGTAGCGATTAATGGATTTGGACGTATCGGACGTCTCGCTTTCAGACAGATGTTTGGAGCAGAGGGATTTGAGATCGTAGCAATCAACGACCTTACATCTCCTAAGATGCTGGCTCACTTATTAAAATATGATTCAACACAGGGAAAATATGAATTAGCTGATAAAGTATCTGCTGGAGAAGACTCCATCACAGTAGACGGAAAAGAAATCAAAATCTACGCTAAAGCTAATGCAGCTGAACTTCCATGGGGAGAAATCGGAGTAGATGTAGTTCTTGAATGTACAGGATTCTACACATCTAAAGCAAAAGCTCAGGCACATATCGATGCAGGTGCTAAACACGTTATCATTTCTGCACCGGCAGGAAATGACCTTCCTACAATCGTTTACAATGTAAACCATACACAGCTTACAAAAGATGACGCAATCATTTCTGCAGCTTCTTGTACAACAAACTGTCTTGCACCAATGGCTAAGGCTCTTAATGATCTTGTACCGATCAAATCTGGTATCATGTGCACAATCCATGCTTACACAGGTGATCAGATGACTCTTGACGGACCACAGAGAAAAGGTGATCTGAGAAGATCTCGTGCAGCAGCAGTAAACATCGTTCCTAACAGCACAGGAGCAGCTAAAGCAATCGGACTTGTTATTCCGGAACTTAACGGAAAACTTATCGGATCTGCACAGCGTGTACCAACCCCTACAGGATCTACAACAATCCTTACAGCAGTAGTTGAAGGTGAAGTTACTGTAGAACAGATCAACGCAGCTATGAAAGCAGCTTCTAACGAATCATTCGGATACAACGAAGATCAGATCGTTTCTAGCGATATCGTAGGAATGAGATTTGGTTCTCTCTTCGATTCTACTCAGACAATGGTACTTCCGCTTGACAACGGAACAACAGAAGTACAGGTTGTTTCTTGGTATGACAATGAAAACTCTTACACAAGCCAGATGGTAAGAACAATCAAACACTTCGGAACATTACTTTAATCCGTAACGTTTGTTTGGACAGGCTGAATTGATTCTTACTGGAATATTCCAGAGTTAGACTCAAGCAAGGGTCCGGTCTACATGGACCGGGCTCTTTTATTTAACAGGAAATTCTGATGGAGCTTCCTGCTAAATAAAAGGCACTATGTGCCCAAGATGTGTATTCGTGTGAAAACGCAGATTGTCGCAAGCAACTGCGCTCAGCACGGAAATGTGCCCGGCACATTCCATTTAAACGAAATGTAAACAGGAGGCAGGATTATGCTTAACAAAAAATCTGTAGATGATATCAATGTAAAAGGGAAAAAAGTCCTTGTAAGATGCGATTTTAACGTACCGCTGATCGATGGAAAGATCACAGACGAGAACCGTCTTGTTGCAGCACTTCCTACAATCAAGAAACTGATCGCTGACGGAGGAAAAGTAATCCTCTGCTCACATCTTGGTAAACCGAAGGGAGAACCGAAACCGGAGCTTTCTCTTGCACCGGTTGCAGTAAGACTTTCAGAACTTCTCGGACAGGAAGTAAAATTCGCAGCAGATCCTGAAGTAGTAGGACCAAATGCAAAAGCAGCAGTTGAAGCTATGAAAGATGGAGAGGTAATCCTTCTTGAAAATACACGTTACAGAGCAGAAGAAACAAAGAACGGAGATGAATTCTCTAAGGAACTCGCTTCTCTTTGTGATGTATTCGTAAACGATGCATTCGGAACAGCTCATCGTGCACACTGCTCTAACGTTGGTGTTACCAAATATGTTGATACAGCAGTTGTAGGATATCTTATGCAGAAAGAAATCGATTTCCTTGGAAATGCAGTAAACAATCCGGAAAGACCGTTCGTTGCAATCCTTGGTGGAGCTAAAGTTTCAAGCAAGATTTCTGTAATCGAAAACCTGATCGATAAAGTAGACACTCTGATCATTGGTGGAGGTATGTCTTATACATTCAGCAAAGCACAGGGCGGAACCGTTGGAAAATCTCTTCTTGAAGAAGATTACTGTGAATATGCACTGAACATGATTCAGAAAGCTAAAGACAAAGGCGTAAAACTCCTTCTTCCGGTAGACAACGTAATTGCAGATGATTTTTCAAATGATGCAAATATCAAAGTTGTTAAAGCTGGCGAAATTCCGGAAGGATGGGAAGGACTTGACATCGGACCAGAGACAATCAAGATCTATGCTGACGCTGTAAAAGATGCAAAAACAGTTGTATGGAACGGACCTATGGGTGCATTCGAGATGCCGAACTTTGCAAAAGGAACAGAAGAAGTCGCAAAAGCACTTGCTGAGACAGATGCAGTAACAATCATCGGTGGTGGTGATTCGGCAGCAGCAGTTAACCAGCTCGGATACGGCGACAAGATGACTCACATCTCTACGGGTGGCGGAGCTTCCCTTGAATTCCTTGAAGGTAAGGAACTGCCAGGTGTAGCAGCTGCTAACGATAAATAAGCAGCGTCTGTAATTAAGATAAAATAAGGGAGATTATTGCAATGGCAAGAAAGAAAATTATTGCAGGTAACTGGAAAATGAATATGACACCTTCAGAGGCAGTAGAGCTTGTGAATACACTCAAATCTCTGGTTGTGACAGAAGAGGCTGACGTGGTATTCTGCGTACCGGCAATCGATATCATTCCGGTTGTAGAAGCTGCAAAAGGAAGCAACATCCAGGTTGGAGCAGAGAATATGTACTTTGAAGAAAAAGGTGCATACACAGGAGAAATCTCTCCGAACATGCTTACAGATGCTGGTGTTAAATATGTTGTTCTCGGACACTCTGAAAGAAGAGAATACTTCGCAGAGACAAACGAGACTGTGAACAAAAAGATGCTGAAAGCATTTGAACACGGACTTACACCGATCATGTGCTGTGGAGAAACTCTTGAACAGCGTGAACAGGGTGTGACAATGGACTTCATCCGTCAGCAGGTTAAAGTTGGATTCCAGAATGTAACAGCAGATCAGGCTAAGACAGCAGTTATCGCTTATGAGCCAATCTGGGCAATCGGAACCGGTAAGACAGCTACAACAGAGCAGGCTCAGGAGGTTTGCAAAGCTATCCGTGAATGTATCGCTGAAGTTTATGATGAAGCTACAGCAGAAGCAATCCGTATTCAGTACGGCGGATCTGTAAATGCAGCTACAGCACCGGAATTATTCGCTCAGCCGGATATCGATGGTGGACTTGTAGGTGGTGCTTCTTTAAAACCAGATTTTGGTAAGATTGTAAACTGGAAATAGTCAATTATACCAAGGCGCAGGCAGAAATGCCTGCGTTTTTCAGCTGTCAAAGTTTTAACAAGTGCTTGCAAGCATATATAAAATCATGTACAATATTTAACTGAAAGAGAAATCAAACGCTTTAAGACAAAATGAAGGAGTGTAAGACGATGAGTAAAAAACCAACAGTTTTGATGATCTTAGACGGTTACGGTCTGAGAGATGAAAAGAAAGGCAACGGTATTGCAGAGGCAAACACACCGGTTATGGATAAATTAATGGCTGAATATCCGTTTGTAAAAGGAAATGCAAGCGGACTTGCTGTAGGACTTCCGGACGGTCAGATGGGTAACTCGGAAGTAGGTCATATGAATATGGGTGCAGGACGTATTATTTACCAGGAGCTCACCAAGATCACAAAAGCAATCGCTGATGGCGATTTCTTTGAAAATAAGGCACTTCTTGCAGCCTGTGAAAATGCGAAGAAGAACGGTGCAGCTCTTCATCTGATGGGACTGGTATCTGATGGTGGTGTACACAGTCATATTACACATATTTATGGAATTTTGGAACTTGCAAAGAGACAGGGGCTGGACAAAGTATATGTTCACTGCTTCCTTGACGGACGTGATACACCTCCGGCATCTGGAAAAGAATATGTTGAACAGTTAGAAGCAAAGATGAAAGAAATCGGTGTAGGTGAAGTTGCAAGTGTTTCCGGACGTTACTATGCAATGGACCGTGACAACCGTTGGGACCGTGTAGAAAAAGCATACGCAGCACTTACACGCGGCGAAGGTGACACAGCAGCATCAGCAACAGAAGGAATCCAGGCTTCTTACGACAAAGAAGTAACTGACGAATTCGTAGTACCATTTGTAGTGACAAAAAACGGTACACCGGTTGCAACTGTAAAAGACGGAGATTCTGTGATCTTCTTTAATTTCCGCCCGGATCGAGCAAGAGAAATCACCAGAACATTCTGTGCGGATGATTTTGACGGATTTGCCAGAGGAGAACGTATCAAGACAACTTATGTATGTTTTACAGAGTATGATGAGACAATTCCAAATAAAATGGTTGCATTTGTAAAAGAAGGCATCACGAATACATTTGGCGAATTTCTTGCAGCAAACAACATGACACAGGCAAGAATCGCCGAGACAGAGAAATATGCACATGTTACCTTCTTCTTTAATGGTGGAGTAGAAGAACCAAACAAGGGAGAGGACAGAATCCTTGTCAAATCGCCTAAGGTTGCAACTTACGATCTGAAGCCGGAGATGAGTGCATATGAAGTATGTGACAAGCTTGTAGATGCAATCAAAGCGGACAAGTACGACGTAATCGTAATTAACTTTGCAAACCCGGATATGGTTGGTCATACCGGTGTAGAAGCAGCAGTGATCAAAGCAATTGAAGCTGTTGATGAATGTGTAGGAAAAGCAGTTGATGCAGTGAAAGAAGTTGGTGGACAGATGTTTATCTGCGCTGACCACGGAAATGCAGAACAGCTGATCGATGAAGAGACAGGAGAACCATTTACCGCTCATACAACGAACCCGGTTCCGTTCATTCTTGTAAATGCAGATCCTGCATATAAGCTTCGTGAAGGCGGATGCCTTGCAGACATCGCTCCGACGCTGATCGAGCTGATGGGAATGCAGCAGCCAGCAGATATGACTGGAAAATCATTATTAGTAAAATAGTAAATATATTTGCCCGGAATCATGAAAATGGTTCCGGGTGTTTTGTGTATACGATGAGCCAAGTACAGATTTGTGCTTGCACAAGAATCTGTACTTGGCGAATGTACATCATCGAGCTGTTAAGCGAGATAGTGTACAAAGTATACGAATCGAGTAGGAGTCAGCCTACTCGATTGTCAGAAGAGCAAAACATACTGCAGGAGAAAAGAAAACATACTGCATATAAATCTGATCTACTCTTTTTGAAAAGCATCGAAATGGAAAAATGCATGAAATGAAAAACAAAAATTCAAAAAAACACATTTAAATCAACAAAAATCACGATATGTCATATTTATATGCAAGAATTAGTTGACGAAAAATCATTTTTCCTATATACTTACTACTTGTAGTGAGTTTTGATGTTGTCAAAACAGCTGAAAGAAACTGCAGATGGCAGATTTCGGAAGTATAAAGTACGGCAGGAAACACACAATGATTAGTTGATGATTATGGGAGGTTTTCAAGATGACTGCATATAAAGATATGAGTAGAGAAGAACTGCTTGAATTAAAGAGCAGACTGGAAAAAGAATTTGAAGATGTTAAAGGAAAAGGTCTGAAACTGGATATGTCCAGAGGTAAACCGTCCAAAGCACAGCTTGATCTTTCTATGGGGATGATGGATGTACTTAAGAGCACATCAGATCTTGTCTGCGAAGAAGGAGTAGATTGCCGTAACTATGGAGTGATCGACGGAATCAAAGAAGCAAAACAGCTTCTTTCTGATATGATGGAAGTACCGAAGGACAATATTATCATCTTTGGTAACTCCAGCCTGAACGTAATGTATGATACTGTTGCAAGAGCGATGACACATGGTATCATGGGAAGCACCCCTTGGGCAAAGCTTGACAAGGTAAAATTCCTCTGCCCGGTACCTGGATATGACAGACATTTTGCAATCACCGAACATTTTGGAATTGAGATGATCAATATTCCAATGACGTCGGATGGACCGGATATGGATCTGGTAGAGCAGTATGTGGAGAATGATCCGGCTGTAAAAGGTATCTGGTGTGTACCGAAATATTCTAACCCACAGGGAATCACTTATTCTGATGAAACCGTACACCGTTTCGCAAAATTAAATCCAGCGGCAGAAGATTTCCGTATTTTCTGGGATAATGCATATGGAATCCATCATTTGTATGAGGATAAACAGGATTATCTGATCGAGATTTTGATGGAATGTAAAAAAGAAGGACATCCGAACATGGTTTACAAATTCGGTTCTACTTCCAAGATCAGCTTCCCGGGTTCTGGTATTGCAGCAATTGCAGCATCCGATGAAAACCTTGCGGAAATCCGCAAGATGATGTCCGTACAGACCATCGGTCATGATAAATTAAACCAGCTCAGACATGCGCGTTTCTTCGGTGATATCCATGGAATGGTTCAGCATATGAAGAAACATGCAGATATCTTAAGACCGAAATTTGACACCGTATTAAGTGTACTGGAAAGTGAGCTTGGCGGACTTGAGATTGGTTCCTGGATAGCACCGCGAGGAGGATACTTCATTTCCTTCGATGCGTTGGATGGATGTGCCAAAGCAATCGTAGCAAAAGCAAAAGAAGCCGGACTGATCATGACAAAAGCGGGAGCAACCTTCCCATACGGAAAGGATCCAAAAGACAGCAATATCCGAATTGCACCGTCCTTCCCGACACCAGAAGAACTGGAAGTTGCAGCACAGGTATTCGTACTCAGCGTAAAACTGGTAAGTATTGATAAAATTCTTGGCGAAAAAGTAGAAGTCGAAGAAGCTTAATATATGTGAGAAAACAGTGGATTTTCCAGAAGGAGAATTCACTGTTTTTTGATGTAAAGGTTGTGGTGGCCGATTGTACAAAAGAAAGTCCTCCAATTCCATTGTGCAAACCATTCCGATGAGCCTCTTAGGGCGGGAAGCGTGTTCAGCAAAGGCTTCCACGCTTCCTGAGTCTCATCTACATTGCACAAAAAGTGAATTGGAGGACTTTCTTTTGTAAAATCGACCGTTTAACTGTACTGGTAAAAATGACGGTGCTGAATTCGGAGAGAAAAAACTGTAAAGAAAGATATTACACTAATCTTCCCTTCCGACTGCAATTCCCTAAATCCTAGTCCTCACCACCCAAAAAACTTTCGCATATGTAAAACAAAGTTACCAATATACAGACCAGAGAAAACAAAGTACTCCCTCACATGAATTTGCACTACGGAGTTCAAGACTCAGGAATCGTGGAAGCCTTTGCTGAACACGATTCCTGCCTTAAGAGGCTTGAACGAAGTGGTTAGTGCAACTGAATGTGAGGGAGTACTTTGTTTCCTCTGGTCGTCTTATTGCAACCAAATATATTTTACATATCCTAAAATTCTACATCTTCTTCTGCGCAGTCGAAAGCATCAGTTTGATGCGGTTCAGCTGGTTTACTTCGCTTGCTCCCGGATCATAATCGATTGCAACGATGTTGGATTCCGGATGACGGCGGCGCAGTTCTTTAATAACACCTTTTCCGACTACGTGGTTTGGCAGACAGGCGAAAGGCTGTGTGCAGACAATGTTTGGTGCACCGCTGTGGATCAGCTCCAGCATTTCTCCGGTAAGGAACCATCCTTCACCGGTCTGGTTTCCAAGAGAAACAATTTCTTTTGCCATCGAAGCCAGGTGTTCAATATGTGATGGTGGATCGAAGCGTTTACTTGCTTTTAATGCATCAACGGCAGGCTTGCGGAACCATTCCAAAGCCTTGATTCCGAGATTACCCATGCGGGCGGTTGATTTCTTCATGCCGAGATGTTCTGCTTTAAAGTTTGTATTGTAGAAGCAGTAGAGCAGGAAGTCGGTCAGATCCGGAACCACGGCTTCGGCACCTTCCTGTTCAAGAAGATCTACCAGGTAGTTATTGGCAGCTGGAAGGAATTTAACAAGGATTTCTCCGACAACTCCGACACGTGGCTTTTTGATATCTTTTAATGGAAGAGAATCAAAATCTTCTACGATCTGGCGGCAGAGACGCTTGAACTCATGTCTGCTTGGATAGCCTTTCTTGATAAATTCGATAACTGTCTTTTCCCATTTCTTATGCATGGTATTGGCAGAGCCTGGAACAGCTTCATATGGGCGGACACGGTACAGGCAGCGCATGAAGAGATCACCAAATATCAGACCATACACACCTTTCAGTACAAGTGGAAGGGTGATCTTGAATCCAGGATTGCTTTCAAGTCCGCTTAAGTTGATTGAAATAACAGGGATATGTCCGTAACCGGCTTTTTTAAGAGCACGGCGGATAAATCCGATATAGTTGGAAGCACGGCATCCGCCACCGGTCTGCGAAATAATGACAGCCAGGTGGTCGGTGTCATATTTGCCGGAAAGGATAGCCTCCATGATCTGTCCAACTACCATCAGAGACGGGTAGCAGGCATCATTGTTTACATATTTAAGGCCCATGTCAACTGCATGCTTGTTATCATTTTTCAGTACTTCCAGTTTGTAGCCTGCTTCCTGGAAGGCTGGCTCAATCAGTGAAAAGTGGATCGGTGACATCTGCGGACACAAAATGGTATAGGTTTCCTTCATTTCCTTTGTAAAAGGAATTTTTTCGATATTTGCCGGACGAATGGTGCGCTCCATATGCTTCTGCTCGCGGACGCGGATGGCGGCGAGAAGAGAACGGATACGGATACGTGCAGCACCCAGGTTATTAACCTCATCAATCTTAAGAGAGGTATAAATCTTGTCGGAACCGGTCAGAATATCTGCAACAGCATCGGTTGTTACGGCATCAAGACCGCATCCGAAAGAGTTCAGCTGGATCAGATCCAGATCATCTCTTGTCTTTACAAAATTGGCTGCTGCGTACAGTCGGGAATGATACATCCACTGATCCATAACAATCAGCGGACGTTCTACCGGATTCAGATGGGAGATAGAATCTTCCGTCAGAACGGCAAGTCCGTAGGAGGTGATCATCTCCGGGATACCGTGGTTGACCTCCGGATCGTAATGGTATGGACGACCGGCAAGTACAATGCCGCGGGTTCCTGTCTTTTCCATGTAAGCGAGTGTTTCTTCACCCTTTTTGCGGATGTCCTGACGGCATGCAGCAAGTTCTTCCCATGCAGCATGAGCGGCATTTTTGATTTCTTCTGCTGGAAGATTCTTTGCAGAAGTAAATTCACGGACCAGTCCGTCTGTGATTGTCTTTTCGCTTGTGAGGGCGAGGAATGGATTCATGAAATCTACTTCACCGTGTACGATCGGATCCATATTGTTCTTGATGTTCTCCGCGTATGAGGTGACGATCGGGCAGTTATAATGATTGTCGGCATCGGCAAATTCACCACGTTCGTATGGTATACAAGGGTAGAAGATAAAGTTTGCACCCTGGTTGATCAGCCACTGTACATGTCCGTGCGCCAGCTTTGCCGGATAACACTCGGATTCGCTCGGAATAGATTCAATACCAAGTTCATAAATCTTATGTGTAGAAGCAGGAGAGAGTAACACATGATATCCCAGTTTTGTGAAGAAAGTAAACCAGAACGGATAGTTCTCATACATGTTGAGAACTCTTGGAATACCAACCGTTCCACGTTTTGCTTCGGATGGATCTAATGGCGTGTAACCAAAATAACGTTCATTTTTATAAGCGAAAAGGTTTGGCACATCACTCTTTGCTTTCTCTTTTCCAAGACCGCGCTCGCAACGGTTTCCGGAAATAAAACGACGTCCGCCACTGAATTTGTTGATGGTCAGACGACAGTTGTTGGTACAGCCGTTACATTTTGCCATTGAGGTTGTATAGGTAAGTTCATTGATTTCATCAATGGAAAGCATAGTTGTATTTTTGCATTCTTTGAAACCATAGCGTTCTCTTGCAATCAGTGCAGCCCCAAAAGCACCCATGATTCCTGCAATATCCGGACGGATTGCCTGACATCCGGCGATGGTCTCAAAGCTTCTGAGTACGGCATCATTGTAGAATGTACCACCCTGTACAACAATTTTTTTACCAAGCTCAGATGCATCGGATACCTTGATAACCTTGAAAAGAGCATTTTTGATAACCGAATAAGCAAGTCCGGCTGAAATATCGGATACTTCAGCACCTTCTTTTTGTGCCTGTTTTACCTTTGAGTTCATAAATACGGTACAACGAGTACCGAGGTCAATCGGATGTTTCGCAAAAAGTGCTTCATGTGCAAAATCCTCTACGGTGTAGTTCAGGGATTTGGCAAAAGTCTCGATAAAGGAACCGCATCCGGAAGAACATGCTTCGTTGAGCTGTACGCTGTCTACAGTCTGATTCTTGATCTTGATACACTTCATATCCTGACCACCGATATCGAGGATACAGTCTACATCCGGTTCGAAGAAAGAAGCGGCGTAATAGTGAGATACGGTTTCAACTTCGCCTTCATCCAGAAGAAGTGCGGCTTTAATGAGCGCTTCTCCGTAACCGGTTGAGCAGGAGTGAACGATCTGTACGCCTTCCGGAAGCTGGCTGTAAATATCCTTGATCGCACCGATGGTCGTACCAAGAGGATCACCGTCATTGCCATGGTAGAAGGAGTACAAAAGAGTACCGTCTTCTCCGACCAGAGCGGCTTTCGTGGTGGTAGAACCGGCATCGATTCCAAGGTAGGCATTACCGCGGTAGCTGGCAAGATCACCAACCGGCACCTGATGCTTTGCATGGCGGTTCTTAAATTCATTGTAATCTGCTTCGCTGGAAAAGAGCGGCTGCATACGCTCAACTTCAAAGTCCATTTCAATATGGGCATCCAGCTTTTTCTGCATCTCACCAAGAGAGGTGACTACATCCTTTTTAGAGTTCAGCGCAGAGCCGACGGCTGCAAAAAGATGGGAATACTTTGGTGCGATAATGTGTTCGTCATCCAGCTTGAGAGTACGGATAAACGCTTCTCTCAATTCAGAGAGGAAATGAAGCGGTCCACCGAGGAAAGCAACATGTCCGCGGATTGGTTTTCCGCAGGCAAGACCACTGATGGTCTGGTTGACGACTGCCTGGAAAATAGAAGCAGACAGGTCTTCTTTGGTAGCACCGTCATTGATCAGCGGCTGGATATCTGTCTTGGCAAATACGCCACAGCGGGCTGCAATCGTATAAAGTGCTTTGTAATTTTTGGCATATTCGTTCAGACCGGTTGCATCTGTCTGGAGAAGGGACGCCATCTGGTCGATGAAAGATCCGGTACCTCCGGCGCAGATTCCGTTCATACGCTGCTCAATATTTCCATTTTCAAAATAGATGATCTTGGCATCTTCGCCGCCCAGCTCGATCGCTACATCGGTCTGTGGTGCATAATCCTGAAGAGCGGTGGAAACGGCAACAACCTCCTGGACAAAAGGTACGCCAAGATGCTTTGCCAGAGTAAGACCACCTGATCCGGTAATCATTGGAGATACCTTGATCTGACCGAGCTTGTAGATAGCACGACCAAGCAGATCAGAAAGGGTTTCCTGAATATTGGCGAAGTGACGCTCGTAATCAGAAAACAGAACATCATTATTACTGTCCAGAACTGCGATTTTAACAGTTGTAGAACCGATGTCAATCCCCAGGGTATGTAATTCTGTCTGATTCATGATTTAACTACTCCTTATTACAATTAAAAAATTTGTCTGTGTTATTACCTATTAAATGTAGTTCGCAGAGAACTACAGTATCTTACATTATACGACAGAACCAACGAAAATACAAACAGAAGTTATGTATGGCATTGTAGAAAAAAGTGCCTGGAAGTGAACAAAAGATGTAAATTATGTGAAAAGAGAGTAAAGAGGTGGAATGGAATTGACAAAGTAAAAAGCAGACGATAAAATAACATACGTGGAAGGAGGTTTTGAATGAAGAACTGGTTAGATAAAATGGAGCGCAGGTTCGGGCGCTATGCAATTAGAAATCTTACGATGTATCTGCTTGCAGGTTATGCAATCGGATATCTTTTGAGTTTTACGATGCCACAGCTTCTCACCTATTTTACACTGGAACCGGCACTGATTTTGAAAGGGCAGGTGTGGCGACTTCTAAGCTGGGTGATCATCCCGCCGAATGACAATATTATTTTTGTTATCTTTATGATGCTGTTATACTATTCCCTTGGTAATACGCTGGAAAGCTACTGGGGGGCATTTCGTTACAATGTTTACATTTTCTCAGGAATATTATTTACAGTTATTGGAGCTTTTATTGTGAATGGACTGATCGGAGGCATTACCGGATTTGGAAGCCTTTACAGTACTTACTATATCAATATGTCCATTTTCCTTGCATGTGCATCTATCATGCCGGATTATCAGCTTTTGCTTTACGGCATTATCCCAATCAAGATGAAGTGGCTTGCAGTTCTGGATGTGGTTCTGCTTGCGGTAGACGCAGTGCAGGGCGGTCTGATCATACGGATCGTGATCATCGCATCGCTTTTGAACTTTATTATTTTCTTTTTCTGCAACCGGAATCTGCGTGGACACAGTCCGAAACAGGCTGCTCGCAGAAAGAAATTCCAGAAGCAGATAAGCCGTCCGCAGAATCAGTATGCAGGCGGTGCAAAGCACAGATGTGCAGTGTGCGGTCGTACGGAACTTGACGATCCGACACTGGAGTTCCGTTATTGTTCAAAGTGTAACGGGAATTATGAATATTGCCAGGGCCATCTTTTCACACACGAACATGTGAAGTAGAGTTCTAACATAGAATCAAATTGAATAATAAGAGGAGGAAACAATGAAAAAAACCAAGATTGTTTGTACAATGGGACCAAACACCAACGACAGAGAAATGATGAGAAAGCTGATCCAGAATGGAATGAATGTGGCACGTTTCAATTTCTCACATGGTGATCATGAAGAACAGAAGTTCAGAATGGATATGCTCAAAGAGCTTCGTGAAGAGGAACATACAAACACTGCAATCCTTCTGGATACAAAGGGACCGGAAATTCGTACAGGAATCCTGAAAGACGGAAAGAAGATTACTTTAAAAGAAGGAGAAACCTTCACTCTGACAACAGAAGATATCGTAGGAGATAATAAGAGAGTATCTATCACATATAAGGGACTGGTACAGGATATTTATAAAGGCTGTACCATTCTGATCGACGATGGCCTGATCGGACTTCGTGTAGAGAGCAAGACAGAGACGGAGATTGTCTGTTCTGTAGTAAATGGTGGAGAACTTGGCGAAAAAAAAGGTGTTAACGTACCGAACGTAGCCATTCGTCTTCCGGCTATTACAGAAAAAGATAAGGATGATATCCGTTTCGGTGTAGAGCAGGATATTGACTTTATCGCAGCATCATTTGTAAGAAATGCAGAGTGTGTACTTGAGATCAAGGCATACTTAAAAGAACTCGGCGCTCCGTATATTCCAATCATTGCAAAGGTAGAGAACGCAGAAGGCATTGAGAATATTGATGAGATCATCCGTGCGGCTGATGGTATCATGGTGGCACGTGGAGATCTTGGTGTAGAGATTCCGGCAGAGGAAGTGCCGCATCTCCAGAAAATGATCATCCAGAAATGTAATGACAACTTTAAGACTGTTATTACTGCAACACAGATGTTGGATTCTATGATGCGTAATCCGCGTCCGACAAGAGCAGAAGTGACGGACGTTGCCAATGCGGTATACGACGGAACAGATGCAGTTATGCTTTCCGGAGAGACAGCACAGGGGAAATACCCTCTGGAAGCACTCCAGATGATGGTTCATATTGTAGAGACGACAGAGGGACATCTGGACTATGATTCCATTCTTGTTAAAGCCGGAGATCATCTGAAGTCAGGTGTGTCCAGTGCAATCGGATATGCTTCTGTACTTGCGGCAGCGAACCTGAATGCAAGATGCATCATCACTCCATCTGTATCCGGTGCAACAACAAGGGTTGTATCCAACCTTCGTCCGAGACAGGAAATCCTTGGAATTACACCGAACGAACGTACCCTTCGCCGGATGTCGATCTACTGGGGCGTAAGAGGATTGAAGTCGCTGGAATTCCATACAACAGATGATATCTGCAGTGGGGCAATTGATCTTGCACAGGCAAAGAAATGCGTGGACAGTGGAGATATTGTTGTCCTGACAGCTGGTATTCCTTCACCGAGCGTACAGCGTGAAAAGGGTTCTGTAAGTAATATGATGCGTATTGCAACCATCGACTAGACGAAAGAGAGATGAACAGAATGAAAAAAGAACCATTCGTAACAAAGACACAGTTAGATGAAATCGTAAAAGAATATCCGACTCCGTTTCATCTTTATGATGAAAAAGGGATTCGTGAAAATGTAAAAGCACTCAAAGAAGCATTTGCATGGAACAAAGGATATAAAGAATATTTTGCAGTAAAGGCAACTCCAAACCCATATATCCTCAATATTTTAAAAGAATATGGATGCGGATGTGACTGCTCTTCCTATACAGAGCTTTTAATGTCTGAGTCTGTCGGACAGGTTGGAGAAAATATTATGTTTTCTTCCAATGATACACCTGCAGAGGAATTTGCACTTGCTGATAAGCTCGGCGCGATCATCAACCTGGACGATATCACACACATTGATTTTCTGGAAAAGACGATCGGAAAGATTCCGGAGACAATCAGCTGCCGTTATAATCCGGGTGGACTTTTCAAAATTTCCAACAGCATTATGGATAATCCGGGAGATGCCAAATACGGTATGACAACTGAACAGATTTTTGAGGCATTCAAGATCCTGAAGTCCAAAGGCGCAAAAGAGTTCGGTATCCATGCATTCCTTGCAAGTAATACTGTAACTAATGAATATTATCCGACACTTGCACGTACTTTGTTTGAAGTAGCAGTTAAGCTTCAGAAGGAGACCGGTGTACATATCAAGTTCATCAACCTTTCCGGTGGTGTGGGAATCCCTTACAAACCGGATCAGGAACCGAACGATATCAAGGTGATCGGTGAAGGTGTAAGAAAAGTGTACGAAGAGGTTCTTGTTCCGGCTGGAATGGGCGATGTGGCGATTTACACAGAGCTTGGCCGTTTTATGCTTGGACCTTATGGATGCCTTGTGACAAAAGCAATCCATGAAAAGCATACGCACAAAGAGTACATCGGTGTAGATGCATGTGCCGCAAACCTGATGCGTCCGGCTATGTATGGTGCCTACCATCACATTACTGTCATGGGAAAAGAAAATGAACCATGCGATCATACTTATGATGTGACTGGTTCTCTGTGCGAGAATAATGATAAATTTGCAATCGACCGTCAGCTTCCGAAGATTGACATGGGAGATCTGCTTGTGATCCATGATACCGGAGCACATGGATTCTCTATGGGATATAATTACAACGGACGTCTTCGTTCCGCAGAAGTTCTTCTGAAAGAGGACGGAGGTACACAGCTGATCCGCAGAGCAGAGACTCCGATGGATTACTTTGCAACTTTCGACTGCTTCCCGGTTTATGAGGAACTTAAGAAGAATACGGAAGAAGCGGATAAGCTCGGAAAATAGAATTATAAGCTGAGATAGAAAACGCCCCTGGATTTTGATATGCTACCCTCATATAGGACAATGAAATATAAAAGTCCTATATGGGGGTAT
>OLQX01001858.1_pt1 | contig 16032 bp, 9 predicted proteins | sample 1672581 | NCBI WGS metagenome assembly OLQX01 (sample SAMEA3136701, study PRJEB25190) | human gut metagenome | reverse complement strand
CCAGAGCCCAAACCTCCATCTCTCCGAAACGCTGTCCGCCGAACTGAGCTTTACCGCCCAGCGGCTGCTGTGTTACCAGGGAGTATGGACCGGTAGAACGTGCATGGATCTTATCGTCTACCAGGTGGTGCAGTTTCAGATAATGCATGTGTCCGATGGTTGTCTTGCTGTCGAAGAACTCACCGGTACGGCCGTCTCTTAACTGAACTTTACCGTCTCCGGTAAGTTCCACACCCTTCCACAGTTCTCTGTGTTCCAGATGTGTTCCAAGATATTCATAAACTTCAGGGAGCAGTTCGTCCTTGTGTTTCGCGGAGAACTCATCCCATTCCATATTTACATAATCATTTGCCAGTTCCAGAGTGTCCTGAATATCGATCTCGTTCGCGCCGTCAAAGATCGGAGTCGCAACATTGAAACCGAGGGCTGCCGCTGCAAGACTCAGATGGATCTCCAGCACCTGTCCGATATTCATACGGGAAGGTACGCCCAGCGGGTTCAGCACGATATCCAGCGGACGTCCGTTCGGCAGGAACGGCATATCTTCCACCGGAAGCACACGGGAAACGACACCCTTGTTACCGTGACGTCCCGCCATCTTGTCGCCGACAGAGATTTTTCTCTTCTGAGCGATGTAGATGCGGACTGCCTCGTTGACACCCGGAGACAGCTCATCGCCGTTCTCTCTGGTAAATACTTTGGCATCTACTACGATACCGTACTCACCGTGCGGTACCTTTAAGGAAGTGTCACGCACTTCTCTTGCTTTTTCACCGAAAATCGCACGAAGCAGACGTTCCTCTGCGGTAAGCTCTGTCTCTCCCTTCGGAGTTACCTTACCTACCAGGATATCACCTGCGCGTACCTCTGCACCGATGCGGATGATTCCTCGCTCATCCAGGTCTTTCAGAGCGTCGTCGCCGACACCCGGAACGTCCTTGGTGATCTCTTCCGGTCCCAGTTTGGTATCGCGGGCTTCTGCCTCATATTCCTCGATATGGATGGAGGTATATACATCATCCTGTACCAGACGCTCGCTCAGCAGAACGGCATCCTCGTAGTTATAACCTTCCCAGGTCATAAATCCGATCAGCGGGTTCTTTCCAAGCGCCAGCTCGCCCTGATAGGTGGACGGGCCGTCGGCGATCACTTCGCCGGCTTCCACATGGTCGCCTTTGAATACGATCGGTTTCTGGTTGTAGCAGTTGCTCTGGTTGCTTCGCATGAATTTGGTCAGATGATAGGTATCTGTGGTACCGTCATCGTTCTTCATGCGGATCTCGTTGGAGCAGGAATAGGTGATGGTTCCGGATTTCTTCGCAACCACGCAGACACCGGAGTCTACCGCTGCCTTCGCTTCCATACCTGTTCCGACCACCGGAGCTTCGGTGATCATCAGCGGAACGGCCTGACGCTGCATGTTGGATCCCATCAGCGCACGGTTCGCATCGTCGTTCGGAAGGAACGGGATCAGCGCCGTCGCAACGGAGAACACCATCTTCGGAGATACGTCCATGTAATCAAACATCTGACGCTCATACTCCTGAGTCTCTGCACGGTAACGTCCGGAAACGTTCTTGTGCAGGAAGTGTCCTTCTTCATCCAGCGGCTCGTTCGCCTGTGCTACATGGTAATTGTCTTCCTCGTCTGCTGTCATGTAGACAACCTCGTCGGTAACTTTCGGATTCTTCGGATCTGTCTTGTCGATCTTACGGTACGGAGCTTCCACAAAACCGTACTCATTGATCCTTGCATAGGATGCAAGAGAGTTGATCAGACCGATGTTCGGACCCTCAGGCGTCTCGATCGGACACATTCTTCCGTAATGGGAGTAGTGAACGTCTCGAACCTCGAATCCTGCACGGTCACGGGACAGACCGCCCGGTCCCAGCGCGGACAGACGTCTCTTATGGGTCAGCTCGCCCAGCGGGTTGTTCTGATCCATGAACTGTGACAGCTGGGAAGAACCGAAGAACTCTTTCACTGCCGCAGTGACCGGTTTGATATTGATCAGGGACTGCGGGGAAATACCCTCCAGATCCTGAGTCGTCATTCTTTCGCGTACCACACGCTCCATTCTGGAAAGACCGATGCGGTACTGATTCTGAAGCAGCTCGCCGACCGCACGGATCCGGCGGTTGCCCAGATGGTCGATATCGTCGTCATTTCCAAATCCGTATTCCAGATGCATATTGTAATTGATGGACGCGAAAATATCCTCTTTTGTAATATGCTTCGGAATCAGGTCATGGATCTCACGGCGGATCGCATCTTTGATCTCGTCAATATCCGTGTACTCGGAAAGGATACGCTCCAGTACCGGATAATAAACTTCCTCTGTCACGCCCACTTCCTTCGGATCCACATCTACCCAGCGGGTGATGTCAACCATCAGGTTGGACAGGACTTTGACATTGCGCTCCTCGGTCTGGATCCATACATACGGAACTGCCGCGTACTGGATATCATCTGCCAGTTCACGGGTCACTCTGGTTCCTTTTTCCGCCAGGATCTCACCGGTGGATGCGTCTACAACATCCTCCGCAAGGACCTGACCTTTGATGCGGTTGCGCAGTGCCAGTTTCTTATTGAATTTATAACGTCCGACCTTGGCAAGATCATAACGGCGCGGATCGAAGAACATTCCGCGGATGAGGCTCTCTGCGTTTTCCACAGCCAGCGGCTCGCCCGGACGGATCTTTTTGTACAGCTCCAGCAGACCTTCCTGATAGTTGGTGGAAGTGTCTTTTGAGAAGCTTGCAAGAATCTTCGGTTCCTCACCGAAAAGCTCTACGATCTCAGCATTGCTTCCTACACCAAGCGCACGGATCAGCACAGTGATCGGAACTTTTCTGGTTCTGTCTACACGGACATAAAATACGTCATTGGAGTCGGTCTCATATTCAAGCCACGCACCACGATTCGGGATCACGGTACAGGAGAAAAGTCTTTTACCGATCTTATCGTGTGCAATACCGTAATAGATACCAGGTGAACGCACGAGTTGGCTGACGATAACACGTTCCGCGCCATTGATCACAAAAGTGCCTGTCTCTGTCATCAACGGCAGATCGCCCATGAAAATTTCATGCTCACTGATTTCGTCTTTTTCTTTGTTGTGCAGACGCACTTTCACCTTCAAAGGTGCCGCGTATGTCGCATCGCGCTGCTTACACTCTTCAATCGAATACTTTACTTCGTCTTCACACAGAGTAAAGTCTACGAATTCCAGACTGAGTCTTCCGCCGTAATCTGAAATTGGGGAAATATCATCAAAGACTTCTTTCATTCCTTCCTTCAGGAACCAGTTATAGGAATCCTTCTGAACTTCGATCAGATTGGGCATTTCTAGAACTTCTTTTTGTCTCTGGTATGTCATTCGTATACTTTTTCCGGTTGGAATCGGACGTATTCTGTTTTTCTCCATTGACGTGTCACCCCTTGTATTTATTTTATATTTATTACCGCTCATGCCTGAAAATCAAAAGCTTTTAGGCATATCTTGCCATAATAGTGCATTTTTTACAATACCACAATCTGTCAAGAATGTCAACTGCTTTTTTAATTTATATCAATATTTTTAAAGAACAGAAAGCGGCAAGCCGCCCGCCGCACACGCATACCACCGGCGCCTTGCCGTTTTCGTCCGTTTTTCTATTCCACACGCAGCGCCATAACCGGATCGTTTTTGGCCGCTTTGCTGGAAGGAATCAGGCCGCCAAGAATTGTCAGCACAACGCTGAACAGGATCAGAATCACTGCCGATTCCACTGGAAGGATTGCATTGACATCCGTCGTGCCGGCAAGCTGATGGATCAGCGCGTTACCCGGTATCATCAACAGAAGCGTCAGGCCGATACCGAGCAATCCTGAACACAGTCCTATGATAAAGGTCTCTGCATTAAAGACCTGAGACACATTCCGCTTGGAAGCGCCGATGGCGCGCAGAATTCCGATTTCCTTCTTTCTCTCAAGGACACTGATATAAGTAATAACTCCGATCATGATAGAAGATACCACAAGGGAAATCGCCACAAAAGCGATCAGTACATAACTGATGATATCAATGATATCTGTCACCGAAGAAGTCATCGTTCCCACGATATCCGTGTAGGTGATAACCTGGTCTTCCTTTCCCTCTTCTTCCATCCGTTCATTATAACTGTCGAGGATCCGGAGCACCTGTTCCTTGCTCTCAAAATCGGACGGATAGATGGAAATCTCATTCGGCTGGCCAAAGTCCACATATCCCAGTTCCTGCAGGTTTCCATCATAGGAAGCGTCCTCCCGGTAAGCCAAAGACATCAGAAGTTCCCCAAGTTCTTCTTCGGTCATGTTCATCTGGAATGCATTCTGAAGCGCCTCTGTGTTGATCGTAAACGCATCCGCCATGTTCCCGCTCAACTGGCTCATGGCTTCCTGCATGGAACTTTCCATACTCTGGCTGATCTGACCCATCATCTGCTCCATCGCGGAACTTACCTGGGTCTCGATCGCCTGCGCCATGGTCTGGGAATACGATCCCATGATCGTCTGCATATAACTCTGAAGCGCTGTGGAAAGCTTTTCTTCCACACCTCCGGTATCGACCATTCCGGCAATGCCCTGGGAAAGTTTCTGCTGTGCCTCCGGCGTCGCCATGTATTCCATAAAATAATCATCTATCTTTGTCGGATCCGGAAGTCCGTTTGCCGCCGCATACTGCTGGTATCCGGCAACCATCTCTGCGGAAAGCTTTTCCAGCTGCTCCGCTGTGATCGATACATTTCCTTCTATTTTAATATTCTCCGAAGCCCAGCGGCTGAGGATTTCCTGTGCCTGGGCAGTCTGCAGATATTCGATCAGATATTCGTCAAACCGATTGATATCCGTATATCCGTTGGATGCCGCATATTGCTGATAGCCGGCCATTACCTCCCGGACCAACTGCTGCAGCTGCTCGTTGGAAACCGTCACGGTTCCGCTGCTTTGAATGATCTCCGTAATATTTCTGGAAAAAATCTGCTTCGCTTCGTCAGTCTGCAGATAGCCCAGGAAATCTTCGCCAAGTCCGGAATAATCTGCCGCCGGATTCTGTGCCGCGTATCCCTGATAGCCCTGGAGCAGGTCCGACGCAATCTGAGCAAGTTCTTCCGCAGAAACTTCCAGACGGATGCCGCTCATGATATCCTGCATATTCAATTCCGGCATTTCCGGAAGCGTCAGAGAAATATCTTCCATATTCATCAGTCCTGACAAATCCAGCGTACTTCCGTCAGCACTCATCGCCCCGGAGAAATCAAAGGCATCGCTCATTCCTTCCGTGAGCGCGCTCTCATCAAAGCCAAAGGCTTCCTGGATCGCATCCTCATCCACAGAAAACAGAGAATTCATATCCAGATCCCTCTGTCCGCTTTCCTCGCCAAATGCCTCGTTGGTGAATACATCCACATCCGGATTCTGCAGCTGCTGCTGAACGATCTCACTGTTCTCCGCTTCCTCCGCCATATGTCTGCTCAGATCTTTCGTATATCCGATACCGGTAGTCAGGGAAACCGCATTGGCATCCTCCGCCGGCTGTACGACGCCGACTACCTTCAGATCTTCGCCGTTCTGCACCAGTTCTTTCATATATTCATCGTTGTCCGTCTTGTCGGTCCAGACCTGGTACTGGCTGTCATACTGATAATAGTCTGCGCGGTTCACCACCTTAAACGTGGTTCCGAGGATGTCTTCATACGTGTAGCTTCCTATATGATCCGGTGTGTCCACCTCTTCCTCGTCAATGAACTGCTGGATCATTTCGTCCAGTTCCATCGCGTCCCGCAGACCAAGGGTATACAGCATGAAGTCACTGATTCCGCCGCTGGAAGTCAGTACTACCACACATTCATTATAATTTTCCGGCCAGCGGCCTGCCATCACCTCATACTGGTCTTTGTAAAGACTTTCATTTTCCGGCATTTCGTAGAAAACATCCGTACTCATCATGGAGGACATCATGCTGTTGGCGCTGCTGCCGGAGCCAAGACCAAGGGCGGAAAAGGACTGATCCGGATTCACCTGGCGGATACTGTCTCCGTCTTCACGGTAAATCTGAGGCACAGAGTCATAGGAATACTCGATCGCACTGACATACTGGTCAATTCCGCTGTCTCCATGGTCCAGATACTCCTTCAGGGCTTCCAGGTCATTGGAATCCATGGTGGAAAACATATCCGTCACCATCTGGATAACATTGACATCTCCGGACTCCTCCTGTGCTTCCCCGGATCCGCCGACAGACATCATCATCGAAGACGCAAAATTGAATCCGGTACTCTGGATCTGCAGCGGATATTCCGACAGCGTCTCTTCCTCCACCGAATGAATATAGGTATTCACTCCGGTGGACAGCGCCAGGATTGAGGCGATTCCGATGATACCAATGGAGCCGGCAAAGGAAGTCAGCAATGTACGCGCTTTCTTGGTACGCAGGTTATTAAAGCTGAGAGACAGAGCTGTCAGAAAGGACATGGATGATTTTCCCATATTTTTATGTTCCGGTTCTTTCAGCGTCTTCTCATCCACCTCAAAAGGATCTGTGTCCGAGCGGATCTTTCCATCTCTCAGATTTACGATCCTCGTTGCGTACTGCTGCGCCAGCTCCGGATTGTGGGTTACCATCACGACCAGCCGATCTCTTGCCACCTCCTGCAGAAGCTCCATAACCTGGATACTGGTTTCACTGTCCAGAGCGCCGGTCGGTTCGTCTGCCAGCACGATGTCCGGATTATTTACCAGCGCACGGGCGATCGCCACCCTCTGCATCTGTCCTCCGGAAAGCTGGCTGGGCTTTTTGTGCACCTGCTCTCCCAGACCTACCCGTGCCAGCGCTTCCTGCGCCCTCTTTTTTCTCTCCGCCTTGCTGATGCCCGAGATGGTCAGCGCAAGTTCCACGTTTGCAAGCAGCGTCTGATGGGGAATCAGGTTATAGCTTTGGAACACAAAACCTATCGTATGGTTCCGGTAAGAATCCCAGTCACGTTCCTTATACTTCTTCGTAGAAATGCCGTTAATGATCAGATCTCCGCTGTCATACCGGTCAAGTCCTCCGATAATATTCAAAAGAGTGGTCTTTCCGGAACCACTGGGTCCAAGAATAGCAACAAATTCATTGTCCCGAAGATTCAGGCTGACGCCATCCAATGCTTTCTGCACCAAATCTCCGGTCTTGTATTCTTTGCGGATATTCTTAATCTGAAGCATATATCTTCTCCTTACTCCTCAATTTTCTGTCTCTCTCCTGTTTCCGCAAACAGAAAAACTGTTTCTATCATACTCCTCTTTCTCCGCCGTTTCAACCCAGATACCCATTCCTTAATTTTTATTTATAATTGCTTTCGAAAATCTTTCTCCTTTTCGGTTTTTTCGCCATTTTATGTGGACAAAAGCAGGCTTCCGTCTTCCATCGCCGCTTTCATCATTCCAGTATAGGCGTAAATATCTTTTCCCGCGTGCCCTTTGTACTGTCCAATCATCCGGACGATGGCGCTGCCGACGATCACCCCGTCCGCCATCGCCGCGATGTCCCTCGCCTGCTCCGGGGTATGGATTCCGAATCCCACCGCCACCGGGGTATCCGTCACCGCGCGGATCTCCCGGATCATTCCTTCCAGATCCGTACAGATCTCATTTCTCATTCCTGTCACACCCATGGAAGACACCAGATAGATAAATCCCTGGGCTTCCCTGGCGATCATCCGGATCCGTTCTTTCGACGTGGGCGCGATCAGGGAGATCACTTCGATTCCATTTCTGTTCGCCGTCTCCAGCAGTTCCTCCCGCTCCTCAAACGGGAGATCCGGGATGATGATTCCGTCCAGTCCGCATTCCCGGCATCTGGCGAAAAATTTCTCATAGCCATAGTGAAATACCGGATTCAGATATGTCATGAACACCAGCGGAATCTTTACTTTGTCCCGCACATCCCTCACCATATCAAAAACTTTATCCGTCGTCGCCCCTCCGGCAAGCGCCCGGAGATCCGCCTCCTGGATCACAGGCCCTTCGGCGATGGGATCAGAAAACGGAATGCCGATCTCGATCAGATCCGCCCCCGCTCTCTCCAGTTCCTGAATAAATTCCGCCGTTTTGTCAAGGCTGGGATCCCCCGCCGTAAGGAAAGGGATAAATGCCTTTCCGTTCTTAAATGCTTCTCTGATCTTACTCATATACGTTCACTCCTCTGTATCTTGCAATTGCAGCCACATCTTTGTCACCTCTTCCGGACAGACAGATAATCATACTCTCATCCGGACGCATGGCCGGAGCCAGCTTTCTAGCGTAAGCCACCGCATGGGCGCTCTCGATGGCGCAGATGATTCCTTCCGTCCTCGCCAGATATTCAAAAGCCTCCACCGCTTCCTCATCTGTCACCGGTACATATCTGGCACGGCCAATATCATTCAGATAGGCATGTTCCGGTCCGATGCCCGGATAATCCAGGCCCGCGGAGATGGAATAAACCGGCGCGATCTGTCCGTATTCGTCCTGACAGAAATAAGATTTCATTCCGTGAAACACTCCCAGGGAACCATTGGCGATGGTCGCCGCGTTTTCCGGCGTATCAACGCCTCTGCCCGCCGCTTCGCATCCGATCAGCTGCACGCTTTCCTCCGGAATAAATTCATAAAACATTCCCATCGCATTGCTGCCGCCGCCGACACAGGCGAGCACCGCCGCCGGAAGCTTTCCCTCCCGCTCCAAGATCTGCTCTTTCGCCTCTCTTCCGATCACCGACTGGAAATCACGGACAATCGTCGGGAACGGATGGGGTCCCATGACGGACCCAAGAACATAGTGGGTATCCTCCACGCGGCTCGCCCATTCTCTCATCGCCTCGTTGACCGCGTCTTTCAGCGTCATGGTTCCGGTTGTCACTGCGTGTACCTTTGCTCCCAGAAGCTCCATCCGGTAAACATTGAGCGCCTGCCTCTCAGTATCTTCCTTCCCCATAAAGATCTCACATTCCATGCCCATCAGCGCCGCTGCCGTGGCGGCTGCAACTCCATGCTGTCCCGCTCCCGTCTCCGCGATGACACGGGTCTTTCCCATCTTTTTCGCCAGAAGGCACTGCCCCAGCACATTGTTGATCTTATGAGAACCGGTATGATTCAAGTCCTCTCTTTTCAGGTAAATCTTTGCGCCGCCCAGATCTTTGGTCATCTTCTCTGCGTAATACAGAAGAGAAGGCCTGCCGGCATAGTTTTTCAGAAGATCCTCCAGCTCCGCCTGAAACTCCGGATCCTTTTTATAGTATTCATACTGCTCTTCCAGATGAATGATCTCATTCATCAGTGTTTCCGGAACATACTGTCCTCCATGGATTCCAAATCTACCTTTCTGCATTTCTTATCCTCCTGACAATTTCCATGATTTTTCCCGCATCTTTTTTCCCTCCGGTCTCGACACCGCTGCTCACATCGATCCCAAAGGGATGATATCTTTGAACCGCTTCCTCCACATTGTCCGGCGTGATGCCTCCGGCAAGGAGATAATGCCGCCGGACCGACTCCAGCAGTTCCCACGCAAATTTCCCTCCGGTGCCGCCGCTGCCGTGATCCAGCAGGATCAGATCGGCGCTGCTCTGCTCCGCCTTTTCCAGATCTGCGGCGCTTTCAACCGAAAACGCCTGGATCACCGGCTCTCCAGTCAGAAAGCGGAGCCTGCGGAGATAGGTTTCATCCTCCTGTCCATGAAGCTGGACAATGTCAATGATCCCGTCCTCCAGATATCCTGCGACGATCTGAGGCAGTTCATTGACAAACACGCCGACCGCCCGGATCGACGGATCCAGTTCCATCCGCAGCAGCCGCGCATGTTCTCTGGAAATCCTGCGGCGGCTTTTCGCCAGCACAAAACCGGCATAATCCGGCTTCGCCGCATTGACCGCCGCCACATCCTCCAATGTCATCAACCCGCAGATCTTGATTTTTACCGGCTCTCTATTTTCTTCCATATCTGCTTCTCCGCATCTTTCTCCTTATATTCCTTTCAATTCTCTCAAAGCTTTTTTCTTATCCGGGCGTTTCATCAACGTCTCTCCGATGAGCACCGCATCCGTTCCATTTTCCCTCAGTCTCCGAATATCTTCCGATGTGCGGATACCGCTCTCCGACACAAACAGGATCTCCGACGGAACCAATCGTCTCAGCCGGCGGCTGTTGTCAAGATTCACCTGAAAGGTGCGCAGATCCCTGTTGTTGACGCCGATAATCCTGGCACCCGCATCCAGCGCTTTCTCCACTTCTTCTTCATCGTGGGCTTCCACCAACGCCGACATTCCCAGGGAATCGGCAATCTGAATTCCCTCCCGGATTTCTCCCCGGTCCAGAAGCGCGCAGATCAGCAAAACTGCCGAAGCCCCCAGAACCTTTGCCTCGTAGATCATATACGGGTCCACCGTAAAATCCTTGCGCAGCACCGGGATGGAAACTTTGCCGGCGATCTCTTCCAGATAACGGTCGCTGCCCTGAAAATATTCCGGCTCCGTCAGACAGGAAACGGCGTCCGCTCCTGCCTCCTCATATTCCGATGCGATCTGCAGATACGGAAACTCCGGTGCAAGGACCCCTTTGGACGGTGACGCCTTCTTCACTTCGCAGATAAAGGAAAGATCCGGCTTTCTCAATGCCGCTTCAAACGGAAATCCATTCTCCCTTCCCATGCTTTCCGCCTCTCGCCGGAGCAGTTCCGGAGATTTCCGGACTTTTCTCTTTTCCACCCGGTACCGGGATGCTTCCGCCAGCTTCTCTAAAATCATTTTTCTTCCTCCTGTTCCCGCTTTTTCTTATTCTGCTTTTTTTATTCTGTTTTTTCTGCTTCTGGTTTTCTTTCCCTCGCTTCAGACTTCATTTTCCGCGCCAGCTCAGACAGCGGAACATTCCCTGTACCACTTCAGGCAGCGGAACATTTCTCATTACTCAGCTGAATGAATTTTTCCAGCTGCTCCGCAGCTTTTCCACTGTCGATGATCTTCTCCATCTCATGGATGGCTTCCCGCAGATCGATCCCGTCCTGTCCGATCACCAGCCCGGCAGCCGCATTCAGCACAACGGCATTTCTCTTCGGCCCCTTCTCTCCATTCAGGACCGCGCGGGTGATCGCCGCGTTTTCTTCCGGAGTTCCTCCCTGCAAATCTTCCTTTCTGCACCGCTGAAAACCGTAATCCTCCGGAGCGATCACATACTTTTTATACGTTCCGTTTCTGAACTCACCGATCGTCGTCGGGGCGCTCAGAGAGATCTCATCCAGACAGTCCTGTCCGTAGACAACCATTCCCTTCTTGACTCCCAGATTCATCAGAACCTTCGCCATCGGCTCGACCAGCGCCTCCTCATAGACTCCCATCAGCTGCATCGATGCCCCGGCGGGATTGGTCAGCGGTCCCAGAATATTGAAGATCGTCCGGATTCCCAGCTCTTTTCGAACCGGCGCTACATATTTCATGGACAGATGATAATTCTGCGCAAACAGAAAGCAGAGATTGATCTTTTCCAGTATTTCCCTGCTCCTCTCCGGCGGCAGTGAAATCTTCACTCCCAGCGCTTCCAGGCAGTCCGCCGCTCCCGATTTGCTGGACGCCGCCCGGTTTCCGTGTTTTGCCACCGGGACGCCCGCCGCCGACACCAGGATCGACGCTGTCGTGGAAATATTGAAAGAGTTGGAACGATCTCCTCCGGTTCCGACGATTTCCAACAGTTCCTGATCATTCAAAAGACGGATACAGTGTTTTCTCATTCCCGCCGCACATGCCGTGATCTCTTCGATCGTCTCCCCTTTCATGCTCATCGCAGTCAGAAACGCACTCATCTGCACCGGAGTCGCTTTTCCACCCATGATCTCATCCATCGCTCCCATTGCCATTTCGTAGGAAAGATCTTCTTTTGCTGCCAGTTTTATAATTGCTTCATTGATCATGATTCATTACCTCCAGAAAATTACTAAAAAGATGGATTCCATCCGGCGTAAGAATGGATTCCGGATGAAACTGCACCCCATAGACGGGATATGCTCTGTGCTGCACCGCCATAATCTCTCCCCCGGCGGTTCTTGCCGTGATTTCCAGACAATCTGGCAGCGTTTCCTCCCGCGCCGCCAGGGAATGGTATCTTCCCACCGTCATCTCTTCTTTGCTTCCGCGAAACAAAGGTGTGTCCGTATTCACCCTTATCACAGAAGTCTTCCCATGCATCATCCGGTCCGCATACGTCACGGTTCCTCCATATGCCGTACAGATTGCCTGATGCCCCAGGCATACGCCAAGGATCGGCGTCCTTTTGCCAAGCTTTTGTACAACCTCCACGCAGCGGCCTGCATCTTCCGGCCTTCCCGGTCCCGGCGACAGGAGAATTCCATCCGGTTTCATCGCTTCAATTTCCTCCGGAGTTTTTTCATCATTTCGAATAACGGTAAGTTCCGCTCCCAGTGCGCCGAGCATCTGGTAGAGATTGTAGGAAAAGCTGTCATAATTATCGATCAGTATAAGTTTTTTTCTGCTCCTGCTTTTCATCTGCCCTTTCCTTTCTTCCTGCTGTCCTTTCTTTCAGAATCCATGCCGCACTTCAAAGCCTGAATGACTGCCTGCGCTTTGTTTCTGCACTCTTCGTATTCCTTCTCCGGAACGGAATCCGCAACGATCCCCGCGCCGGAGCAGACATATACTTTTCCGTTTTTCTTATACGCCAGGCGAATGGAAATACAGGTGTCCATATTTCCGGTAAAATCCAGATATCCGATGGCTCCTCCATAAATCCCGCGGTTTCTCTCCTCCAACTCATGGATGATCTCACATGCCCTGATCTTTGGCGCCCCGGACAATGTACCTGCCGGAAGCACTGCATCCACCGCATCCACCGCGGTAAATTCCTGTCTTAATTCCCCCTGTACCTCCGAACCGATATGCATGACATGAGAAAATTTTTCAACAGACAGGTACTTATCCACAGCCACCGTACCAAAACGGCTGATTTTCCCCAAATCATTCCGTCCAAGATCCACAAGCATGTTGTGTTCTGCCAATTCCTTCTCATCACTCAGAAGTTCCCGCTCCAATTCCAGGTCCTCCTGCGGCGTTTTTCCTCTCGGCCTTGTTCCTGCCAGCGGAAAGGTCCGCACGCTTTGATCCGTCACCTTGACCAGCGTCTCCGGGGACGCCCCGGCGATCTCAAGATCATCTCCGGAAAAATACAGCATGTAAGGGGACGGATTCGTCGTCCGCAGCATCCGGTAGGTATTCAGAAGACTTCCTTCAAACTCCGCCTCCATGGGATTTGCCAAAACCAGCTGAAAAATATCCCCTTCGCGGATATGGTTCTTTACCTGCTCCACTTTCCGGCAATACTCCTCCTTGCTGAATGCCTGACGAAAATCCGAAGTCAGCCGCCCAGGTTCCAGTCTCGCCGGTATTCCATCTTCCAGCAGCGCTTCCATCTCATCAAGCCGCCTCACCGCTCTCTCGTATTCCCGTTCCAGATCTTCCGTCCTGATATGAACAATCAAAAAAATCTTCTGCCTGAAATGATCAAAGGCAATAATTTTGTCGAACAGCATCAGATCCATATCTTTAAAATCCTCTTCCGTCTTAGGCCTGAACTTCAGACAGGGTTCGCTGTATTTCAGATAGTCATAAGCGAAATAACCGACGAGACCTCCTGTGAATGTGGGAAGTCCTTCTACTCTCGGACTTTTGTTCTCTTCCAGAATCCTGCGTACCTCTTTCTGGGGCTGACCGGTTTCCCAGGTTTTTATCCGGAAGAAATTTCCCGCAGACGTTTCTTTCTCCGGATGCCGGGCTTCCTGATCCAGCCTCACTTTCATTGTCATCCTGCCGTCCATGCAGGTCAGTTCCATCGAGGGATCATAGCCGAGAAAGGAATATCTTCCCCATCGTTCCCGATCTTCCATACTTTCCAGCAAAAAGCAATGGGTGCTTACACCTTTCAAAATCTTCAATGTCTCTACCGGGGTCCGGATATCCGAGAAGATTTCCCGGTACACCGGAAGTCTCCGGAAATTCCCTGACGCATTCAGTTGCTTTGTCCCTTCCAATGTTGTCTGCTTCATAAATGCTCCTTTCCTGTTTTCCTTCGTGTCGGCTTTGCGCTCCGCACGAAAACTGTTTTTCCCGGTAAATTTTCTGCATTTTTTTTCGGACAAAAGAAAAAGCCCCTGACAGAAAGAAACACTTTCTGTCAAGGGCGAGCCATCTGAAATCCAGACACCCGTGGTGCCACCTTGCTTTTGCGGTTATACCACACACTTACCGGAATACCATCATATTCCTGGCAACTAACGTATGCCTTCACGTCATGGAATACTCGGCAAATGCCTTTCCCCATGCCCTCGGCGGTCCATTTGAAACTCCGCTTTCTGCCCGGCTCTCACCTGCCCGGACTCTCTGTGAGCGCGCTTGTAACGTTATCTCCGCTTCAACGGTTTCTGTCTTTATGAACTTGTTATGCATTATATGCTGACTTTTCTGTTTTGTCAATAGTTTTTTTCCTGTTTTTGCTTTTTAATCGATAATTCATTCTCAAATTTTTATATAAGCAAAAAAATTTACTGAACAGGTCGGCGCAGAAAATGACAGGGAACTGGCAGAGCTTTTATTAAAGGAGGTTCCTCCCCTGCCGTTTCCCAGACAATATCTGAATGTGATACGCCGTTCTTTTGAAGAGAATGGGTTTACGACACTTGAAGCCGAGGAAGCATACCGCCCGATCAAATTTTGGGATGTTGGTGCACTTGTCTGTCTTCTTGTCGTTCAAAAGTAATATTTATAGACCACAATCAAGACGGAACCGACGGTTGTGCCAGGGACTGTTTGTGAGCATGTCTGCGCCAGAAGTTCATACCAGACCGTTTTATCAGCGGAGATTTTTTGAAATCAAAGAAAATCTGGAGTTCACACTTTTTTCACAAAAAATTAGCACTCAACCCTTGACAGTGCTAACAATGAGTGCTATAGTACACTTAGAACAAAGGAAAAGAGAAAAAAAGAAAAGCTCTTCCGATTCGTTCAAAATCGACACCTCGGACTTCTCCGACAGTGCTAATATAACAAAATCAAAGTTATTGTTTTATGAAAGGAGATATGACTTATGATGATGCCTAGTATTTTTGGAGAAAACTTATTTGATGATTGGATGGATGATTTCGACAGAGATTTCTTCGGAACAAGAAATCCGCTGTACGGAAAACACAGTAAAAACATGATGAAGACAGACGTCCGCGAGACAGAAAATACCTACGAACTGGATGTTGACCTGCCGGGATTTAAGAAAGATGAAATCACGGCTGAGCTGAAAGACGGCTATCTGACGATTTCCGCTGCAAAAGGCCTGGATAAGGACGAAAAAGACAACAATGGAAAATATATCCGCCGCGAGCGTTACGCAGGTTCTATGAGCCGCAGCTTCTATGTCGGCAACGGAGTGCACCAGGATGACATTCATGCGAAATATGAAGACGGTATCCTGAAACTGTCCATCCCGAAGAAAGCGCAGCAGACCGTAGAACAGAAAAACTACATTTCCATCGAGGGATAATCCGCACAGATTCTTCTTCTCTGCAACTTTTTCCACAAACAACGGAATAGCAGAGTATTTCCAAAACAGGCAGACGGTTGAAACCCGCCTGCCTGTTTTGGTTTCATAAAATCAGATACAACACCAGGAACCTGATCAGCAGCAGTTCTCACAACTGCAAAAAGGCGCTCCGGAATCCCTCTTTGGGATCCGAAGCGCCTTCTTTATGGAATCTCTCTTACGACTTAAATTACTTAAGAGTAACTTTAGCGCCTTCAGCTTCCAGTTTGGTCTTCAGCTCTTCAGCCTCAGCTTTGGAAGCGCCCTCTTTCAGTACCTTCGGAGCGCCGTCAACTACTTCTTTCGCCTCTTTCAGGCCCAGACCTGTAGCTTCGCGAACAACTTTGATAACTTTAACTTTGTTCGGGCCAACTTCTGTCAGCTCTACGTCGAACTCTGTTTTCTCTTCTGCTTCAGCACCAGC
>OLQX01001837.1_pt1 | contig 16203 bp, 23 predicted proteins | sample 1672581 | NCBI WGS metagenome assembly OLQX01 (sample SAMEA3136701, study PRJEB25190) | human gut metagenome | reverse complement strand
TTTGTTATTATATAATCAAATGACAGGATTTGTCAATAGATAAATTTAAAAAAATCAAAAAAATATAGAAAATTGGAAAACGGATGCAGTTCAGCCAGATGAACGGTTACGAAAGATCAAACAATACGAAAGCAGGGGATGTGTATGCAGGAAGCATTTTTAAAGAACTTTACAGATTTTATTTTTCTGGAGGATCAGCCGCAGAAGGCGGATGTGATCTTTGTGCCGGGGAACGGATGGCCGCAGATGGCGCGCCGGGCGGCAGAACTCTGGAAGGAAGGAACTGCACCGTGGATCCTCCCATCGGGAAGATACAGCATTACGAAAGGAAAGTTCTCTGGTGTCCGGACGATGGAGGAACGGTATCCGGGGTCGTATGAAACGGAATGGAAATTTCTGAGAGACGTATTGATCAAAGAAGGGGTTCCAGGGGAAGCGATCCTGAAAGAGGATCAGGCTTCCTATACCTATGAGAACGCAATCTTTTCCCGGCAGGTGACGGATGCGGCGGGAATACAGGTGCGGCGGGGAATCATCTGCTGCCAGAGCCACCATGCAAGGCGCTGCAGGATGTATTATCAGCTTCTGTATCCGGACACGGAATTTCTGGTGGTGCCGTCGAATACGGAGGTGGCGAAGGAAAACTGGTACCGCTCCGAACGCGGGATCGATCTGGTCCTGGGTGAGGTCGAACGGTGTGGAGGACAGTTTCATCAGATTCTGCGTGAATTGAAAGAAAAAAAGGAACAATCGGAATGCTGTCAGAGCTGAAATCAGAAAAAGTATGGGGAAACTTTTTAAAGTTGTGGTAAAATCCGATGGATTATGGTATACTATCTCTAACGTAAAACTTCAACGAATAAACGAAAAGGTTGGTGGCGAGCATGAATAAGATTGATGAATTAGTGGATATCCTGAAAAAGAGGGAAAGCGATGACGATAAGTCAAAGAATGCCATTTTATGGGTTCTGGCGATCATTGGTGTGGTAGCTGCCGTTGCCGGCATCGCCTATGCAGTATATCGTTTTGTTACACCGGATTATCTGGAAGACTTTGAGGATGATTTCGACGATGACTTTGACGATTACTTTGAGGACGAAGAAGGAGAAGAAGAGTAAGTCGACAGCAGGATGAAGAGAAGAGCTTCGGCGCCGAAGGCTGTCGGGAGATCAGGAAGAGGGATCCCCTGCAGTATGCGCCGGAGCTTTTTTTGGGTCATGGGAAATATGGCGTCCGCTGTTGGATAGGAAAGAAAAAGGAACGGGGGAAACAATCGATGCAGAAGACAAATACAAAGGTGATGACCAGCGGAAATCCGGCAAAACTGCTGCTGTTCTTTGCGGTTCCGCTGATGCTGGGCAATCTGTTCCAGCAGATGTACACGATGGTGGATACCATTATTGTAGGACAGGGCGTAGGCGTACAGGCGCTGGCTTCCCTGGGAGCGGCGGACTGGCTGAACTGGCTGTTCCTCGGACTGGTGACAGGCCTGACACAGGGATTTTCCATTCAGATCTCCCAGCTGTACGGCGCCGGGAAAATCGAAAAACTGAAACAGACCATCGGAAATTCCATCGTGCTCACGGTGGGCGCGGCGGTGGTGTTCCTGCTGATCGCCCAGGGCGGGCTGAGGTTGTTTCTGGACCTGATGAACACGCCGTCAGATATCTATGCAGGGTCTGAGAGCTATCTGCGGATCATGTTCGGCGGAATCCCGGTCATTCTCGCTTACAATCTGGCGGCTTCCATCCTGCGGGCGCTGGGAGACAGCAAGACACCGCTGTATGCGATGATCATTGCCGCATGTATCAATATCGGCCTGGATCTTCTGTTTGTCATGGTATTCCACTGGGGAATTCCGGGAGCAGCCATCGCGACGGTGATCGCCCAGGCATTCTCTTTTCTTTTCTGTTTTGTTGTGCTTCGAAAAATCGAAGTGCTGAAAATCAGCAGACGGGATACGAAATTGGAGAAAGGCGTGGTTGTCCGACTTCTGACCCTGGGCATGCCGCTGATGTTCCAGAATGTCATTATCAGTGTCGGCGGAATGGTTGTGCAGACCGTGATCAATGGATTCGGATTTATTTTTGTTGCAGGATTCACCGCGGCCAATAAACTGTACGGCCTGCTGGAGATGGCGGCGATTTCCTTTGGGTATGCGATCACCACCTATACCGGACAGAACCTGGGCGCCGGACGTCTGGACCGGATCAGAACAGGAATGCGCAGCGGGATGGCAATGGCGGCGCTGACATCCGTGGCGGTATCGGCGGTCATGCTGATCTTCGGACGTTCCATCCTGAGCCTGTTTGTATCAGGTGATCCGGCACAGACAGCGGAAGTATTGAGTATCGCTTACCGCTATCTGTCGGTTATGAGCTACTTCCTTGTGGTGCTGTATGCACTGTGTGTTTACCGGAGCGCTCTGCAGGGCCTTGGCGATACCGTACTGCCGATGGTGTCAGGAATTGTGGAATTTGTGATGCGTGTCTGTGCGGTCATGCTTCTGCCGGCGGTGATCGGACAAAATGGAGTGTTCTATGCGGAAATTCTGGCGTGGATCGGAGCGGCGGTGCTTCTGGTCACTTCCTATTATAGAAAAATGCATCAACTGACGCATGGAAAGCAGATGAAACGAAAAACAGCAGATGACAGAAGTCATTGAAGGAGAAATGTGAGGTTTGGAAGTAAACTTCCAAATCTACCTTGATGACGCAGCAAGTGCGTCAGGAAGGAGGAAAAGGTGAAAAAAGGTGAAATTTACGAAGGCGTAATTGAATGTGTGGATTTTCCGAACAAGGGAACCGTCCGTGTGGACGGAGAAAGGGTGACGGTCAAGAACGGAATTCCGGGACAGAACGTGCGGTTTGCCATCAATAAAAAAAGAAAAAACAAGGCGGAGGGACGTCTGCTGGAGGTGCTGGAGAAATCACCGCTGGAGACCCGGGAACCGGTGTGCAGCCTGTTTCCGGCGTGCGGCGGCTGTATGTACCAGACCATGTCCTATGAGGAGCAGCTGAAAATGAAGGAAAGCCAGATCCGCAGCCTGCTGGACGAGGCAATCGCTGCGGCGGGACAGACGGACAGCGAGGGAAATGCCGATTACTGCTTTGAAGGAATCCAGGGAAGCCCGAAGGAATTTGCCTACCGGAATAAGATGGAATTTTCCTTCGGCGATGAGTACAAAGACGGACCGCTGTCTCTGGGACTCCACAAGAAAGGAAGCACCTACGATGTGCTGACCGCTTCGGACTGTAAACTGGTACACGAAGACCTGACCCGGATTCTGAACTGTGTGCTGAACTATTTCCAGGAGAGAAAGACGCCGTATTATCGGAAGATGAGCCATGAGGGCTATCTGCGTCATCTGCTTTTGCGCCGTTCGGAGAGCAGCGGGGAGATCCTGGTCTGCCTGATCACATCCAGCCAGCGGGAAGAGCCGTTGGAGGCGTTGGTACAGCAGGTACTGGAACTTCCGCTGGAAGGAACCATCGTGGGATTTTTGCATATTATCAACGATTCTCTGGCGGATGTGGTGCAGAGTGACGAGACGAGGATTCTCTATGGACAGGACTTCTTTTATGAAACGATTCTGGGTCTGCGGTTCAAGATTACGCCGTTTTCCTTCTTCCAGACCAATTCCAAAGGGGCGGAAGTGCTTTACAGCGCGGCAAGGGATTATATCGGCGAGACCAAGGATATGACCGTGTTTGACCTTTACAGTGGAACCGGTACGATCGCTCAGATCCTGGCGCCGGCCGCCAAGGAAGTGGTCGGTGTGGAGATCGTGGAGGAGGCCGTGGAAGCTGCCAGGGAGAATGCGGCTGCCAATGGGCTGGATAACTGTCGTTTTCTGGCGGGGGATGTGCTGAAGGTTCTGGATGAGATTCCGGAGAAGCCGGATCTGATCGTGCTGGATCCGCCGAGGGATGGGGTGCATCCGAAGGCGCTGCCGCGGATTATCGCTTATGGCGTGGACCGGATGCTGTATATTTCCTGCAAACCGACGAGCCTGGCGAGGGATCTGGGGGTTTTGATTCCGAGTGGGTATCGGGTGGAGAAGGTGAGGTTGGTGGATATGTTTCCACAGACGGTGCATGTGGAGACTGTGTGCCTCTTGAGCAACCGAAAACCAGATACGAAAGTTAGGATCGATGTTGATCTGGAAGACTACTACCGTATCAAGGATTCTAAAAAGAATCAGAACTGAAAATAAAACACCGAACTAAGAGCGAAAGCTGCTGATGTGTAAAAGCATTGGCAGCTTATTTTTTTCGCCGAAGGGAGGTGGGGCCTATGATCTGGATCCGGTGATTCTGGAATGGTACTGACAATCAATGACAATCACAGAAACGGAGGAAATCATAATGGCAAAAAAGAGAAGCATTAAGGTCTATGGACAGAGTGGCTACAAGTATCGGAAAACGCCGACGATCATGCTTAAAGGACAGTGGTTGAAGGAAGCCGGGTTCGACATCGGGGATTATATCTCCGTCACCTGCGAAGCCGGTAAGCTCATCATCGCACAGGACGCTGAGAGGGCTGCTGTGAAGGCCGCAGAGGCAGAGTTCATGGAAAGAGAGATGAAAGCCTTGCAGAAACGCTACGAAGCCGAGAAAGTCAAAATAAGGGCTCAGATGGTGGCGGAGCCGGGAGCGAGGTGGTGAGCATGTTTACCACGGAAGAACTGCAGGCGATAGATCGGAAGTATTTCACGGTGATCGTGGCAGATGCCTACGATGTGACTCTGATCAGCAACAACACAAAACACGTCTGGTATATGCAGTATGGAAGTATGATATTGTTAAGATGCGGAAAATAAAATGAGAGAGCCTTGAGGAAGCGATTCCCCAGGGCTTTCTTTATGCCCGAAGGAGGTGGGAGTATTGCCGAGGAAACCGAAACGGCCATGTTCCTGGCCGGGATGCCCGAACCTGACAGAGGGAAGGTTTTGTGAGGAACACCAGAAAGAAGAGAACCGCCGCTACGAGAAGTACGGCAGGGATCCTGCTGTACGCCGCAGATAGGGACGGGCATGGAAACGGATCCGCGATAAATACGCATCGGAGCATCCGCTGTGTGAGCAGTGCCTGAAGGAAGGGCGGTATGTGAAGACCAAGGAGATCCACCATAAGCTGCCGCTGTCTCAAGGCGGAACCCATGAGCGGAGCAACCTGATCGCCCTGTGCCGGTCCTGCCATGCGAAGATCCATGCGGAGAATGGAGACCTCTGGCATAACCGGTGAAATTTCAGCCGGGGAGGGGCGGTCAAAATCTCAGCAGCCTTTCTTCCGGGGAACGGTGCGGGGGTGTCACGCACAAAAATGAGAAATCAAACGGGGAATTATCCCTGTATGGAATTGAGGTGAGAGGAACATGGCGAAAGATGGAACGATGCGCGGCGGTGCCAGGGTTGGCTCCGGCAGAAAATCCAAGGCATTGACGGAAAAGATCGGCGGCGGGCTGGCGGCATCGGTTATTGATCTTCCGGAACCGGAAGAGATCAGCGGCGAGGACGTGCCTCCGGTAAAGGAGTTTTTAAAGGCGGCTCAGAAAAGCGGCATTGATCTCTGCGCGGAGGATGTGTTCAGGTCTACGTTCCTCTGGCTGAAGGAGCGTGGGTGTGACCGGCTGGTGAATAGCCAGCTGATCGAGCAATACGCTATGTCGGTGTCCCGGTGGGTGCAGTGCGAAACCTGTATCTCTGAATACGGTTTTCTGGCGAAGCATCCGACCACAGGGGCGGCGATCACTTCTCCGTATGTGACCATGAGCCAGAATTATTTGAAACAGGTAAACCAGTGCTGGTACCAGATCTATCAGATCGTGAAGGAAAACTGCTCCGTGGAGTACGGCGGCGCCAATCCCCACGATGACCTGATGGAGCAGCTGCTATCGGCACGGAAACGGGGATAGGAGGACTTGGATGGAGTATGTAAGAAAAAGGCTTTCGGAATTAAAGCCGTATGAGAATAATCCGAGGATCAATGATGAGGCGGTGGACGATGTTGCTGAGAGCATCCGGCAGTGTTCCTACATCGCACCGATCATCATTGATGAGGATGGCGTGATCCTGGCCGGACACACGAGATATAAAGCTTTGAAGAAGCTGGGGTATCAGGAGTGTGAAGTGGTCATCGTTTCCGATCTGACGGAAACGCAGAAGAAAAAGTATCGTCTGTATGACAACAAAACGGCTGAGATGGCTTCCTGGGATCAAAGGAAGCTGAGTGCGGAATTATGCGATGTGGATTTTCAGGGATATGATTTCGGACAGCCTAAGGTCGCACTTCCTGATGAAGAAACGGAAGAGTTGGGGCGTAAGACGATGACCTGTCCGTGCTGTGGGGAGGTGTTCGAGGTATGAAGCTTCAGAAATTAAAGCTGGCTAACATAGAACCATATAAGAATAATCCGAGAAAAAACGATGAGGCGGTGAATGCTGTTGCGGAAAGTATTCGCCAGTGTTCCTATATTACGCCGATCATCGTAGATGAGAATTATGTGATTATCGCAGGCCATACCAGATACAAGGCGCTAGTTGCTCTTGGTATGGATGATGCGGAATGCCTGATCTGTGATGGGCTGACGGAGGAACAGAAAAAGAAATACCGGTTCCTGGATAACAAGACCGGCGAAAAAGCAGCATGGGATCTTATGAAATTGGAAGTCGAACTGGAAGGACTGGATCTGGAAGGGTTCGACTTTTTGGGCATGACGGCCGACCTGCCTGTAGATAGCGATGGCACAGGAACCAATAAGGAACTGATAGGATCAACGGAACTTGATACGGAGGTGTTTGGGGATGAAGAGTTCAAATATGAATGCCCGAACTGCGGTTTCCGGTTCAACTGAGTTTCCGTGGAAGTGGAGCCTGTGGGAACTGGAGAAAAGACCGAAGCATGGGCATACCGTGTTTTCCTGTTTTTCCTGCGGCGGCGGGTCCTCAATGGGATACAAGCTGGCGGGATTTGATGTCGTGGGTAACTGCGAGATTGATCCAGATATGATGAAGGTGTACAAAGCGAACCATCATCCAAAATACAGCTTCCTGATGGATATCCGGAATTTCCTGAAATTGCCGGATGAAAAGATCCCGGAAGAGTTATTCTATCTGGATGTGCTGGACGGTTCACCGCCCTGTTCTGTGTTTTCCACAGCCGGAGCAAGGGAAGAGGGATGGAATACGGAAAAGGTATTCCGGGAAGGACAGGCAAAGCAGCGGCTGGATGATCTGTTCCTTTATTTCATAGCGATAGCAAAGAGGCTGCAGCCGAAGGTTGTGATCGCGGAGAATGTGAAGGGGATCATCATCGGAAATGCCAAGGGCTGGGTCAACCAGATCGTGAAGGGGTTTGATGATGCCGGTTATGTGGTGCAGATCTTTTTGTTTAATGCGGCGAGGATGGGCGTGCCTCAGAAAAGGGAGTGCGTCTTTTTTATCGCCCGTCGGAAAGACCTGAAGTATCCGAAACTGTCTATGGAGTTCCATTCTAAGCCGATCCCGTTCAAGGATGTCCGGGAGCCATATGGCAAGCCGATGGATCCGGCCAGTATGCAGGCGAAGCTTCTGAAATATCGGATTCCGACGGACCGCTGTATCGCCGATATTAATGAGCGGGTGCGTAAGGTGAAGAACAACGGGTTTTCTACTCCGATCAACAGGGATGAGGAACCGGTGCAGACGATTGTTTCCGGCAGCAGCCTTTACCGGATGTGCGACGGTCTGCTGATGACGGATAAGGATATCATCAGCTGCCAGACCTTCCCGCAGGATTATGATTTTATGGGTCAAAGTGTCCAGTATATCTGCGGCATGAGCGTGCCGCCGGTGATGATGGCGAAGATCTCTGAGCAGGTGTACCGGCAGTGGCTGAAAGGCGGTGACGGGGATGAAGATGCGGAAGCTGAAGAAATATAAGCCGACAAAGTTCAAGGCGAAGGATTCTGTTTACGATGAGGAAGCGGCAGATTTTGCCGTGAACTTTATCGAGTGCCTGTGCCACACCAAAGGCACCTGGGCCGGGAAGCCCTTTGAACTAATCGACTGGCAGGAGCAGATCATCCGGGATGTGTTTGGCACCATCAAGCCGAACGGCTACCGGCAGTTCAATACTGCATACATTGAGATCCCGAAGAAGCAGGGAAAATCAGAACTTGCGGCTGCGGTGGCCCTTCTGCTCTGCTGCGGCGATGGGGAGGAACGCGCGGAAGTGTATGGCTGCGCCGCAGACCGGCAGCAGGCTTCCATTGTTTTTGAGGTGGCGGCGGATATGGTGCGGATGTGTCCGGCGCTTTCTAAGCGGGTGAAGATCCTGGCATCCCAGAAACGGATCATCTATCAGCCGACCAACAGTTTTTATCAGGTGCTGTCCGCAGAGGCCTACAGCAAGCATGGATTCAATATCCATGGAGTGGTCTTTGATGAGCTGCATACCCAGCCGAACCGGAAGCTGTTCGATGTTATGACAAAGGGTTCCGGCGATGCCAGGATGCAGCCTTTGTATTTCCTGATCACCACAGCGGGAACGGATACCAATTCCATCTGCTATGAGACGCACCAGAAGGCAAAGGATATCCTGGAAGGCCGGAAGATCGATCCGACCTTTTACCCGGTGATTTACGGGGCGGATGAGGGTGACGACTGGACAGACCCGAAGGTCTGGAAAAAGGCCAATCCTTCTTTGGACATCACGGTGGGGATGGACAAGGTGAAGGCAGCCTGTGAATCGGCAAAGCAGAATCCGGGGGAAGAGAATTCCTTCCGGCAGCTGCGGCTGAACCAGTGGGTGAAGCAGGCGGTGCGTTGGATGCCGATGGAGAAATGGGATCAATGCGCCTTTGCTGTGAGCGAAGAGGAACTGGAAGGGCGTGTCTGTTACGGGGGCCTGGACCTTTCCTCCACCACGGACATCACGGCATTTGTCCTGGTGTTCCCGCCCCTGGATGAAGAAGATAAGTTTCAGCTGCTCCCGTATTTCTGGATTCCGGAAAAGACGCTGGATCTGCGGGTGCGCAGGGATCATGTCCCCTATGATGTGTGGGAGCGGCAGGGTTTCCTGCAGACCACGGAGGGGAATGTGGTGCATTACGGCTATATTGAGAAATTCATTGAACGCCTGGGGGAACGGTTCAATATCCGGGAGATCGCTTTTGACCGGTGGGGCGCCGTGCAGATGGTCCAGAACCTGGAAGGCATGGGATTCACGGTGGTTCCCTTCGGTCAGGGATTTAAGGATATGTCGCCGCCTACCAAGGAGCTGATGAAGCTGACATTGGAGCAGAGGATCGCCCACGGCGGGCATCCGGTGCTGCGGTGGATGATGGACAACATCTTCATCCGTACCGATCCGGCGGGGAATATCAAGGCGGATAAGGAGAAGTCCACGGAGAAGATCGATGGAGCGATCGCGGCGATCATGGGGCTGGACCGGGCGATCCGGTGCGGGAATGATACAGGGGAATCTGTTTACGATACCAGGGGACTTCTGTTTATATAAAAGAGTCCTGCCGGGGCAAGACTCTTTGCAGATATACCGTATTATTTTTTCAGCGTCAAACCATCCTTGAAGGCTTCCCCTATTCTGTCAGTGACTTTATAGTAGCCATGTGTATAGGGATCAAATGCGATCGCGTTGACCAATGACATATTCAGCTTATCACCTTCCATGACGCTTTCATCAGCAGTTACCCTGACAACTTTTCCAATTACACCGCATCCGAAGTCGTTGTTTTGATATTCGATAAAACGGCATTCCAGACACAGAGGAAATTCATTGATGACAGGAGCGTCTACGGCTTCAGATCTGGAAGCTGTCAGTCCGCTGTTTTTAAATTTGTCAGCGGTACGGTTTCCGGATTCCACGCCGAAATAATCCGCTTCCACGACATGGGCAGCATCCGCGATACTGACTGTAAATGCGCCTCTGGCTTTGATGTTTTTTACCGTTTTATGGGATTCGGTAAGGTTCAATGCTACCGTGTCCCGTTCCTGCATGGTTCCCCAGGCGGCATTCATGACATTTACACTGCCGTCTTCATTATAAGTTGCAACCATCAGGACTGGCATTGGAAAAATACCTTCTGTGATATTAAGCTGTCTCCTCATAAAAATAAACCTCGCTTTCCTGTTGGGATTGACATTTTTCATGTCCTTGCTTACAATTATAGCAATCACTGAACAAAAAACAAGTACTGGCTTATATGAAAGGTACTATCATAAAGGAAAGTGTAAAATGATAAAAAAATATATTGAAACAGCTAATTTTGAAGATACGGGGTTTAGTTACACAATGTCCTTGATTTCCGGTAAACACAAAATGGTAATCATGTATTGCCTTATGGAATACCAGACAGTCCGTTTTAATGAACTGAAGCGTTATCTGAAGAAGATATCGGATAAGACATTGAGCAGCAATCTGAAGGAACTGGAAGCGGATCAGCTTATTATTCGGAAAGAATATCCGCAGATCCCTCCCAAGGTGGAATATATGCTCAGTGAGCGGGGCAGGTCCTTGATGAACATTCTTGACCAGCTCTGCGTTTGGGGTGAAGAAAACAGGATTTGACTTTATTTACAGAGCATCTGTCATGGCGGCAGGTGCTTTTCTTTTGCTATTTTTCAGAAAGGATGATGACGGTTATGGGATTTTTCAGCAGTTTATTCCGTTCTCGTGACAAGCCGTCTGACCGGATGTCCGGCAGCGGCTATACCTTCTTTATGGGAGGGAGCACATCCGGGAAGCGGGTGAATGAACGGACGGCCATGCAGATGACGGCAGTGTACTCCTGGTGGGCTATTCGCCTATCGCTATGGCGAAGAACGCCATCGGCATGGCCATGGCCTGCGAGGAATACGGGGCGAAGTTTTTCGCCAACGGCGCGGCGCCTTCCGGGGTGCTGGAGCATCCGGGGACGATCAAGGATCCCAGCCGGGTGAGAGAAAGCTGGCAGAGGACTTTCGGAGGAAGCGGGAACGCCAACAAGGTGGCGGTGCTGGAGGAAGGGATGAAGTACACGCCCATTTCCATCTTGCCGGAGCAGGCGCAGTTCCTGGAAACAAGGAAGTTCCAGCTGGATGAGATTGCCCGGATCTTCCGGGTGCCGCCCCATATGATCGGGGATCTGGAAAAGTCGTCTTTCAACAACATTGAGCAGCAGTCCCTGGAGTTTGTGAAATATACCCTGGATCCCTGGGTGTCCCGGTGGGAGCAGTCCATGGTGCGCTCGCTGCTGTCCAGGGAAGAGAAAAAGCAGTATTTCATCAAGTTCAACGTGGACGGACTGCTCAGAGGGGACTACCAGAGCCGGATGAACGGATATGCCACGGCAAGGCAGAACGGCTGGATGAGCGCCAATGATATCCGGGAACTGGAAAACCTGGACCGGATCCCGGCGGAGCAGGGCGGGGATCTGTACCTGATCAACGGGAACATGACGAAGCTTGCGGATGCCGGGCTGTTTGGAACAGGTCAGCAGGGGATGCCTGCAGGGGCAGATGATTTTGCAAGGAAAGGAGTAGAGATCCGATGAAGAAATTTTGGAACTGGAAGAGCAGGAAGATCCGGGATCAGGATTCCGGTGAGGAAAGGACTGAAAGGGTGCTGTTCCTGAATGGGACCATCGCGGAAGAGAGCTGGTATGACGATGAAGGCACGCCGGCTCTTTTTAAGGAGGAGCTGATGGCGGGGAGCGGTGATGTCACGGTATGGATCAACAGCCCCGGAGGGGACTGCGTGGCCGCGGCCCAGATCTACAACATGCTGATGGATTATAAGGGAAATGTCACGGTAAAGATCGATGGGATTGCGGCGTCCGCGGCAAGCGTGATCGCCATGGCGGGTACAAAGGTATTGATTTCGCCGGTGGGGATGCTGATGATCCATAACCCGGCGACCATCGCCTGGGGAAATTCCGGTGAGATGCAGAAGGCCATTGAGATGCTGGAAAGCGTGAAGGATTCCATTATCAACGCTTATGAGATCAAGACCGGCCTGTCCCGGGCGAAGCTGTCCCACATGATGGACGCGGAGACCTGGATGGACGCCGGGAAAGCGGTGGAACTTGGCTTTGCCGATGGGATCCTGAAACGTTCTGAAGTTCCGGATGACATGGAGCCGCCTACGGTATCCATGCTTTATTCCGAAGCCGCCGCGGTCAATTCCTTAATGGATAAGATCGCGGCAAAGTGCAGGACAAAACCGAAAATCGAACCGATGGGCCGCAGCGTAGACAGCCTCTACGAGCGGCTGAATTTATTGAAGAATTAGAAGGAGGACATGACCATGACGATTTTAGAACTGAGAGAAAAGAGGGCGAAGGCGTGGGAGGTAGCGAAGGCCTTTCTGGATTCCCACAGGAATGAAAAAGGTGTGCTGTCTGCGGAAGATGACGCCGCCTATACCCGCATGGAGCAGGAGATCACGGATCTGGGGAAAGAGATCGCCCGGATGGAGCGGCAGGAAGCCTTTGAGAGGGAACTGTCCCAGCCGGTGAATACGCCCCTGACCGGGCGCCCGGCATCCGGCGGCGCGGGAAAGGAAAAGACCGGCCGCGCTTCGGAGGAATACAGGACGAACTTCTGGAATGCCATGCGCTCCAAGGTGCCGCTTCCCGGCGTGGTCAACGCTTTGGAGGAAGGGACGGATTCCGAGGGCGGGTACCTGGTGCCGGATGAGTATGAGCGTACCCTGGTGGAATCCCTGGAAGAGGAAAACGTGTTCCGCCAGCTGGCAAACGTGATCCGTACTTCCAGCGGCGACCGGAAGATCCCGGTGGTGGCGACAAAAGGGACGGCCTCCTGGATCGATGAGGAAGGGGCGTACACGGAGAGCGATGATTCCTTCGGGCAGGTATCCATCGGGGCTTATAAGGTAGGTACCATGATCAAGGTATCCGAGGAACTTCTCAATGACAGCGTCTTTGACCTGGAATCCTATATCGCGAAGGAATTTGCCCGCCGGATCGGGGCGAAGGAGGAAGAGGCCTTCTTTACCGGGGACGGCTCCGGGAAGCCTTTGGGTGTGCTGGCAGCCACCGGCGGGGCGGAGACCGGGGTGACGGCGGCGTCCTCTACGGCTATTACGGCGGATGAACTGATGGACCTGTTTTATTCCCTGAAATCCCCATACCGGAAAAAGGCGGTATGGGTGCTGAACGATTCCACCATCAAGGCGGTGCGGAAACTGAAGGATTCCACGGGACAGTACTTGTGGCAGCCATCTTTGACGGCTGGTACGCCGGATACCCTGCTTGGCAGGCCGGTGAAGACCTCCGCCTATATGCCGGTGATCGCGGCGGGGGCGAAGACCATTGCCTTCGGTGATTTCAGCTATTACTGGATCGCGGACCGGCAGGGACGTTCCTTCAAGCGGCTGAACGAACTGTATGCCGCCAACGGCCAGGTGGGCTTCCTTGGTTCCCAGAGGGTGGACGGGAAGCTGGTGCTGTCCGAGGCGGTGAAGGTACTGGCGCAGAAGGCCAGCGCCTGAGCTATCTGATGTGAAAAAGCGGGCGGCGTCCCCAGATGCGGGGAGCCGCCGCTAACCAGGAAGGGGGCAATGGGATGCTGGTGACGCTGGAAGAAATGAAAAATTATCTCCGGATGGATGACGATGAAGACGATGGGCTGATCACCACGCTTTTGGCGTCAGCGGAGCGGATGTGTATGGATATCCTGCGGACAGACGAGGAAAGCGGCCTGCAGGAGGCAGAAAATGGGAAACCGGCGGTGATGTATACCGTGGCCTATCTGTATGAACACCGGGAGGAAGCTGACCACCATGCCCTGGTCCTGACGCTGCGCTCCCTGCTCTTTGGAAGCCGGAAGGAGGCGTTCTGATGGAGATCGCTCTTCTGAATGTGAAAGTGACCTTCCAGAAAAACTCCGTAGCTGTGGACGATATCGGAAACCGAAGGAATGTCTGGGAGGATTATTATACCTGTCATGCCACAGTCAGCGGTGAAGGCGGGCAGGAAAAGACAGCAGCCGGATTGACGGTTGCGGAATCTGACATTGCCTTTACTGTCCGTTTTTGTAAACAGGCGGCAGAGGTAACGGCGGACGGGTTCCGTATCCTGTTTCAAGGGGAAATCTACAACGTCGCGGCTGTGGACCACATGAACTATAGAAAGAAAGCGCTGAAGTTCCGATGTGAGAAAGCGAGGCGGTGACTATGGGACAGACCGTGCGGATTGGGGAACTGGCGGACGCTGTTATGGAGACTTTGGAGGAATACGCGGATCTGGCTGCCGAGGATGTGAAGCAGGCGGTCCGGAATGCCGGGGAGACGGTAAGAAAGGAGATCCGTGCCAACGCCCCGAAGGATACCGGGGACTATGCCAAAAGCTGGGCGGTGAAGAAAACAAAAGAAACTTCCTCCAGCCTGACGCTGACGGTTCATTCCAAAAACCGCTACCAGCTGGCCCATCTGTTGGAGTATGGCCACGCAAAGCGGGGCGGCGGACGGGTGGAGGGCAAAGCCCATATCGCCCCGGCGGAGGAGAAGGGAATCCGGCAGCTGGAAGACGAGATTGAAAGGAGCCTGAGGCATGGATAAATTTCTGGATATTTTGAAAAGCGCCGGCTTCCCCTATGCCTATGACCATTTCGCGGAAGGGGAAGCGCCGGATCCGCCGTTTCTTTGTTACCTGCTGCCGGGGAGCGATAACTTTTCTGAGGATGGAAAGGTCTATTACCGGATCAGCGAGGTGCGGGTGGAATTATATACGGACCAGAAGAATTTAGCTGCGGAGAGGAAGATGAAGGATGCTTTGGACGGCTGCGGCATTTTTTATGAGAAATCGGAGACCTGGATTGACAGCGAAAAGCTGTATGAGGTTCTGTATGTGTTTGAGATGCCGGCAGGCGGGGAAAGCGCAGGGCAGGACGGATAAGGAAATGGAGGGAGCAGGAAATGTCTGCGAAGAAGAATAAGGTAAAATTTAATATCTGCAACGTGCATTACGCACTGATCACGGTGGATGAGGACGGGGACGTGACTTTCGGGACGCCGGTGGCTATGCCAGGAGCGGTATCCCTGTCTTTGGAGCCAAACGGCGAGCCGTCCAACTTTTACGCGGATGGGTATGCTTATTATACGATCTCCAACAACATGGGCTATGAAGGGGATCTGGAACTGGCCATGGTGCCGGAGAGTTTCCGGACGGATGTGCTGAAGGAATCTCTGGATGACAACAGCGTGCTGGTGGAGAGCGCCAATGTGGAAACAGCGAACTTTGCCCTGCTCTTTGAGTTTGACGGGGATGTGAAAAAGATCCGCCATGTGCTGTATAACTGCTCTGCGGCCAGGCCCAACATCGAGTCCGCGACCAATGAGGAAGAGATCGAGGTACAGACGGAAACGCTGGCCATCACGGCGGCACCCCTGGCCAATGGGTATGTGAAAGCCCGTACCGGGGACAGCACTACGGATACGGTTTATACGGGATGGTATACAGCGGTGTATCTGCCGGAGGTGACGCCGGATACCTCCGGGACGCAGCAGTCCGGCCAGCAGGGTACGGACGATGAGACAGGAGGGGAGACCTTATGAGCATGAAACAGAATATCATGATTGACGGGCAGGAGGTCGCTTTTAAGGCCTCCGCCGCCATCCCCCGGATTTACCGGATGCGGTTCCACCGGGATATCTATAAAGACCTGCGGGATCTGGAAAAGGGGATCGACAAGAATGACCCGGAGAATTCCAATCTGGACCTATTCTCTTTGGAAATGTTTGAGAACATCGCCTATGTCATGGCGAAGCACGCCGACCCATCCATCCCGGATACGCCGGAGGAATGGCTGGATGGGTTCAACACCTTTTCCATCTATCAGGTGCTGCCCCAGATCATTGAGCTGTGGGGGCTGAACACCCGGACGGATGTGCAGGCTAAAAAAAACTTCGCCCGACTGACCGGGAAATGACAACGCCGCTGTTCCTCCTGCGGTGCGTGCAGCTGGGGCTGTCCATCCGGGATCTGGATCTTTTGACCATCGGGATGGTGAATGATATGTATGTGGAGAGCCGGAACGATGAGCATAAGTATGCGGTGGTGGCAACGCAGGAGGATTTTGATAAGTTTTAGGAATAATTTTTTGATAAATGCATAAAATATTCCCAACTTTATTCCCAATGTGTTATAGTATTAATGTTGGGAATAAAAGTTGGGAAAAGGATGAAGAATAATGAATATCGAAAA
>OLQX01001834.1_pt1 | contig 16218 bp, 19 predicted proteins | sample 1672581 | NCBI WGS metagenome assembly OLQX01 (sample SAMEA3136701, study PRJEB25190) | human gut metagenome | reverse complement strand
TTTGTATGCAGTTTTGAAGGTACAGGAAATACAGATGGAATGAGAGGCAGCACCGTATGGTGTTGTTTTTTTGTGTTGTTACTGTTTCTACGAATCTTTTGCTTTAAAATGACGAAATTTGGCGATAAGAAGACGGTGACTGGGATGTATATTAATGCTATAATGAAGAAAAATAAGAAAAGGAGTAGAGAACTTATGAAGAATATGGGGAAAAAGATACGCTACATAGCATTTTTTATCGGAGTATGTGTCTTGCTTGCAGGATGTGGGAAGAAATTTGATGCCAGTGGTTATACCAAGGCAGTTTTGGATGTAAGTTATAAAAACGAAATTCAGAAGTATGTAGAATTAACAGGGGCGGATGAAAAGGAAGCGGATAAAATATTTGAAGATAATCTTCAAAACAACATGGATATAATGCTACAAGAATTTTCCGGCTATGAATTGCCGGATGAGTTGGAAGAAAAGTATCGAAAGTTGTTTAGCGATATGATGAAGCAAGTAAAATATACAGTTGCAGAGGCAAAAGAAGTAGAAAATAAAAATTTCACGGTAGATGTAAAAGTAGAGCCTATGTTAATCTTTAATGATACCTATCAGGAGCTTCAGAAACAGACAGAAGATTATGCTACTCAGGTTAGTAATGAAGTGATGAATGGAGCATCCTTACCGTCTGAGACAGATATGCAGACACATGTTTTTGAAATTTATCATGATATTTTGCGGAATTATCTGGATCAGGGGATGAAATACGGGGATCCGGAGACGATTACAGTACATGTAAACAAGGATGATAAAAATGTATATACGATTGCTGATGAAGACATTTCTAAAATAGATGGGAAAGTGATGGCAATGGATGTAATTGAACAATAAAAACAGAGTGCACCTGACTTTTTGGGTGCACTGTTTGTTTGTAAATGATGTTAGAAATAAAATATTTTGAATTGTAGAAAAAATTCAAAAATTTTCTTGACAAACAGAGGAATAACAGGTATACTTAACGAGTATTCAAGAGATACACCATATAGGGGATTGGTCAAATGGTATGATAGGGGTCTCCAAAACCTTTGGTGGGAGTTCGATTCTCTCATCCCCTGTTTAAAAAGATCGTGAAAAGCCTTAGAAATGGAGGTTTTTACGGATCTCATCTATTACCGAGAATATAGAGGTAATCAAAAAGGTAATCAAACAAATGTTTGGTTACTTTTTTTCTGCTCAAAATCATTTCCTTGTCTGCTTATTTTCAGTAAACAGCGTTCCGCAGGATGCCCCGAGCGACGGTTCCTAACAGGGCGGCGGGTCGGCGGGGCAAGCGTCTTATGTCATGATAGTTGTTGTTACTCTAAATATATGAATTAGAAAATAATAAAAAAGCACCAAAACGGTGCTTAGAATATGCAAAATAATGCTTGCATTATTATATTTTTTATTTACTTTTTGTCGGATAAACCCAAGATATAGTCCGAGGAAACACCAAAATAAAGACAAAGTTTAATTAGAATTGAAATTGGTATTTCACGTTTTCCGTTTTCATATTGTGAGTAAGTATTTTGTGCAATGTTTAAGTAAGCACAAATATTTTTCTGTGTAAGATCACGATCTTCTCTTAATGCTTTGATTCTTTCCCAATATTCCATATATATTCTATACCTCATTTATAGAATATATTATCAAAATCTTAGTTTTATATTGTTTAATATCACAAAATGAGATATACTATACGCGAAGAATATCACAAAATGAGATAATACTAGGAGGAAAAAAGAATGAGGAAAAAAGTTGTTGTTGCGTTGGTAGCTGCTATGTCTTTGACGATTGCAGGAACTGGAACCGTATTTGCTATGAATAATTTTCATATGCATGGAGAAAATTGTGAATGGGTAGTTGATAAGGAAGCATGGGATGAAATCGTAAAACACCCAGAAGAAGGTCACTACGAGACCCAGACAATTCCAGCTTGGGATGAAATTGTAAAACATCCAGAAGAAGGTCATTACGAGACTCAGAAAGTCCTTGTGAAAGAAGCTTGGGATGAAACAGTCCATCATGAAGCTATTTATGAAGACAAAGAAGTATGGGTAATAGATAAGGCAGCATGGGATGAAGAAGTCCGTAACCCTGCAAAAGATGTTTATGAACTTCATTATTTCTGCAATGGTTGTAAGAAAGACTTTGGTAGTGATGCAAATGGTGGATATGATGCTGTAATGGCTCACAATAGAGAGCAGATGCTCGCAGGTAACACAGCTTGTGGCGGATGGCATGACGGTCAGGTTCTTGTAGAAGAGGGGTATGACATTGTCCACCATCCAGAAGAAGGTCACTATGAGACTCAGAAAGTTCTTGTGAAAGAAGCATGGGATGAAATCGTACATCACGAAGCAATCTACGAAGACAAAGAAGTATGGGTAGTAGACAAAGAAGCTTGGGAAGAGACTATCCACCACCCAGAAGAAACAAAAGAAGTATGGGTAGTAGACAAAGAAGCTTGGGAAGAGACAATTCACCACGAAGCTGAGGGGCATTGGGAATGTGAGGAAACACCAGACAATCCGGATCAGAAGCCAGAAGAGCCAGAGAATCCAGAGCAACCGGAGAATCCAGATCAGAAGCCGGAACAGCCGGAAAATCCAGATGTAGAAACACCAGATGCAGAGAATCCAGAAACACCAGAACAGCCGGAAGCCGAATCACCGAACAATCAGCCAGAAGCAGATAAAGAAGAGACACAGACTCCGGCAACAGAAACACAGAAAGAGGAAACAGCACCAAAAACTGGTGATACAGCTTCTGCACTTCCAGTCGCAGGAGCAGGAGTTACTTCGCTCGGAATTGCACTTGCTACCATCTTAAAGAAACGGAAATAATTAAAAAAATTGAGTAGGCAGAAATTTCTTGTAAGAAAAATTCGCCTACTCTTTTTATTTATAGAGAGTTTTCATCTAGAGATAATGTATCAGTAAATTTGTATATATGCTGGCAATAATATAAATGCATAATTAAGGAATTTATTGCTTTTAATTCCGCAGCCTTCTTTTTTTGCTGCTTTAATAATAGATATGCTCCTGAATAAGTAATTGCTGCTGGATATTCTTCGATAATACTTTCACTACTGCTTATTTTCCCATTTTTTCTTAAATAATTTTCATATTGCTTAAAATATAAAGTTGTGTTCCAATTTTCTTCCATTTTTTTTCTATATTCATCTTGAAATGCATTATCGTCATTTATTTGTTCAAGCCATTCCCCTTTTACCACATAATATTTCCCTTTTCCTTTTTTTAATAGGTCAATGTCAATCATGAAGTATTGACAAATTACATTGATATATTTAGATAAAATCGTGTTTTCTTTTAATATTTGTGTCTTTTTTGCACAATCAAGTTGTTTGTTGAGTTGAAATTCATTTCCGGAATATTGAAAAATTTCAAATTCTTCTTTTGTAAGATATTCTGCACTATTATCAGTTAATACACGGCTTATTAGTAGTTGAGAAACAGATGTCACTGCTTTTTTATTAGATTTTAAAAATTGACTAAAATTATAGCCGAAAAAATCTTGTCCTGCAATTAAGTCGCCTATCACTTCGCATACGCAATCTTGATATGCAGGATGAAGTGCAGAATAATACATCCCTATTCTGTCATCAGAAAAGTCTAATTTCCGTTGAAATCCCCGTATCTCTTCTTCAGTTCCAATCGTTATAAAGTCGTTTGATTTTATCATAATCGCCTCCCATTTTTTTCTTATTATACATCATTCCTAGTGCGGAAACACGGGGAAGATATAATTTTACCATTTAGTTATAATGCGATTATAAGATAAGCGTTTACTTAAATAATAAAAAGGAGAAAACACTGGCGCCGGTATAAGAAAAATACCGATGAGAAAAGAAAAGAATGAAATTTATAATGCAAAAGCAGTTGGGGAACGTATCAGAAGTTTGAGGGATAGTAAAGGAATCACTCAAGAATATTTAGCAGAAAAATTCGGATCTAAGATAGAAACTATTAGAAACTATGAAACTGGAAAAAGTGAAATTCCGAGTGATCGTCTCGCTTTACTTGCGAAAATATTGGATACATCTTCTGACTATATTTTGTATGGAGATCAGAAGCAGAATGATATGGAACAATTAAGAGAACAAATTAACTGTTTAGAAGCATCTATTAAATCATTGGAAAAACTGATAAGAGAAAATTTACCATAACAAATACCAAAAGAGGGTTGAAAAGCCCCCTTGAGAGTTCTAGGAATTTAATACAATATTGCCGTATAATTTACTTATCAACAGACGAGGAGGTGAACAGCAGATGCTGAAAGTGAGGGTAAGATCCCCTACATATAAGAAAGTCCCCATCGTGGGGGACTCTCTAATGTAACTGTCAACTGAATATAGGTAACAGTTCCCTAGCAAGAACAGTATACCTCATATTCCCATATTTGGAAAGGGGTGCATGAAATGGCATCATTACTTGTAAAGCGACTGTTTGCTTTGAAAGGTATGATTGCAGAGCCAGTTTATTACTGCAACAGCATCAGAGTTGTGTTCCGTTATGAGAACGGAACAAGGACAGATGAGGTTCAAGGACATAAATATCTGGTCACGAACACGGATACGTTCGAACAGATAGAGGTGTTTATCGCAGGAAGCACACCACTGCTTACACCAGAGAGATTGGAAGAACTGCAAGAAGCAGGAGAAAGAATCTTTGTGGAGTTTGAGAACGCAGTTGTGAAGCCTTACTTTAACGAACGGACACACAGTATTGAAGATAGCATCAAAGCTGATGCTGTAACTTTAGTAAAAAATTCATAGATTCGTTGGGGAGAATTACTTCTCCCCTAAAGAAATAGGAGGCAGAAAAATGATTATATTTTTAATGATAATAATAGGTATTTCAATGGGATGGACATGTATTTGTATTTTAGGTTACATATTTTATAAGTTGCAACACTTAAACTCATGGACAGATGGTCTGACAGATGTGTTTAACACTATAAAGGAGATAATGTCCATCATAGGAAAAGGATTTGTTTCTTGTATACAGTTCTGTTACACAGAATTAACCGGAAAACTGCCAGACGATCAGATCATCAATCCCGCGTTCATTTTAACGCAGAAAGAAGCAGTGGATCTCGCAAACCGTTTTCATGGAAAACCGTATGATCTACCATTTTCCGAAGACATTAAGCAAAACTGCAATGGAATTTTATGGCTGGAAATTGTAGCGGTAGGTCTGACTACTGCTTATAAAAATCTGACTACTGCGGACTTAAAAGAAATTGCGATTAGAACGATTCAAAATTTCTATTTTGAAACACGAGGAATTGTACCGCCAGTTTATATCAAGGTTGCAACTGAAAAAAGGCTTTATTTTGCAATCCCATTATGTGCAGAGGGAGAAGCATTCTTAAAGAAGCAGGAGCAGTATCAAGGGGAATCTTCTTTTGCACCGGAAGAACCGTTGGATCTCTTTGACGAAGAGATTCCAGAACTGGATCACGAAAAAGGAGATGCCTATGATCTTCGGCTATGATCTAGAAGATTGGAAACAGTTTCAGATCAAAAATCAAGTGGAGATTGTATTACCGAAAAAGACAAGCAATATTTTAATTGCGGGAAAATCCGGCTCTGGGAAGTCTTTGTCAGCACGGTGGTATCTGTGGCAACTGCTCCATAATCGAGAAAGCCTTGTATACATAGCTGATTATAAGGCAGGTGAAGAATATGAAGCATGTGAAGGCTCGCCCTCTTATGCCTATGGAGAACAAGTGTTTGATATGGTGGACGGTTTCTATCAGTTCTTCACAGAAGTAAGAAATAATAAGATCCGCTTAAAAATGCACTATACTTTGTTTATTGAAGAGTGGTTCGGACTGCTTACATATGCAGAAAATCAGTCCAAAAAACTGAAAACAGAACTCATGGCAAAGATCGGGGAGATCCTCGCTGTGGGACGTGGCTTGAATATCGGAGTCATTGTTGCACTTCAGCGCGCTGATGCATCACTGTTCAACAGTGGTACGAGAGAACAGTTTCAGTGTGTGTGTTCGTTTGGAAGATGTTCCGCAGAACAATTCCGCATGCTAGGGTTCAACGGAGAATTAGAAAGCAATCCAACAAGCCGATATGGAGCAGGAGAAGCGTTGGTGCTTATAGATGGGCAGGATGCAGTTAGAGAGATCAAAGTTCCATTGATTAAGAATGAAGAGACTCTTTGTAAGCAGATCCGTTACTATCTGGACAAGCAACCGACCATCTCTGATCTGATTCGTGCGGTAGCCGGAGGCGAAAGCACGGAGCAGTGAAAGGATGGACGGATTCCTGCCGGGGGAAGTATTACCACGGCAGGAACAAACAAAGAAAAAACAACAAAAAACCTTATAAATAGGGCATTTGAAGCCCCAAAAACACTGTTCGCATATATTTCACAAATCGAACAGCAATAGAAAAGGAGATTAAAATTATGAGTAAAACAGAAGCAAACAAGAAACAGGCAACAAATGTACAGCGTAATGCATATCAACTTACAATCAACAATCCGCTTGAGTATGGATTTGACCATCTTACCATCAAAAAGACGTTAGTTGAGAACTTCACCACTCTCCGCTACTTCTGTATGGCAGACGAGATCGGAAAAGAGGGAACACCACATACACATATATACACCTGCTTCAACTCTCGTGTACGCTTTAGCACAGTAAAGAAAAACTTTCCATCTGCACACATTGAACCTGCTCATGGAAGTGTCCAGAGCAACATTGATTACATAAAGAAAACGGGAAAATGGGAGGACACAGACAAAGCAGAAACAAGGGTAGAAAACACTTTTGAGGATTGGGGCATGATTCCGGTACAAAAAGGGATTCGTCCAGAAATGGAAGAACTGTATGAACTGATAAAAGCAGGATATTCTAATGCGGAGATACTGGCTATGAATAACGACTACATTTTGAACATAGATAAGCTTGATCGTGTGCGTACAGAATTATTGATTGATAAATTTAAAAATACTCGCAGAACCGATTTAGAGGTGATCTACATCAGCGGAGCAACTGGAACTGGAAAGACAAGAGGTATCTTAGATGAGCATGGTGACAGCAACGTGTATCGTGTCAGCGACTATCAGCACCCATTTGATAGTTATAGCTGTGAGAATATTCTAGCATTTGATGAATTTAGAAGCCAACTGCGACTTTCAGATATGCTGAATTATTGCGACATCTATCCGATCCAACTTCCGGCACGGTATGCAAATAAATTTGCCTGCTATGAAACAGTGTATATCATTTCGAACTGGTCATTAGAGGATCAGTACAAAGAGGTACAGAAAGACAATCCAGAGTCATGGAAAGCCTTTTTGAGACGTATTAAAGAGGTGCGGACATATAACGAGGATGGAAAGATCACGATCTATGATTCTGTGGACGTATATCTCAAGAGGAAAGAAAGATTTCATACCATAGAGCCGGACGAAGAATGTCCATTCGGCGAGCAGGAAACACTGGACTTTGAGGGATAGAGATGGAAAAGGACAATAAAAAGTATCCCCCATATTCCTTTTGGCGGATTAAACGAATTTTAGAGCAGGACTACGATTACAGACTGGAAAAAGTCGGGCAGGGATACAAAGCAAACCGCAGAGCAGGTTATACAGAACGCTATAATCTGATTAGAAATTCAGATAACAAGATTTTGTTAGAGTGGATCAAACTGGATGGACTACGAAAGGTCTTAGGCGAAGCAGGTTATCCATTGCATGATGAAAAATCCAGAAACAAAAAAGTTTCTGATAGTAGGAACAGAAAGGAGTAAAATCAATACGCCAAACGTATCGAATGTAGAGCTATGTAAAGTAAAGCAGTTCAAATTTTTCGGGCAGTAAGTTATTGATTTTAAAGCAGCGTATGAATTAGTAATAATATGCAAAAAGAAGAAGTTACAGAAGCAGAGTTGTTGAATTATATTAAAGAGAATGATAAAATCAAGCTAGATGAGATCCGTATAGAATATGAGATGAAAAAATATGAGGAATTATTAAGTAAACATTCATATGATATATGGAGAGGTAAAAATGGAAAATGGTATACTTATTTTCCAGATGAAGAAAAAGGGAGAGTTTTAAAGAAGAGGAATACAAGAGAAGAAATAGAAGACTTGATTATTGCATTTTACAAGGAGAAAGAGGAAAATCCAACGGTTGAAGAAGTGTTCAGACTATGGTTAAGTAAAAAGTTAGAATACAAAGAGATTCAAAAAGGAAGCGCAGACCGTTATGAAACAGATTTTGAAAGATTTCTTGTGAAAACGAATTTCTCTAAAAGACGAATGAAACAAATAGCTGCTGATGAGTTAGAAGATTTTATTAGATTGCAAGTTGCACAGAATGAATTGACCATGAAAGCATATTCTGGACTTAGAACAATTATCAGAGGTACTTGGATGTTTGCCAAAAAGAAAAAGTGGACAGATATATCTATATCACAATTTTTTGGAGATTTGGATATTTCAAGGAGAGCCTTTAAGAAAGTTGTTAAAGATGAGAAAAACGAGGTTTTTTCTGAAGATGAAATTCCAGTTATAGTAGACTATTTGAAAAAGAATGTTACTATTTGGAACTTAGGTGTTTTACTTGTGTTACAAACGGGAGTTCGTGTTGGAGAACTATCAGCATTAAAACCTTGTGACTGGGATGGCAAAAACATTTTAAGAGTTCGGCGTACAGAGATTCGGTATAAGAATGAAAAAGGGAAAAATGTTGTAGATGTGAGAGAGTTTGCAAAGACAGAAGCAGGCATGCGAGATATTATTCTTTCGGATGGTGGGATAGAAACATTGAAGAAAATTCTTGAATTGAATCCAGATGGGGAATATCTTTTTGAAAATGAGTCTGGAAAACGTATTCGTGGAAATACTTTTAATAAACGATTAGACATAGTATTGAATAAAGTGGATTTGCATCATAGGTCTATCCATAAAGGTAGAAAAACATATGGTACAACACTAATAGATTCTGGTTGTGAGGATTCTTTAGTAATGAAGCAAATGGGGCATACTACAATAGAAACAAGTCGTAAATATTACTACTATTCAAATAAGACAAAGGCACATCAAATTGAACAGATCAAACGAGCGGTTAATATTTGAAAAGGTAATCAAAAAGTAATCAAAAGTAATCAAAAAACGTAAAGAAAGAAGAGAGAAAAAACTTGAAGAAATAAAGGAATTTAAGCGATTTTAATTCTAAAAAAGACAGGATTCGATTCTCTCATCCCCTGTTCTTAGGAAGTCGTGAAAAGTTCTAGAAATGGAAGATTTTACGGCTTTTATTTATTATCAAAAATATAGAGGTAATCAAAGTTCCTCTTGAACAGAACCAACGATAAAAAGTTTTGACTTTTTCTAAAACATGTGATAAAATTTATAAGGTTAAAATAAAGTGTGAATGATAAGTACATTTGCACTTTTTTTATGCCTTGAGAACAAAAGAGTGAAAGATACAAAAGAGAGGAGAAGAATTTTGCTTACGATTACAGATTATGTGAAAGCAAAGACTTTGGAAGAAGCTTACGAATTGAACCAGGCGAGAAACAGCCGTGTAATGGGCGGAATGATGTGGATGCGTCTTGGAAATGCGAGAGTAAAGACAGTAATCGATCTGTCAGAGCTTGGTCTTGATCAGATTGAAGAGACAGACCATGTATTTAAAATCGGGGCGATGTGTACTTTGAGACAGCTGGAGTTACATCAGGGATTACGTGAAATGTATGGCGACGGAATTGCAGAGTGTGTCCGCCACATTGTTGGAGTGCAGTTTCGAAATCAGGCGACAGTCGGCGGAAGTATATATGGAAGATTTGGATTTTCAGATGTACTGACGGCATTATTGGCTTTGGATACATTTGTGGAGTTATATAATGGAGGAATTATTCGACTTTCGGAATTTGTAAATCGTAAAAAAGATAAGGATCTTCTTCTCTCTATTATAATAAGAAAAAGCAAGCGTTCCTTCCGCTATGATTCAGTACGGCAAACCAAAACAGATTTTCCGGTGATTGCATGTTCTGTTGTCACTGGAATGGTCAACGGAGTAGAGTCCTGGTACTTTTCAGTGGGAGCAAGACCGATGAAAGCAGCACTGTTAGAAAAGCAGTGGGAGATTCCGGCAGATATTTCGGAAGAAGAAATCCGGGAATATGCAAAAATAGTAGCTTCAGAATTTGAGTATGGAACCAATATGAGAGGAAGTGCAAAGTATCGTCAGCATCTGGCAGAGGTACTGATCTTCAGAGAGATGCGTTCAATCATCACGGAGGGAAGAGCATGGAAGTAAGGTTTAAATTAAATGGAAAACAGGTATCGGCAGAAGTATCCGGAGATACCATACTTCTGGATGTATTGAGAAATTTAGGATGCTACAGTGTGAAATGTGGGTGCGAGACAACAAACTGCGGACTTTGTACAGTCTGGATCAATGGAAAATCCAGACTTTCCTGCTCGATTCTGGCAGCAGGGATCGAGGGGCAGGAAGTGACGACTCTGGAAGGGCTGAAAGAGGAAGCAGAAGAGTTCGGTGCATTTCTTGCACAGGAAGGTGCAGAACAGTGTGGATTCTGCTCTCCGGGATTTATTATGAATGTGCTGGCAATGGTGCGGGAGTTAGAAAATCCAACGATTGAAGAAATGAAAGAATATTTATCAGGAAATTTGTGCAGATGTACCGGATATATGGGACAGCTTCGGGCAATCCGGAAATATATGGCGGTGAAAAAGCAGAGTGAGAAAGAGAAGGAGGTGCAGGCATGGGGAACAGAGTGGTAAGTCAGGCCATTCCGAAAGTGGATTATAAGGCGCTGGTAACAGGAAAGGCAGTTTACACAGATGATCTGGCGGCAAAAGACAGTCTTGTTGTTAAAGTATTAAGGAGTCCTCATGCACATGCATTGATTCAGGATATCAATCTGACAAGGGCAGAACTGGTTCCGGATATTGAATGTATTCTGACATACAAAGATTGTCCGGACAAGCGGTTTACGATGGCGGGACAAACATATCCGGAGCCGAGTCCTTATGACAGACTGATCCTGGATCAGAGAGTCCGTTTTGTAGGAGATGCAGTTGCGATCGTTGCCGGACGGACAAAAGAAGCGGTAAATAAGGCGTTAAAATTGATCAAAGTAAAGTATGAGGTATTAGAGCCTGTACTTGATTTTCATAAAGCCAAAGACAATCCGATTCTGGTGCATCCGGAAGAAAACTGGAAGAGTCTGTGTCCGGTAGGGGCAGACAACAAGCGAAATCTCTGTGCACATGACAGCTGTGAAGAGGGAGATATAGAAGCGGTTCTGGCAAACTGTGAGTATATCATTGATCAGGTGTATCATACAAAGGCAAACCAGCAGGCAATGATGGAAACATTCAGAACATATACATATCTGGATACGTATGGAAGATTGAATGTCCTTTCGTCCACACAGGTTCCGTTCCATGTACGGCGGATTCTTGCAAATGCATTGGATATTCCAAAGTCGAAGATTCGTGTGATCAAGCCAAGGATCGGAGGCGGTTTCGGGGCAAAACAGTCTGTTGTCTCAGAAGTTTATCCGGCACTGGTAACATGGAAAACGGGAAAACCGGCAAAGATGATTTTTACAAGAGAAGAATCTATGATTGCATCCTCTCCGCGGCATGAGATGGAGGTTCATGTCCGTCTTGGAGCTGATAAAGACGGAATTATTCAGGGAATAGATGTCTATACGCTTTCCAATACAGGAGCGTTTGGGGAACACGGACCGACAACAGTTGGACTTTCCGGTCACAAATCGATTCCTCTGTACGGGAAGGCGAAAGCATTCCGTTTTGCTTATGACGTGGTATACACGAATGTAATGTCAGCCGGTGCTTATCGTGGATATGGTGCAACACAGGGCTTGTTTGCAGTAGAGTCTGCAGTCAATGAGCTGGCAGAAAAAATGAATATGGATCCGGTCACGCTGCGTGAGAAAAATATGGTTCGTCAGGGGCAGGTAATGCCTGCATATTACGGGGAGACGGCAAACAGCTGTGCCCTGGATAAGTGTATGGAAAAGGCAAAAGAAATGATGAAATGGGATGAAAAATTCCCGAGCCGTGATATGGGAAATGGAAAAGTCAGAGGTGTCGGTGTGGCAATGGCAATGCAGGGCTCAGGTATTTCCGCTGTAGATACAGCATCTGTTGGAATTAAAGTGAACGATGATGGATTCTACAGTCTCTTGATTGGTGCTTCAGATATGGGAACAGGGTGTGACACGATTTTGTCACAGATGGCAGCAGAATGTCTGGACTGTGAGATGGATGAGATTATTGTGCATGGAGTGGATACAGATTCTTCTCCTTATGATACAGGTTCCTATGCATCAAGTACTACATATGTGACAGGAATGGCAGTCGTACGTACCTGTGAAACACTAAAAGACAAACTTTGCGAAAAAGGTGCACAGTGCCTGGGATGTGATGTGGACGATGTGGATTTTGACGGACAGTGTGTTGTGAATATCAAAACAGGTACATCCATTTCGAGAGCGGAAATCGGAAACCGTGTGATGTGCAACAATGAAGAGGCGCTCTATGCCAGTGAGGCATACAGCTCACCGATTTCACCGCCGCCGTTTATGGTTGGAATGGCGGAAGTGGAGATTGACAAAGAAACCGGAGAACTGGAATTGATTGATTATGTGGCAGTAGTAGATTGTGGAACGGTAGTGAATCCAAGTCTGGCGAGAGTACAGACAGAGGGAGGACTTGCGCAGGGAATCGGAATGGCCATGTATGAAGATGTCATCTATAATGCAAAAGGAAAAAATTACAGCAATTCCTTTATGCAGTATAAAATCCCAAGCCGTCTGGATGTGGGCAATATCCGGGTGGAATTTGAAAGCAGCTACGAGCCGACAGGCCCGTTTGGAGCGAAATCGATAGGCGAGATTGTGATCAATACGCCGTCCCCTGCGATTGCAAGTGCAGTCAGCCATGCGGTCGGAGTAAAAGTGAGAGAACTTCCGATCACCGCAGAAAAAGTATTCTGGGGGATGCAGGAAGAAGATTAAGAAAAATCTCCATATCCGATGAAAATCGGATGTGGAGATTTTTTTAGAAAGTGACTTTGTGAAAGAGTAACAAAAACGAGAAAAATAGAAAAAACAGCTGTACTGCTCTACAGAAGCATGTTATAATCATCTACATCAATAAGAACAAATCTGGTAAATTCTTATTCTTATTAATCTGCATACATTTCTTAATGTTGTAAAAATCTCAGTCAAATAAACAATGCATTGCTTATGAAAATATGTTTCCAAAAAACAATATAAAAATAAAAGAAGGAGTTTATTGTATGGGTATGACAAATGAACAATTGCTGCAGTCTATCACTACGGTTATTGTAGACCGTTTTGATATGCTGGATGGAAGAATCGAGAGGTTGGAACAGCGGGTAGATAAAATGGACACCGAGTTCCGACAGAAATTTGAACAAATAGATCAGAAGTTTGAACAAATAGATCAGAAGTTTGAACAGATAGGCCAGAAATTCGAACAGATAGACCGGAAGTTCGAGCAGATAGACCGGAAGTTCGAGCAGATAGATCAGAAGTTCGAACAGATAGACCGGAAGTTCGAACAGATAGACCAGAAGTTTGAACAGATAGACCGGAAGTTTGAGCAAATAGATCAGAAGTTTGATCAGATGGATCGAAAGTTGGAACAAATAGATCAGAAGTTCGAACAGATAGATCGAAGATTAGAGGATATGAACCAAAGACTAGAGGGTACGAATCGAAGATTAGATGGTGTGTGTAGTGGTCAAGCATTTTTGTAACACTTTGTTCGAAAATTCACCCGGCATATCGAGCTTCAAATGGTGTTTTCCAATCATTGTAGGAATGAGGACGGACATGATTGTACCATACGTACACATATCGGTTTAGTGCTTCATCTAAGCTGGCTGCATCATAAAAATGATTAGGATATATCAGTTCATTTTTTAGTGTGTTATAAAAGCGCTCCATCGGTGCGTTATCATAAGGACAGCCTGCCTTACTCATACTCTGACAAATCCCCCTGCTTTCACAATAATTGATAAACCCCCATGATGTAAACTGGCAGCCTTGATCGCTATGTAAAATCAATCCTTTTTCAGGCTTTTCTTCCATCAGTGCCTTCTCTAAAGTTGCTTTTGCCAATTCCGTATTGATATAATCCGAATTTAAAGTGGCAACTATACTACGGTCATATAAATCAAGAATAGAGCAGTTATAACGCATTTTTCCATTCCTCATACGGATATAGGTGAAATCTGTACACCATATCCGGTTTGGCTCCGTACAATGGAAATCCTGCTTTAGGAGGTTTGGGAAAATCTTATTTTTTGTTCCATGGACATATGCCGGCTTCTTTCTCATGATCCTTGCATGAAGTCCCAGAATTTGGTTCATATATTTATGGACGGTAGTCTTACTTAGAGAAATCTCCTGCCTTTTCAAAAAGATCCTCATGGGTCTATGTCCTAAAATTCGGTTGTTATTATAATAAATGGTTTTAATTTGTTCAAAAACTTGTTGCCGATGCTGCAGAAAAGATTTCTTCCGGTTTTTCCGGTAATTATAATAAGCATTGGGATAAATATGGAAATGCTTTAATAACCAGCGTAACCCAAAGAAATCCTTATGTTCATCAATAAATCGATAAGCCTCTAATCGATTTCCTTTGCAAAGAATGCCGCCGCTTTTTTTAAGAAAAGATTTTCCTTTTCCAGTTCCTGGATACGCTTATGAAGCTCGTGTATTTCCTTTGCATTTTCTGAAAAAGAGGGAGAGGTTTGTGGCTTTGTAGACTGGCATTCTTCGCTGTATTTTTTTACCCATCCTACAAGGGTGGATTTTGCAACCTGATATTCTTTTGAAAGTTTTGGATAGCTGGTACCTTTTAAATATTCCTGTACCATCTGCTTTTTAAATTCTTCGCTGTACTTTTTGGTCATGGTGGTTTCTCCTTGTTCGTTTTATTCTATTTTATCCGAACGGAATGTTACAACTTTAGTATACCACAACAGTGGAGCAAAAATTAAAGGATATGGAGCATACGATCATAGAAGTGGAAAGCAATGTCCTGTCAGAATTGGATACAGTGCAGGAACATGCGAACAATCGATCTGAGCGTATTGAAAACCGTTTGGTGTGTCTTGAACGCAATGGCAATAGTGCGCCAGATTGCGCACTTGCTTTGCGGACAGAAAAGTTGGAAGAGCGAGTAGAAGCTTTAGAACGAAAGGTATCATGAGGATAAGTTTATTTGCTGTCCTGTTTCTGATAAGCAATTCGGCTTGATCCATCTTCTGTCAGGATGGTTCCGCATTTTTTGAAATCCAGTTTAGCGAGAAGACTCTGCATGACGAGATTATCCTGATGGGTGTCAATTTTCAGATTGTGACATTGTGAGAATGCCCAGCTTAAACAAAAAGAAGCTGCACCTTTTACTGTACCGTCAGAAGCAATTCGGTGAACGACTCCGTAAGGTGCGTCATTTAACCAGTTCCCGTCGTAGATTGTGGTATAAGTGACATCATTTTCAAATGCATAGTAAAAAACAGCAATAACGCGATTGTTTTCTTCGCAGACATAGGCGTTGCCCATCCGGATATCATGTTCTATCATATCAACAGGAGGATATGTGGTTCCCCATTGAGTCGGATTTCCATGAGACGCCATAAAAGAACGGGCATGTTCATAAATGCGAAGGATAGAATCTAAATCTTTTAAAGTAGCAATTCTGATTTTCATAAGTGCAATTTCCTTTCCCTGATATATTAGATTTTATTGTAAGTGATAAGAAGAAAAAATGCAAATTGAAGAAAAAAATAGGGGGGGGGGAAATGATGGTAGAAGCTGGAGAATGTGAAAAAAATATGGAAAAATTTTGAATAAAATGGATGTAAAGTGTTGACAAACTGTGCTAAGAGGAATACCATGATAATACCAAATAGAGGGATTATTAGGCTTACCAAGCCTAAGTTTATACACGTTTGGGAGTATAAATATAGGCACGACTAGAATTTGTAGCTTAGAAAATGAAAGGGAAAAGTCGTAATTGTACTGTTGGGGTAAAACTTATTAATTAAGAGCTATAAATGAGCAAATTTGAAAAATTGCACAAAACTACACTGCGAATTTCATAAA
>OLQX01001805.1_pt1 | contig 16511 bp, 8 predicted proteins | sample 1672581 | NCBI WGS metagenome assembly OLQX01 (sample SAMEA3136701, study PRJEB25190) | human gut metagenome | reverse complement strand
ATTCAGAGGAGAGCATATAGGCATTTGAGCCTGTGACATAAATATCGCAGTTGAAATCGACACGAAAAGAGTTAACAGCATCTTCCCAGTCAGGCACACGCTGAACTTCATCAAAAAAGAAGTACATTCTTTTATTTGGTACGATATGTTGTTTGACATATTCGTAGAAGGAATCGCTAGTCATATTTTTATAAGCGTAGGATTCAAAATTCATTTCCAGAATCTGATCGTCAGTAATACCAGTTTCTTTCAGATGAAGGGTCATTAACTTCAACAGACTGGATTTGCCGCATCTACGGATTCCGGTAACAACCTTCACTGGCTCGGTGTCTTGAAATGCTATGATCTTATTCAGGTATAAATCTCTTTTTTTGAGTTCGTGAGTATCAATCATTTGATATACCTCCTTATGACATGAGTATAGCATAAACTTCTGAAAAAATAAAGTTTATGCATTGAAATGCAAAAACTTTGAAAAATCGACAATTTTTGCAATGACGCATTACATAGAAAATATTTCAATATACTGATATAAATGTTAGTGAAATTTAAAAAATGTTATGATAAAATAAGTTATCGGAATTTACAGTGATGGTGAGTAAGAATGGCGATAACAACAAACATCACATGCTTTAAATAAAAAATTAGAATACAGGAGACAAAAAATGCAGGACGATTTAAGAGCAGAACTGATCAAACAGTTCCCATCAGAGGTAATAGAGACAAAGGATATGACAGGGAAAGAGTACTATGCCTGTCCGACATGCAAACGCGCAGTTGCAATCGGCACTGAAAAATGTCAGGGATGCGGACAGAAATTAAGCTGGGACAATATCAGGCATGAGAATGAGGCAAAAGGAAGTAAAAAAGCGAAAATCGAGTTTGATGTTCCGGCAGATTTTGCATTAGAGGATTGCAGAAAATGCCCATTGTCCTACATCGGAAGAAATGGGGACGAAAATGTTTACGAGTGTCCACTGCAGATGAGAGGAAGCTGCAGGCTGGAATTATCATAATGAAATATCAGTCAGAAAGGAAGCATACATGGCATCAAAATTCTACGCGGTAAAAAAAGGTAAAATTCCGGGAATCTACAACAGCTGGGATGATTGCAAAAAAATGGTAGACGGTTTTCCGGGTGCCGTATATAAAAGCTTCAAAACACTTGAGGAAGCGGAAGCCTTCGTGGGTGCAGAAGGCAGCTCCAGAAAGCGGAGCGAAAAAGCAGAAAAACCAGATACAGGGAAGCAGGAACAAAATCCGGCAGTCTACGCCTTTGTCGACGGTTCTTACAACATTGCCACCAAAGTCTACGGCTACGGCGGATTTCTCATTCATAATGGAGAGAAAGAAGTGCTGCAGGGAAGCGGAAACGATGCGGAGATGGCATCTATGCGCAATGTTTCAGGAGAAATATTAGGAGCGATGGCTGCAGTAGAACGTGCGATCGAGTTAAAACTTCCGGAAGTGACGATTTATTACGACTACATGGGAATCGAGATGTGGGCAGAGGGAGCCTGGAAACGAAACAGGCAGGGCACGATCGCCTACTATGAATATATGCAGTCTGCAAAAAATAAAATCAGGATTAAATTTGTGAAAGTAAAAGGCCATTCCGGTGTGGATGGCAATGAAGAAGCAGACCACCTTGCAAAGGAAGCGGTCGGAAATACAATTTAGAAACGTTTTCAAACAAATAATTGAAAAAAGTCATTTAAGGTTTGACAGACATAAAATATGAGACTATAATGTGAGAAACTAGAAGAAAATTGACAGATTTTTCAGGTGGAGGGTAGAAGAAAAAACAGATAAAAAGTGAAATAAAACGAGGCAATTAATACATTGTCAGACTGGAAAAATTAATATATCAGAGAAAGAAAAAAAGTATATTAGAATGGAAAGGAAAATACAATTTATGTTGTCACAAAAGAGTACAATGAAAACAAAACTTGAAAATATGTATCTGCAGAAAAGAATCAGTTACGGTTATAGAAAAGTCATTAACATGATGCTGCTGTCAGGAGTGATTTCTATTATTGCAATAGGCATTCTGTTTGCCAATATGATGAATTATGTCAATAATGTCAACGCAGCAGATCAGGCAGTAAAAACATGCAGAATTAATATAAATACAGCAGCAAGAAATATCCGTGAAATGGCGCTGAATGATGACGAATCCACTTACGACAGCTACGAGGAGAAGGTGAAAGAGCTTCTCGGGACCGTAGATACACAGATGAATGTTTTACACGGCACAGGTGTCATTACAGAGGATCTTTATACAGAATATAAAGGTGCATTTACGGACTGGGGAACGATCGGATATGAGATCATGGAAGAGTTCAAGGCCGGTAAGGAAGATCAGGCTGTCGATGGTATCTTAAATAAGTGTACCCCTGCATTAAACAGCTTAGTAGAAATTTCAAAGAAATTAGATGCATTGACTGATAAACAGAGAAGTAAGGCTGTCCAGAGCACGATCTTCTGTGCAGTTGCCGGTATTGCAGTGATCATTATCTTCCTGCTCCTTGCATGGGCAATCGCAAAGAAAGTGAGCAGGATGGTACTTGAAACCATTCTGGAACCATTACATGCGATCGAGGACGTGGCGAAGGAACTCACGGAAGGAAATCTGCACAGCCAGCTGGAATACCACTCCGAGGACGAGATCGGAAGACTTGCACACAGCATGCGTAAGTCCATCCATATCCTTGGAACGTATGTCGATGATATTGACCGCTCCATGAAACAGTTCTCAGAGGGCAATTTTGATGTACAGCCAGAGGTAGAGTGGAGAGGGGACTTTGTTGGTATTTTACAATCCTTTATGGAGTTCCAGAACAGCATGTCTGATACGGTAAGAGGAATCCAGAGGGTTTCCGATGAGGTATCCAACGGAGCAGAACAGGTGGCATCCAGCTCGAACGAGCTTGCAGACGGCGCAACGAATCAGGCAGCAGTTGTCGAGGAACTGACCGCTACCGTTACCGGTGTTTCCGAACAGGTGGCAAACAATTCACAGGCAGCAAAGGAGATCAGCGGAAAAGTGGAACAGCTTGGACAGGCGCTGATCGAGAGCAACGGAAAGATGCAGGAGATGGTTGTCTCCATGAACGAGATCAATGATGCATCGCATGAGATTGACAAGATCATTGCGACGATCAATGAGATCGCATCCCAGACCAACCTGCTTGCCTTAAACGCATCTATTGAGGCTGCAAGAGCCGGTGAGGCAGGAAAAGGTTTCGCAGTAGTTGCAAATCAGGTAAATGTCCTGGCAGATCAGAGTGCAGAAGCGGCAAAGGAATCAGCGGCACTGATCGAGCGCTCTGTGAATGCTGTTGAAAAAGGTATGATAGTTGCAAAGGAAACAGCAGCACAGTTAGAGGAAGTGGCAGAGAATTCAAAAACGATCACAAGTGAAGTGACAAATATCGCAGACACCTTAGAGACACAGACAGCAGAGATCCATCAGATCAATGAAGGAATCGAGCAGATCAATGATGTGGTACAGACGAATTCAGCTACTTCAGAGGAATGTGCGGCTGCAAGTGAAGAGATGAGCAGCGAAGCAGACAATTTACGTACAATGATCCGCAGATTTAAAGTTGCAAAGACGGAAAAATAATATCAGACCAGATAAATTCAATTGGATGCGCAGGAGTATAAGCGCAAAAGAAAGAGGAAAGGTTCTCTGGTTATGAATAAGGATGTATATGGAATATTAGGAGATCTGACAGCAGAGATCTTATTGGAGATCATAGCGGAATGCATGGATGATTACCTGTACGTAATCGATCTCCAGAATAATAAGATGGAAATTTCCCAGTCTGCCCTGGATCGGTTTATGATCTCTGAGACACATATGAGGAATGCAAAGCAGGAGATCATGTCCGTTGTCTACGAAGAAGACCGCACTATGTTTGCAAAGCATATGCAGGCTGTGATGGATGGAAAGGAAAAGGTGCATGATATCCATTACCGGTGGCTCGACAAAAACGGGCTTCCGGTGTGGGTCAACTGCCGCGGAGTAGTGATCGATGATGAAGATGGGAAGCCGGGGTATCTGGTGGGATGTCTGAATGAGACCGGAAACCAGCGGCGGGCTGATAATGTGACCGGGCTTTTAGGCGGAATGGAATTTTGTGCTTACCTGCGGTCACAGAAGAAACCTGTGACGACCGGATTTCTTATGCATATTGGCATTGATGATTTTGCAACGGTGAATGAAACACATGGCAGCAATTATGGCGATTATGTGTTAAAAAGTGTTGCAGACTGTATGAAAGAGTGCCTGTCCGGAAATCAGCGACTCTATCATCTGATCGCAGATCAGTATGTGATCGTGGATCTTGACAGTACTTCCATGGATGATGCCATACAGCTCAAAAAAAAGATCGGTGAGAAAATAGATGAATTCATCATCTCTGAAAAATATGAAGTTGTATTTTCAGCTTCTGCAGGAGTGATCGATGCCTCGACTGTGGCAGAAGGCTACGAGGAATGCCGCAAAAAGTTTGAATTTTCCCTGAAAAAGGCAAAACGGATGGGAAAAAATAACATCTATTTTTACAGGCAGGAGGATTACGAGAAATTCCAGCGGAATGGAAGAATCATAAGTGCACTGAGAAATTCCATCGCTAACGGGTGTGAAGGCTTTGAAGTATATTATCAGCCGATCGTGGATTGTGTTTCCGGGCGTGTGATCGGTGCAGAAGCACTCATGCGGTATACCATGGTGACAGAGGAAGGTAAGGAGTGGCTGTCTCCGGTCGAGTTTATACCGCTTCTGGAAAAGACAGGACTGATCATTCCGGCGGGAAGGTTTGTGTTAAATGAGGCAGCAAAAATGTGCCGTGAGATACAGCAATATATACCGGAATTCAGTGTGAACGTGAATATTTCCTGTTATCAGATCGAGCATGGAAAGATTGCAGACAAGATACTCACTGCGGTCAGGGACAATGGACTGATGCCGGATCGCATCTGCATAGAAATGACTGAAAGCGGCTTCATGGATATGACACCGGTCTTTTGTAAATTCAGGAAAGTGCTTGAGGAAAATGGGATTCAGTTCGTGATCGATGATTTTGGAACCGGATATTCCAATCTCCACTGCATCAGTGACATGAATCCGGGCTATGTGAAAATGGATAAGGATTTCACAGCAAAGGCAATGAGCTGCGAACGGGATTACGAGCTGTTTAAAAAGATCATTGAGATGGTTCACAGCATCGGCATCCGCATCTGTGTGGAAGGAATTGAAAAAGAAGACTGGCATCTTAAGATGAAAGAACTGCAGGCGGATTATCTTCAGGGGTATTTTTTTGGAAAACCCTGTGAAAAAAAGAAGTTTATGGAAGAGTTTGTTTGCAATCCGCATAATAATGGCGTATGGTGAGATAGTACCTCTCAGGAGGTGCTATTTTACTATACAGATTTTTATAGAAATTTCATATCTGCATGAAACGGAGTATAAAGAATGAACGAAATAGAAGTTATCTGGAAGTTTTTAGATAATCTGGATGAGTACGTGTACGCAACAGACATAGAGACAGATGAGCTTGTTTATATGAACCGCAAATTGTTAGAGGTGTATGGATTACAGTCCATAGATGATGTGAAAGGGATGAAGTGCTACGAGGTGCTGCAGAAATCTTCTGTTCCCTGTGGTATGTGCAATAATGACAGGCTTTGTGCCGGAAAGTTTGTCGAGTGGCGTTATTATAATCCGGTGATCGATAAATACATGATGTTGAAAGATACCCTGGTGGAAGATCCTGTCACAAATAAAAAGTACCGGATCGAGATCAGTATAGATATCAGCGAGGAGCGTTCACAGGACAAGATGATCCAGAAGTACAGGGATATGGAGTCCTTTGTCAACGAGGCATTGAAGGATGCGCTTTCTGTCGAGTCGCCGGACGAGACGATCCGTATTATTCTGGAATATCTCGGAAAAGTGCTGAACGGAGAGAGAACATATATTTTTGAGAAGAACAGAGATGGCAGGGATGATAATACATATGAATGGACGGCGCCGGGAGTGCCACCGGAGATTGACAATCTCCAGAATCTTCCGCCGGAGATCTGTGAGAACTGGTATCACATTTTTGAGGAGGGCAAATACGTCCAGATATCGGATATTGAGGAGATGCGCCTGAGCGATCCGTTTCAATATGAAAATCTGAAGCGGCAGAAGATCCATTCCATTGTTGCCATGCCAATTTATGATGCGGAAAAAGTCATTGCTTTTTACGGAGTTGACAATCCGCCGGCATTTTCATTGGAATATACGTCGGATATGCTTCAGATCATGGGTTCTTTTCTCAAGTCCTGCATCAGACGCAGGAATCTGATGAGGCGTCTGGAAGATCTAAGCTATAAGGATGCGCTGACTCAGCTTGGAAACCGCTTTGCGATGGAAAAGTATGTGAGACAGATCGATCCGGAGCAGAGCGTTGGCGTAGTTTATTGTGACGTTACTGGTTTAAAGGGTGTGAATGACACACTGGGACATAAGGCAGGGGATGACCTGATCCTTAGAGCCGGTGCATGTTTGGAACAGGTGTTTGGCGATTACGGCGTATTCCGTATCGGGGGAGATGAGCTGCTTGTATTGTGCGCGCAGATCGATCAGGACACGTTGGCGGAACGCATAAGGCAGTTAGAGTGTCTGACAGCTGAGAAGGACGTAAATATCGCAGTGGGAGTGATCTGGCAGGACAGGGCGGACACACATCTGGATGAACTTCTGCAGGAAGCTGAGAAGCGCATGTATGAGGATAAGGCAGAATACTATAAGAAAACAGGGATTGAGCGGAGAGGTGCAGACAAAAAAGGCTGAATCTGCTCTCACTAAATGAGAATAGATAAAAAAGTGATAATAATTTTGTCTGAAAACGGTATTTTCCTAGGCGAAATGTAAAAAATTTTAAAATAGAAATAAAATGATTGTGATTTTGCCATGAGGTACAGTATAATAAGAAATGTCGGTTAAATGTAAAAATCATGTAAAAAGTTTGTAAATAAAATTGCAGACAGGGATACGTTAGGATGTATAACGTGGTTAGGAGTACAAATGACAACATTTACTATTATTTTATCGCTGCTCAGCGGAGTGGCACTGTTCCTTTTTGGTATGTCCCTGATGGGGGACGGACTGAAGAAAGTAGCGGGTAATAAGCTGGAGCTGGTTCTTTATAAGCTGACGAACACACCGTTGAAAGGAGTGCTGCTTGGAACTGCTGTGACAGCAATCATCCAGTCCTCCTCCGCAACGACTGTTATGGTTGTCGGCTTCGTAAATTCCGGAATGATGAAGGTTGCGCAGGCAATCGGTATCATCATGGGAGCCAACATCGGAACGAGTGTGACAGGTTGGATTTTGTGTCTGTCGTACATTGACGGTTCGAACGGGATTGCACAGCTGCTGTCCACGGCGACTATCTCAGCGATCGTGGCGATCATTGGTATTATCTTTAAAATGTTTGTAAAAAAATCCGGCTTTAAAAATGTCGGTGACATTATGCTTGGGTTCTCCATCCTGATGGTGGGGATGCAGACCATGAGTGGGGCAGTTGCACCATTAAAAGATAACGAGCATTTTGTGAATGTATTGACAATGTTTAAGAATCCGGCGGCAGGTATACTGGCAGGTATTTTATTTACAGCGGTATTGCAGAGTGCATCTGCCTCAGTCGGTATCCTTCAGGCGTTGTCCATGAGTGGAACGATCACTTTTGCAGCGGCACTTCCTATCACCATGGGTATCGGTGTCGGCGCAGCCTGTCCGGTTCTGCTCTCCTCGATCGGAACGAACAAAAATGGTAAGAGAACAGCCCTGATCTATCTGTTTAACGATCTGTTCGGCATGCTGTTCTGGTCAATTGTATTCTATTCTGTCAATGCAGTGGTGCATTTTCCATTTATGAATGCCACCATGAGCCCGGTACTGATCGCACTGTTAAACACGGTTTTCCGTGCGGCAACGATTTTAGTACTTCTTCCATTTATCAAATGGATTGAAAAAATTGTTTATCTTGTTGTAAAAGATTCGCCGGAGGACGAGGAGGATCAGGCAGACTTCGATCTGCTTGAGGAGCGTTTCCTTGCTTACCCGGATCTTGCAATCACACAGAGCCATCTTGCAATGAACGGCATGGCAAAGAAGGCAAGAAAGAATATTTTACGCGCGTTAAGCCTGTTCCTTGTGTATTCGACAGAAAAGTTTAATAAGGTACAGGAGAAGGAAACACTGATCGATAAATATGAGGATAAGCTGGGAACCTATCTGATGCAGATGTCCACGCATGAGATGAATGGAAGCCAGGCGAAGCAGGTATCCAAGTTTTTGCATACAGTGAGTGATTTCGAACGTCTGGGCGACCATGCGGTGAATATCTCAGAGGTTGCGGCGGAGCTGAACGAGAAGAAAATTGCATTTTCGGACGAGGCACAGTATGAGCTGGATGTGCTCGAGAATGCAGTAAAAGAGTGTGTCAGTCTTGCGGTGGATGCATTCTGTGCGGACGACCTTGAGATGGCGGCAAAAGTAGAACCACTCCGCGAACTGATCGGTATCCTCTGTGATGAACTGAAACTGCGTCATATCGCAAGACTCCGCACCGGAAAATGTGAGATGAAGCAGGGATTTGCGTTTAATGATCTGCTGACGAACCTGGAGCGAATCGCAGCACACTGCTCGAACATCGCAGTTGCCATGATCGAGCTTGAGGCGGCAGATTTTGATACCCATGAGTACTTAAAGAGTGTCCGCGAGTTAAAGAATGACACTTACATGGCATACTTTGATGAGTATGAAAGAAAATATGACATCAATGGTTACCGGAAGAAAAAGACAAAAGCACAGAAATAGAGATCAGTGATTACGGCTGTCGTACTGAAAGGAGAAATTCCCGGATTGTATGGCAGCTTTTTTGTTCCATTCTTTTGGAGAAATTTTCTGATGGAAAACATCATAAGCCGGGAACTTTATTCTAGTCAAAAAAGATAGAATGATGTACTATGAAAAGGAACAGAAAACGAAAATTAGAATTTGAAAAAAGTTAGGGAAAAACATGTCGCTGCAATTTATTTTCGGAAATTCAGGAAGTGGAAAATCATCCTATTTATATAGGAACATACTAAAAGAGGCGGCAGAGCATCCGGAGAAAAATTATCTGGTGCTTGTGCCGGAGCAGTTCACCATGCAGACACAGCGCGAGCTTGTGCGGCTTGAAAAGTCACATGCTATCATGAACGTGGATGTGTTAAGTTTTGCGCGCCTTGCATACCGTGTGTTTGACGAGCTTGGGAAACAGAACCTGCGCGTGTTGGAGGAGACCGGAAAGAATCTGGTGCTCCGCAAGCTTGCAGGGGAGCAGAAGAAAAACTTAAGTGTGCTGGGCGGTAACTTAAACCGGATGGGGTACATCAGTGAGGTGAAATCCCTCATTTCCGAGCTGACGCAGTATAACGTGTCACCAGAAAAATTGGATACATTTTTGGAGACGGAGGATGTCGGGGAGACATTGCGCCTGAAAATGCAGGATATCTCGGTCATGTATCACAGTTTTTCTGAATATCTGCAAGGGAAGTATATCACCTCTGAGGAAGTGTTATCGCTATTGTGCGATGTCGCAGAGGATTCGAATATTATAAAAGACAGCGTGATTGTGTTTGACGAATTTACCGGTTTTACACCGATACAGAATCAGCTTCTTAGAAAACTTTTAGTGTTATCAGAGCGTATCATTGTCTCCGTGACGATGGATGCAGGCGAGGATTTTTACCATTGCAGGGGCGAGCAGGAACTTTTTTCCATGAGTAAAAAGACGGTTTCGGTTCTGATGAAAATGGCAGAGGAACTTCATGTCACGGTGGAGGAGCCTGTTGTGTTATCCGATGGAAAAAATCACAGATATAAAAATGCTCCATCCCTGTACTTCATGGAGCAGAATCTGTTTCGACCGTATTATCATAAATGGCGGCAGAAGGAGGATGAACTGCGGATCGTGAGCCTTAAAAATCCGAGGGAAGAGCTTCACTTTGTGGCGCGTGAGATCACGAAATTTGTGCGTGAGAAACAGTACTGTTATAAGGATATCGCAGTGGTGACCGGGGATGTGGGGCTTTACGACAACTATGTGGACGAGATCTTTACGGCGTATGACATTCCGTACTTTCTCGACCAGACGAGAACCATTTTATTTCATCCGTTTATCGAGTTTATCCGTGCGGTGCTTGAAGTGGTGGAACTTGATTTCTCTTATGAGAGCGTGTTCCGCTTTCTGCGCTGCGGTCTGACCGATATCACAGAGCAGCAGATCGATCTGCTGGAAAACTATGTGCTTGCCAAAGGGATACGCGGCAGAAAAAAATGGGAAAAACAGTGGACGTTTGTGTTCGATGATACCGAAAAAGAGAACCTCACAGAAATGAATGAAGTGCGGGAAAAGATTTATGGCTTCTTTGCACCGTTATCGGAAGCGTTCACACAGGGAAAGACTGTGCGTGACGAGACCACTGTGTTGTATGAATTAATTGAAAAATTAGAAATAGAACAAAAATTAAAACAAAAAGAACTGGAATTTGAACGGCAGGGCAATCAGGTCAAGGCGAAAGAGTACGCCCAGATTTACAAAATTGTCATGGATCTGTTTGATAAGGTTGTGGACTTCCTGGGAGACGAAGTGCTTCCGGTCAAAGAGTATGCGGATATTTTAGACGCCGGATTTGAGGCTGCAAGAGTCGGCGTGATCCCGCCGGGAAATGATAAAGTGACGATCGGTGACATCGAGCGAACCAGATTGAACCATATCAAAATCTTATTTTTCATCGGTGTCAATGACGGTGTTGTGCCGAAAGCGGGCAATGCCGGAGGTATCATCTCGCAGTTTGAACGTGAGAAAATGGTGGCATGTCATCTGGAACTTGCACCGGGTGCGCGTGAAAAAGTGTTCATCCAGCGCTTTTATCTATATCTGAATGTGACGAAGCCATCTGATTTTTTATATGTGACTTTTTCAAAAGTGAATGCGGACGGAAAAGCACTTAGAAGGTCGTATTTTGTTGGAACGCTCTTGAAAATGTTCCCGGAGAAAACGGTGGAGGAAATCGAGGAGACAACTTCTGCGGACTGCATCATGACGCCGAAGAGCAGCATGGCGTTTTTCCTGGAGGGACTGCAGGATAATGACAGGGCATCTGATTTTTCTCAGGTAGAAAAAAGAAAATTATGGAATGCTCTCTCAAAATTCTACCTCACAGATTCCGAGTGGAAGCCGGAAACGAAAAAACTTTTAAAAACTGCCTACGAAGTGCACAGCGATGAGCCAATCAGCCACGCAGTGACGCAGGCACTTTATGGAACCGTGTTGGAGAACAGCGTCACAAGACTGGAGCGTTTTGCGGCGTGTGCCTACGCGCATTATCTGAATTACGGTTTACGCCTAAAGGAGCGTCAGCTTTTAGAGTTTGCAAGCGTGGACATGGGAAATATTTACCATGATGCGCTTGAACATTTTTCCAGACGTGTGGAAAAATCAGAGTACACCTGGTTTAACATCCCGGAGGATGTGCAGGAGACATTTATAGAGGAGAGCATGAATGACGCGATTGCCGGGTGCAAAAATGCCGGAGCGTTTGAGAACGTGAGAAACCGTTACCTGACCGGTCGGATGCGCCAGACCATCAAGCGCACGGTGTGGGCACTTACCACCCAGATCCAGAAGGGAAAATTTGTGCCGAGTGATTTTGAGGTGTCCTTTTCGCGGGCAGATAAATTGGACGCCATCCGTTTTCAGCTGAGTGATGAGGAAAAAATGAACCTGCTCGGCAGGATTGACCGTGTGGACACTTACGAGACGTCGGATAAAGTTTATGTGAAGATTATTGATTATAAATCGGGAAACACGAGTTTTTCACTCGTCAATCTGTATCACGGACTGCAATTACAGCTTGTGGTCTATATGAATGCGGCATTGGAATTAGAGGAAAAACGCCATCCGGGCAAAAAAGCGGAACCGGCGGGTATTTTCTACTATCACATTCAAAATCCGATAGTAGACGGACTTGGAAATGAGACAGAGGCAGAAATACGAAACAGCGTTTTGGAGCAGTTAAAATTAAATGGTCTGGTGAACGATGATCCGGAAATCTATGAGGCGATGGATTCAGATTTTGCCGGAAATTCTTCGGTCATCCCAATCGGAAAAAAAACGGACGGAAGCTTAAAAGCAACTTCCAAGGTTGCCAGTACTTACGATTTTTCTGTGATGTCTGATTATGTACAGGAGAAAATCAAAGAGACCGGGAAAAAAATCTTTGCCGGAGATATTTCGATCCATCCATACTCGCTGGACGGAAAAAGTGGCTGTGATTACTGTCCATACCATACCGTCTGCGGTTTTGACACCCGGATGCCGGGTTATTCCTATCATAAACTGGAAAAATTTGACAGCGCGGACGAGATATTAAAGCGTATGGAAAACGAAAAGCAGGAACAGTAAATAACAGGAGTGAGAAATATGGGAGTTTCATGGACCACAGAGCAGCAGCAGGTCATTGACTTAAGAAATCGAAATATATTGGTATCTGCGGCAGCAGGTTCTGGAAAGACCGCTGTTTTAGTAGAGCGGATCGTGAAAATCATAACAGACAAAAATCATCCGGTCGACATTGACCATCTGCTGATCGTGACGTTTACCAATGCGGCAGCGGCAGAGATGCGGGAGCGAATCGGAAATGCGATTGAGAAAGCGTTAGACGAACAGCCGGGGAATGAGCATCTGTTAAGGCAGCTGACCCTGATTCACAATGCACAGATCACGACCATCGACAGCTTCTGTCTGTATGTGGTGCGCAATCATTTTCATGAGATCGATCTGGAACCGAATTTCCGTATCGGGGATGAGGGTGAGTTAAAATTGCTGCGCGAGGATGTCCTTGGCAGAGTTTTGGAACAAAATTATGAGGAGCCTTCGGAAGCATTTTCCGATTTTGTGGAGGGCTATGCATCGGGGCGGACGGATGCAGCATTAAATGAGATGATCCTTCAGTTATATGAGTTTTCCAGAAGTTATCCGTGGCCGGAAAAATGGCTGGATTCGTTTGTGGGAGCCTACCGCATCGAAACCAGGGAGGAGTTAGACCGCGCAGAATGGCTTGCTCCGCTCACGGAAAATATCTGTTTTGTCTTAAAAGACTGTGAACAGCTCTTAAAGCAGGCGCTTGCAATTACACAGCAGGATGACGGACCGGATATGTATGAGAAAGCGGTGCGCAGCGATCTGGAAAAATACGATAGTTTGTCAAAACTAACCTCTTTCTGTGAACTGTCCGGTGCGCTTTCCGATATCAAATACGACAGACTTGCGAGCAGCAGAGGGTTTGAGGGAGATCCTGATAAATTAGAGCTGGTGAAAAGTCTCAGGGAGCAGGCAAAGGATGTGGTGAAAAAACTCTGCAAACAATATTTTTTCTGTTCGCCGGAGATGATGATCGAGCAGTTAGAGCGCACGGAGCCGATGTTAGAGGAGGTTGTCCGTCTCACAAAGCAGTTTGCAGATGAGTTTGCAGCCGCAAAACGCCGGAAAAATCTGGTGGATTTCCATGATGTGGAACATTTTGCATTGCAGATCCTTGTGGATGAGGAGACGGAGAAGGCGAAAAAGACTGCGGAAGAGTTCCGGGATACCTTTGAGGAGATCATGATCGACGAGTATCAGGACAGCAACGAAGTGCAGGAGACACTGCTTCGTTCCATTTCCAGAGAGGAGCGTGGGGAAAATAATATTTTCATGGTCGGGGATGTAAAGCAGAGTATCTACCGGTTCCGTCTCGCAAGACCGGAGCTTTTCATGAAAAAATACGATTCCTATTCGCTGGAAGAGAGCACCACGCAGCGTATTGACCTGCACAAAAACTTCCGGAGCAGAGAGGAAGTCTTGACCTGCACAAACGATATTTTTTATAAAATTATGGCGCGGAGTCTTGGAAATGTGGAGTATGACGCGGAGGCTGCACTGTATCCGGGGGCAAGCTATCCTGTCAGCGCAGACTTCACCCCGGAGATCCTGCTTGCAGACAGCAACGACGAATTATTGGAGGACACCGAACTTACGGATAAAAAGACACTGGAAGCGAAAATTGTGGCAGAAGAAATCAAGCATCTGATGAAAACGCAGCAGGTCACGGACAAGGCAGCCGGAACACTTCGGGCGGCACGTTACTCCGATATTGTAATTTTGCTCCGCAGCCTGTCCGGCTGGGCGGATTCCCTTGTGGAAGTGCTGAACGGAAATGGGATCCCGGCGCACACGGTTTCTTCGACCGGATATTTTTCCACGGTGGAAGTACAGACGGTGCTGTCCATGCTGAGGCTTTTGGATAACCCAAGGCAGGATATCCCGATGGCGGCAGTACTCCGCTCGCCGATGGCAGGGCTTACTGATGAGGAGCTTGCGGTGTTAAGGCTTGAAGATGGCAGTGTGCCTTTTCATGAAGCGGTGCTCGAACTGGCAGAAGGACTTTATGAAGAGGACGGGCAAAAAGAAATTTCAGATTCAGAGGCAGATTCAGAGGCAGATCAGAAGCAGGGAAGAAACGCGGACGGGAAAAAAGAAGATGATATAGAGACAACCGCTCACCGGAAATTGCTCAAATTTTACAAAAAATGCAGGCAATTACGGCAGCTCGTCCCGGACACTCCGATCCATGAGCTGATCGAGATCATCCTGCGCGAGACCGGATACGGTCATTATGTGGCGGCAATGCCGGCAGGAAGCAGAAGAACAGCGAATTTAAACATGCTTTTGGAAAAAGCCGCAGCCTACGAAAAGACGAGTTACAAAGGACTGTTTCATTTTGTGCGTTACATTGATGAACTGCAGAAATATGATGTGGATTTCGGTGAGGCAGACATGGTCGGGGAAAATGAGGACGTTGTCCGGATCATGAGTATCCATAAGAGCAAAGGTCTTGAGTTCCCAATCGTGATCGTGAGCGGAATGGGCAAAAATTTCAATAAGCAGGACACGCGGAGCAAAATGGTACTTCACCCGGAACTCGGTATCGGTCTTGACTACATGGACGGAAAATTGCGTATCAAATCGCCGACCATCGCAAAGAAAGCGATCGCAAAGCAGATCGATCTGGAAAATCTCGGAGAGGAACTTCGTGTGCTATACGTTGCCTTAACCCGTGCAAAAGAAAAGCTCATTCTCACCGGAACCTTAAAGGATGCCCCGGAAAAACTGGAATTTTTCAGACAGCAGGCGAATCTTTCGAAAGCAGCAGACAGACCGCTTTCCTACCTTACAAGAGAAGGGGCTTCCGGTTATCTGGACTGGATACTTCCGGCAGTGCTTTCCTATGGGGACAAATACCCGGTCCGGATCGTGGAAGCGGCAGAGCTTGTCTTAGACGAAGTGGAAAACCAGTTAGAGCAAAATGAAGATCTGACAGAGCGGATCGGGGAGATCAAAGCGGCGGACCCACAGCTGGTCGGGCAGTTGAAGCAGCGGTTTTCGCAGCGTTATCCATATCAGGTTGACGTTTTGAGGAAAAACAAATATTCCGTATCTGAATTAAAGCATCGTGCAATGCGTGAAAAATTTGAGGCAGAGCAGGAGGAGACCATCCCGGCATTTTTGGAAGAACCTGTGACACCAACGATCCCTCTTTTTATCCAGAGAGAGGAGAGTGTGGAACAGGAAACAGCAAACCGTGGTGCGTTGAGAGGAACCGCAGTACACCGCGTCATGGAGTGCTACGATTTTGCCTCAGAAAAAAGTGTACATGAACAGATGGAAGCTATGGAAAAAGAGGAGAAAATCATTGCGGATATGCGTGCACTCGTGAAAGAGCAGATTGTGGCAGATTTTGTTTCCTCGGAAACAGGAAGGCGGATGGCTCTCGCACAGCGCGGGGGAGCACTTTACCGTGAGAAACCATTTGTCATGGGATTTACGGAAGAAGAGCTGGAAAACTATGGTTTCGGAGTAGGCAGTAACACAGATTCCTGTGAGAACATCTACGAAAAAACAGACAGCGATCAGGAAAAGGAAGAACAGCAAAAAGTCCGTCATGAGGAGGACTTAACCTTAATTCAGGGAATCATCGATGTATTCTGGATTGAGAAAGACGGAATCGTCCTGCTTGACTATAAGACCGACCGTGTGCAGCAGGCAAAGGAACTCATCGACCGCTATGAGACACAGTTAAAACTCTATGCGGATGCATTGGAGCGTGTCTTTGCCGCACGAAAACTCAAAGTGAAGGAAATTTTGATTTATTCCTTCTTTTTGGAACAATTGATTACTTTATAACAGGAGAACAAAATGGGACAGATCATACTTGCCTCGGCATCGCCGAGAAGAAAAGAATTGTTAGAACAGATTGGACTGGAATTTGAAATCTGCCCGGCAAAGGGAGAGGAAGTTATCTCGAAAAGCGTGCCGGAGGAGGTTGTGATGGAACTTTCCGAGCAGAAAGCAAAAGAGGTCGCA
>OLQX01001804.1_pt1 | contig 16535 bp, 10 predicted proteins | sample 1672581 | NCBI WGS metagenome assembly OLQX01 (sample SAMEA3136701, study PRJEB25190) | human gut metagenome | reverse complement strand
AAACGCCCCAAAGGTCCCTGCCCTTCCCTGGTACCTGACACTGTCCCTACACTTTTGATAACCGGTGGATGCTCAAATAAAATGCTGGCTCTTCCCTTTTTCTGCTCCATATCCATTCATCTGCCTTTCTTTCCTGAAAACCTCTTTTCTTTAGAATGTGTTATCAGCAGGCAAATTATACAGATCAAAATCCGGGAAAAGCGAGCACGCACATTATTGGCACAAAAAAAGACCGGAACAAAGTATTATTTCTAACACCTTATTCCAGTCTTTTCCAGACAGATCTTTATTTATTAAGCCTCTGCCTCTTCATATTCTTTTCTTTTTTCCTGTTCATTTAACAGGTTGGTCATACTCTTTAAGCTGATGCCCAGTGTAGATGTATTGTGCAGCAGCGCAGAGGTAGCAGGTGCGATCACACCGGCAACACCTAAAAGGATCAGTCCCAGGTTAAATCCGATCACAAAGCGGTAGTTTCCATGGATACGCTTCATTAAACCATTGCTGATCGCCTTTAATGTTACCAGCTGGTACAGATTTTCCTCAGAAATGGTAATATCTGCGATTTCTCTTGCGATCTCAGCGCCTTCACTGATGGCGATACCTACGTCAGCAGCAGAAAGTGCAGGTGAGTCATTAATTCCGTCACCGATCATAATGACCTTGTGACCTAAAGCCTTTTCGCGCTCTACAAAGCCAGCCTTGTCTTCCGGAAGTACCTCGGAGAAGTACTGGTCAACGCCAACTTTTTCAGCAATGGCTCTTGCGGTTCTCTCGCTGTCGCCGGTCATCATAACAATATTCTTGACACCAAGGCTTCTTAATGCATCAATGGTATCCTTTGCCTCATCACGAAGAGGATCCTCAATAAGGATAACAGCTGCCAGCTTTCCGCCGATCGCCATATACAGATGAGAATAATATGGAGGCAGTTCATCAAATGCCTGTTTATGCTCATCCGGGATGATACACTGCTCATCATCAAATACAAAGTGATGGCTTCCGATAACAACACGCTCGCCATTTACATAAGTTGCAATACCGTGAGCTACGATATAGTCAACTTTGGAATGCATTTCTTCATGGACAAGTTTTCTGTTTACTGCTTCTTTTACAACTGCATTTGCCATGGAGTGAGGGAAATGTTCCTCAAGGCAGGCAGCAATTCTTAAGATCTCATTCTTGGTCATATCATTGAACACAACAATATCAGCCAGAACCGGCTCTGCCTTTGTAAGAGTACCGGTCTTGTCAAATACGATGGTGTGCGCCTCAGATACAGCCTCTAAGAACTTTCCGCCCTTAACAGTAATGTGATGGCTGTTTGCCTCACGCATAGCGGAAAGAACAGATAATGGCATTGCAAGCTTTAATGCACAGGAGAAGTCTACCATCAGGATAGACAGTGCCTTTGTAGAGTTGCGGGTCAGCAGCCATGTAAGAGCAGTACCGCCAAGGCTCCACGGAACTAAGGCATCTGCCAGGCTTGCAGCCTTTCCTTCTACAGAAGATTTTAACTTTTCAGAGTCTTCGATCATCTGTACAATGCGCTCGAAACGGGTGGAACCAGCTGCATGTTTTACCTTAAGAGTGATCTCTCCCTCTTCTACGGCTGTTCCTGCGTATACATAAGAGCCGGCTTCCTTCTTTACAGGAACAGACTCACCGGTCATGGAAGCCTGGTTTACCATAGCTTCGCCGGTTACAACTTCACCGTCTAACGGGATCACATTTCCAACATGAACGGTTACCAGATCGCCCTCTTTAATATTGGATACAGGAACTAATACTTCTGTGCCATCTACATTCTGCCATACCTTCTCGATATTTAAGGACATGCTTCTTGCCAGATCGCCAACAGACTTCTTGTGGGTCCATTCCTCTAACAGCTCGCCAATTCCCAGTAAGAACATAACAGAACCGGCTGTATTAAAGTCACTTCTTATAATAGAAACGGTAATAGCAGTTGCATCCAGAACTTCTACTTCCAGTTTGCCCTTTAAGAGACAACGGATACCCTTAAATACATAACGGATGGCTTTTGCTGTGGTATAAACTGCTCTTAACCAGAATGGGAAACAGGTCTTTGTAACCATACGTACAGCTACATGCTTAAACAGCTTTTCCTGGTACTCTCTGTTTAATTCACGTCCGCTGTTTACCGGTACGATCTCCTCTAATTCCTCATTATCATAAGAAAAGGTCCTGACTCCTTCCAGGATCTCCACTCTGTCACCTTTATAAACAATAACTGCGTCTGCGGTTCTTTCATATACCTTCGCATTCAGTACTCCCGGAAGTGTTTCCAGATAGTACTGAAGCAGATCCGCCTGACGCATGCTCATAACGCCTCTCTGAAATACATGGATACGGACTCTTCCGTTAATCTCATGTTTAATAGAAAATTTCATACGTATATCGCTCCCTGTAAAAGAAAGCCCGGGAAGTTTTTCTCCCCAGGCCCCGATTAGTTTTTAATTAAGCCTCAGCGGTTGCTGCTTCTTCTTCCTTGAAGGACTCTTCTGCCTGGCTCTCATCCTCGAAAACTTCTTCCTTGTTTCTCTGCTCGTTGATCTCCTTAGCTTCTGCAAGGATATCTTCTGCATTCTCCTGGATGTTGGTTGCAGTAGTCATAACGCAGTCCTTAGCACGAAGGCCAGCTGCCAGACAGTTGATGTAGAACTTCTTAGCATCCTTGCTTCCTAAAACCTTAACACCAGCTGTACCGAACAGTACACCACTTGCGAATAAACCAATCTTCTTTACTTTACCGATATCTAACATCATATTTTTATCCTCCTTAATTTCAGGTATTTTTATAATTTATTTTTTTCATTTGATACTCTAACAAATCAACCCACAGTTAGTCAATTCCAACATTTCTCAATAACTTACATTTTTTTGTCCTGTCTTTTACCTCTTCTTTACATGAATTTTATACCTTTATCCTAAAAGCAATCTCTCTTCCTACCGCTACTTTCTCCTTTTCAGTTCCAATGATCAGATCCCCCATACAGTTTTGTATGACCCGGATCCGGCTCCCTTCTGTAATACTATGTTTTTCCATCCATTCTGCTATCCTTGCGCCTGTCACCATCCATTTAACGGTACAGCTCTCTCCAGGCTTTATTTCTGTTAATGCCTGCATATATATGCCCCCTAAATCAATTAATATTGACTAACTTAAGTTATTCATAACTAATATTGTCAGTCAATTTCCTTTGTTGTACCAATATTGTATTCCCATATCAGCCGGTTAGTCAATTATAAATTACTTCTATTTTTCACAAAATAAGTGTAAAATATAAATCAGTGCATTGAAAAATACTACCCAGGAGGATATATACAAATGAAAAAACCGATCATCGGCATCCTTGGTGCCCATATGTCAAATAACGGCGGCCCGGCTCCGGTGCCTGCTGACTATGTAAATCATGCTTACTGTGCAGGTGTGGAAAATGCAGGAGGCATCCCCATTCTTCTGCCTGTTTTAAAAGATCCGGCAGATATGGATCCGGTTCTTGCCATGTGTGACGGACTTCTGATCCCAGGCGGAGTAGATGTGGATCCACGTTTTTACAGCGAAGATCCATCTCCCCTTTTAGGTTCTTTGGACTCTGCCATGGACCGTTTCTGGATTCATGCTGCAAACTATGCCTTAGAGCATAAAATGCCGGTCCTTGGCATCTGCCGTGGACTGCAGCTTGTAAACGTAGCTTTTGGTGGCAGTCTTTATCAGGATCTTTCCTATAAGAACCAGGACCATATGCTCCATTCCCAGAAACAGAACCGCGATTATCTGATCCATCAGGTTACCATGGATGCTGACAGCCATTTAGCTTCTATTTTAGGTGCAGAACCGGTGTATACCAACACCATGCATCACCAGTGCGTAAAAGAACCTGGAAAAGGTCTGAAGATTACCGCCCATACAGCTGATGGAATTCCCGAAGCAATGGAAACAGATGGCGGACAGTTTATCCTGGTGCAGTGGCATCCGGAAGAGCTTCAGGACAGCGAACCAAGAATGCGTGGCTTATTTAAAAATCTAATAGAAAAAGCCAGCAAATAAATATGGCTGCGCTGAATGCGTATTGTGAACATATAAACTAAAAGCAGCATACCTGGTCTTATGGATCTTTCCTAAGATTAACAGGTACGCTACGTTCCATATCCAATTATACTAAAAACAGACACCATACAGGTACTGTTACCAGTGAAAGCAGGGTGGAAGACACTACGCACCGGGTAGCAAATTTCTCATCCTTTTTATATTTGGACGCTATGATCGCTGTTGTGCTGGCTGCAGGCATTGCCGCTAAAACTACAGATACACCTGTTACCAGATCATCTAAACCAGCCAGTTTGCATCCAACATACACCAGAAGGGGTATGAATACCAGACGGATAAATGCATAGTAGATAGTATCACGATCTACCAGTTCCTTCATTTTTACCCTGGATAAGATCACGCCCACCAGTGCCATTGCAAGAAATGTATTTGCACCGGCAATATTTTTTATGGTCACGTTCAGTACTTCCGGCAGCTGTATCTGTGTTACCATCAGGAAAAATCCGATAAATACAGACAGGATGCATGGATGTGTGGCTACTTTTTTAAAGAGCGTTTTCTTATCCGGTGCCTCTGTAAAATAAGTAAGACCTACAGACCACATAAAAATACGCTGTGGAATCACATAAATGGACGCATACATCATTCCCATCTGTCCGAAAATCCCTTCCGCGATAGGATTTCCCAGAATTCCCGCATTGGAACAGATGGTGGCATACTGCAGCACTTTCTTTTTGCTGTCTCCATAGTGATTATAAAGAAACATTCCAAGAACAGAGCTTCCTGTCTGTATTACGATCCCCGCAATAGCAATGGTCATACAGGCAATCAGGATCTGGTGGTTAAACTCGATCTGAAAGGATTTGATAATACTTCCGGGAAGAGTAACATAGATCACCAGATCAGTCAGCAGATTTTTGCCTGTGCCATCTGCCAGTCCCTTCTTCCCGAAAATATACCCGATGAGCAAAAGCAGAAACAGCATCCCCTGTGTCTGAAATAAGCCGGAAAAACTCATAAGAACTACCTCAACTTTTATCTTTTGTCTGCTGGCTTTCAGCCAGTCCGGCTTTTATTCTAGCACACTCTTTATCTGTAAAACAAGTACCTATCTGTATCAGTTCGTTTATATACTGTTTCGGCTGTATTTATCTTTTTGTATTAAAAGCGCCAAAGCCTGGGAACTGTGCAGCTGCACCCAGTTCTTCCTCAATACGAAGCAGTTGATTGTACTTGGCAACTCTCTCGCTTCTGCTTGGAGCACCGGTCTTGATCTGGCAGGTATTTAACGCAACAGCCAGGTCTGCAATGGTGGTATCCTCAGTTTCACCGGAACGATGGGATGCGATTGCTGTATAGCCAGCCTTATGAGCCATCTTAATAGCCTCTAAAGTCTCGGAAACGCTGCCGATCTGGTTTAACTTGATCAGAATGGAGTTGCCGCAGCCAAGGCTGATGCCCTTGGACAGACGCTCTGTATTGGTTACAAACAGGTCATCACCAACTAACTGAACCTTGTCGCCCAGTTCCTTGGTCATTAACTGCCAGCCTTCCCAGTCTTCCTCATCCAGACCATCCTCGATGGAGTAAATCGGGTATTTCTCACACAGATCTTTCCAGTGTGCGATCAGTTCTTTGGAAGTAAACTTCTTTCCGCACTTAGGAAGGATGTACTCACCCTTTACACTGCCCTTCCACTCACTGGAAGCTGCATCCATTGCCAGTACGAAGTCTTTTCCCGGCTCGTAACCTGCACGTTTTACTGCCTCTAAGATGCACTGGATGGCCTCTTCATCGCTTCCAAGGTCTGGTGCAAAACCGCCCTCATCACCAACAGAAGTTGCCAGTTTTTTCTCCTTTAATAAGGCAGCTAATGCATGGAATACTTCTGCACACCAGCGCAGTCCTTCTTTGAAACTTGGAGCGCCTGCCGGCATGATCATAAATTCCTGCACATCTACGGTATTTGCTGCATGAGCGCCGCCGTTTAAGATGTTCATCATAGGAAGTGGAAGTCTGTTTCCGTTTGCTCCGCCAAGGAAACGGTACAGCGGGATCTGCAGTGCATTTGCTGCTGCTCTTGCACTTGCGATAGATACAGCTAAAATAGCGTTTGCGCCTAAATTTGATTTATCTTTTGTTCCGTCTGCCTGGATCATAGCACGGTCTACTGCATAAACATCAGAAGGATCCATTCCCTTTAATACCTGGGAAATAACGGTATTTACATTCTCAACTGCCTTTAAAACACCTTTTCCGCCAAAACGGCTCTTGTCACCGTCACGCAGCTCCAGTGCTTCAAACTCACCTGTAGATGCGCCGCTTGGTGCAGTTCCTCTGCCTACCGTTCCGTCTGTAAGATAAACTTCTGCCTCTACAGTAGGATTACCTCTTGAATCAATGATCTCTCTTCCGATTACTTTTTCGATTTCCAAATGCTTCATAATTTTGTCCTTTCTGGCAACGGAGTTTTCCCCCGGCAGGTCATACCGGGGGACTTGGCCATGATCATTTCACATTGGTTAGTCTTTTCTAACCGTTAATATTTTAGCATAGTTGGGTGGCAAACGCAATGTGGCTTATAGGGAAGTTTTTTCAAGTAGAAGTGAGGCTGCGCCCTGACGGGCGCGGATGGGCAAAGCCCTGGGGAGCCGAGCGAGAACCAGGGCAGTCCCCAAGAGGCTGAAGTGGCCATGCGCATTTACATACAAAAACAGGGCCTCCTATTTATAGAATGCCCTGCTTTTTTGAATTTATTCTATTTTACCTTTCCCAACAGAGGAGTTGTCTCTTACTCACCCAGACTATAATTTCCATTTCCCTCAGCTACGATACAGCTGTTGAAAAATTCAGTTGCTGCCTTGATAAGATAGCAGGTATCTTTCACGCCTGCAGTCTCATAAGGAGAATGCATTGCAAACTGAGGAAGTCCAATGTCTACGGTATTTAAGGAAACATGAGCATTGGAGATATTTCCCAGTGTGGAACCGCCTGCAATGTCAGAACGGTTGGTGAAGGTCTGTACCGGAACCTGTACTTTCTTGCATAATGCTTTGAAAACAGCTGCGGATACAGCATCGGTGGTGTACTTCTGGTTTGCGTTGTATTTAATTACAATACCTTCGTTAATAGCCGGACGGTTGGTTGGGTCTGCTACATCTGCATGGTTTGGATGTACTGCATGAGCGTTGTCTGCAGAGATCATAAAGCTGGAAGCAACTGCCATAAGATACTGCTCTCTGGTACGTCCTAAACTGTCGTTGATCCGCTCTAAAACATCCTTTAAGAAAGTAGAGTCTGCGCCCTGCTTGGTACCGCTTCCTACTTCTTCGTTGTCAAAGATAGCTGCTACAGAAATACTGGAGCTGTTTTCTCCTTCGATCACTGCTTTTACGGAAGAGAAGGCACACTGAAGGTCATCCAGTCTTCCACAGGAAAGGAAGGTCTCATCTGCGCCCCAGATAGTTCCTGGCTGACGGTTGTATAAGAACAGATCATGTCCTAAAATATCCTCTTCTTTTACACCTGCAGCTTCTGCGATCAGAGACATGAAGGTTCCCTTTGCTTCCAGACTGCCAAATACAGGAAGCATATCCTTCTGTGCATTGTAAGCATAGCCGTCATTTACCTGACGGTTCATATGGATGGCCAGATTTGGGATCATCACCAGATCACGGTCTACATTTACCAGCTTGGATACCAGACGGCTTCCCTCAGAAACTACCAGTCTTCCGGCAATGGATAATGGTCTGTCAAACCATGGTGCGCAGATCATGCCGCCGTATTTTTCTACATTTAACTTGATGCAGTGAGCTGCTTCCATCTCCGGATTTTCCTTGATCTTAAAGGTTGGGGAATCGCTGTGGCTTGCTATGATCTGAAAGCCCTTAAAATCTTTTCCCGGTACCTTAAATGCGATCACAGAAGACTGATTGCGGGTCACAAAATAACGGCCGCCAGCCTCAAGTTTCCAACTTTCTTCCTCTTTCACCTCTGTAAAACCGGCTGCTGTAAGCATATCTACTACATTTTTCACTGCATGGAAGCAGGAAGGGCTGTTCTGTAAAAATGTAAGCAGTTCCTTTGCTGTTTCGTTGTAGTTTTCTCTTGTTAATTCCATAATGATAAATAACTTCTCCTTATAATACTATCATATTTCCTAAATATCGCGTTTAGAAACCACGCCTGCAAAAGCAGACGGATATTTATTCTGCTTACTTTTCTTTCATATATGCTACTGCCTTAGAAAGTCCCATACTGTTGGACCCCTTAAACAGCAGGCAGTCCCCGAAAGCTACATGGTCATCCAACCATTGTTCCAGTTCTTCCAGGCTTTTTACTTCTGTCAGAGGAATATCTCCACCGGCTGCCTTTAAACCGGCACCGATCTCTTTTGCCAGTTCACCATATAAAACTACCTGATCTGCAGGATGCTCTTTTAAGAAAGCACCTACCTCCTGATGGAATTTTACAGTATCCGGTCCTAATTCCTTCATATCTGCAAGAACAGCGATCCGCTTTCCTTCACATGGCAAAGAGCCAAGTACTTCGATCCCCGCTTTCATGGAAACCGGGCTTGCGTTATAACTGTCATCGATCACAGTGACACCATTCAGATGTACGATCTGCTGACGTCCCTTAAAGCCTTCAAAACGGCACAGCGGTTCTGCTGCCATTTCCATGGAAATACCGTATTCTCCTGCTACTGCCAGAGCTGCCAGGGCATTCTGTACCATATGAACACCCATGACCTGAAGACGCAGCTGTACTTTTTCATCTCCATGAACTGCTGTAAATACAGGATAACCTTCTTCTAAGTGCAGGTCTTCGCCTCTGTAATCGCAGCCTTCAGAAAGTCCGTACAGAACCTTTTTTCTGCCGCCTTCCGGAACTACATCTCTAAGAAGGGGATCATCTCCATTTAAGAACAGAGTTCCCTTTTCAGACATTCCATCCTGGATATGCAGTTTCTCTTTTAAAATATTTTCCTGAGAGCCTAACTGTTCAATATGGGCTACTCCAATATTGGTCATAACCGCACAGTTTACCTGGGCTACATTTGCAATACGGGTCATTTCTCCCAGCTCACTCATTCCCAGCTCGATCACGCCGATCTCTGCATTTTCCGGAATTTCCGCAACAGTAATAGGAACACCTACCTGGCTGTTGCTGTTTCCAGGTGTTTTGTATACAAGGAAACCTGCACTTAAAGCAGCCGCTACCATTTCACGGGTCGTTGTCTTTCCTACGCTTCCGGTAATGCCAACTAACGGGATCGGATTGTTTCTTCTGCAATAAGCTCCAAAATCCTGAAGTGCTTTTCTGGTATCAGGAACGCAGATCCAGGCAGCTGCCTTTGCAGCTGTCTCTTTTTCTTTGTCACCTTTACACTGGGTAAGAATGGCTTCCTGTACTTCCTCTTCGGTTTTATGACGGCTGGTAAATACAACGGTTGCGCCATTTCCGATGGCCATGCAGATATAATCATGTCCGTCTGCCCGCTCGCCGATAATAGGGACAAACAGGTCATTTCCTGCCATTTTTCTGGAATCCAGGCTGATATGCTCTGCTACCGGCTCATTTCCCTCATGGGCCAGAACGCCTCCTGCTGCCTGCGCAAGAGCCTTTGCTGTTATCTTTTTCATCTTTATGCCTTCTCTCCCAGTTCTTTTACTGTTTCTTCGATCACTTCACGGTCCAGGAAATGATGGCGGACACCATTGATCTCCTGATAATCCTCATGTCCCTTTCCAATGACAGCTACCATATCTCCCGGCTGTGCATGAAGGATGCTATAGCGGATGGCTTCCCTGCGGTCCGGGATCTCAATAAACTTTCCGCCTGTCTTTTCAATGCTTCCGCGGATATCCGCAATGATATCTTCTACTTTCTCATAGCGGGAGTTATCTGCTGTAATGATACTCAGATCTGCCATCTTTCCGCCGATCTCTCCCATGGAATAACGGCGGTCCTTAGAACGGTTTCCACCGCAGCCGAACACGCATACCAGACGTTTTGGCTTATAATCCCGGAGTGTGGATAACAGGCTTTCCATGCTCACTGCATTATGGGCGTAATCCACAAGAACTGTACATCTTTCGCTGGTATAGACGATCTCCATACGGCCATTTACACGGATATTTTCTAAGGCATGGCTGATCCGCGCCTGATCCAGTCCCAAAAAGCTGCATACACTGACAGCCGCCAGGGCATTTACCACATTAAAGAGACCGGGGATACCCAGTCTTACTTCCATATCATATTTACCGGAAATGTGAAACTCTGTTCCCACAAAATCAGGCTGGGATACATAGCGGATATCAGATGCCACAAAATCAGCCTCTTTGCTTTCTTCACTGTAAGTATAAAGTTCACAGTTTGCTGCCTTTATGATCTGCGGTGCATGTTTATCATCTTTATTTACAAGACCAATACCGCACATATTTAACAATCTGGTCTTATAGTACAGATATTCCTCAAAATCCGCATGTTCTCCCGGTCCAATATGATCCGGGGAAATATTGGTAAAGATGGCATAGTTAAAATACAGCCCATCTGTACGATGCATTTTAATACCCTGTGAGGATACTTCCATCACTGCATACTCACAGCCGGCTTCTACCATCTGCGCAAATGCCTGGTGCAGTTCATAAGACTCCGGAGTGGTATTTAAGGTAGGGGTCACCACATCCCCGATCACAGTACCGGTGGTTCCGATCATACCCACTTTCTTTCCTGCAGCCAGTAAAATAGCACGGATCATATGGGTAGTGGTGGTCTTTCCCTTGGTTCCTGTTACACCGATCATTACCAGCTTTTTAGCCGGATGGTCAAAACGGGCAGCTGATAAAAGAGCCAGGGCATGACGGCCTTCTTCTACCATGACCACTGTTACCTGTTTTAATTCTTCCTCAGAGAGGCCGCTGTTTTTCAGCTCTTCTTCCACCGGTCTTTCTGTTACCAGGACACGCACACCTGCTTTTAACACCTGGGGAATGAAACTGTGTCCATCCACCCGGATCCCTTTCATTGCTACAAATACCTTTCCAGGCGCTGCTTTTCTGGAATCATAGATCACATCTTCTGTTTCTACATCTACGCTTCCCTGAAGCAGCGTATAGTCAAGTTCTTTCAGCCAATCACGAAAAATCATGTTTTAAACCTCTTGTTTCTGCTATATTTGCCGGTGATCCCCCAAAAAGGGGGATCCACTTTTAGAACAGGCCGGTGATCTTTCCGTTTACCACATCAATGCCTTCTGCAGCCGGTTTTTTAGGAAGTCCCGGCATAGTCATGATGGAACCGGTAAGAACCACTACAAAGCCAGCTCCGGCACAGACATAGGCGTCTCTTACATTAATAGTAAAGCCAGCCGGTCTTCCAAGCTTTGTCTGATCATCAGACAGGGAATACTGGGTCTTTGCCATACATACAGGCAAATTGCCAAAGCCCATTTCTTCAATGCGCTTTAATGCCTTGGAAGCTGCCGGTGCATAAGATACGCCATCTGCTCCGTAGATCTCAGAAGCAATGGTTCCGATCTTATCTTTTAATGGCATCTCATCTGTATAAAGTGGCTTAAAGTCACCCCTCTTATTTTCCAGGGTATTTAATACCTTCTCAGCTAAGGCCATGCCGCCTTCGCCGCCCTTTGCCCAGACTTCTGCCAAGGCAAATTCACAGCCTCTGTCCTCGCAGAAGCGCTTGATATAAGCATACTCAGCTTCTGTATCGGTTATGAAAGAATTTAAGGTAACAACTACCGGAACACCAAATTTCTGGATATTTTCAATGTGCTTTTCAAGGTTTACAATACCTCTCTTTAATGCATCCAGATTTTCTTCGGAAAGCTGGTCTTTTGGAACACCGCCATTATATTTTAATGCTCTTACGGTTGCTACTAATACAACTGCATCTGGATGGATGCCTGCTTTGCGGCACTTGATATCCATAAATTTCTCTGCACCCAGGTCAGCACCGAAACCAGCCTCTGTAACAACGATATCGCAAAGTTTTAACGCTGTCTTTGTAGCACGTACACTGTTACAGCCATGAGCGATATTTGCAAATGGTCCGCCGTGTACTAAAGCACCTGTATGCTCTAAGGTCTGGATCATATTTGGCTTTAAAGCATCCTTTAACAGAGCTGCCATAGAACCAACTGCGTGAAGATCTGCTGCAGTTACAGGCTCTCCTGCAAAGTTGTAGGCAACGATGATCTTGCCAAGACGGTCTTTTAAGTCTTCCATATCATTTGCAAGACAGAGGATGGCCATGATCTCAGATGCAACAGTGATAACAAAATGGTCTTCACGTACCATACCGTCAGCCTTTGCGCCAAGACCTACTACTACATTTCTTAAAACGCGGTCATTCATATCCAGGCAGCGTTTCCAGAGAATCTGTCTTGGATCAATGCCAAGTGCATTTCCCTGCTGGATGTGATTGTCAAGAAGAGCTGCCAGCAGATTGTTTGCAGATGTGATCGCATGGAAGTCACCTGTAAAATGAAGGTTCAGATCTTCCATAGGAAGTACCTGTGCGTAGCCGCCGCCTGCTGCTCCGCCTTTGATGCCAAAGCACGGTCCAAGGGATGGTTCTCTTAAGGCGATGATGGCATTTTTGCCCATCTTGCCAAGAGCTTCTCCCAGACCTACAGTAATCGTAGTCTTTCCCTCACCAGCCGGTGTAGGATTGATGGCTGTTACCAGGACCAGCTTGCCGTCCGGACGTCCTTTTACTTTCTCCCAGAGTTCATCTGAAAGTTTTGCTTTATATTTTCCATAAAGCTCCAGATCATCCTCTCCAATACCATAAGATGCTGCTACTTCCTTAATTGGCTGCATTACCGCTTCCTGTGCGATCTCAATATCTGTTTTCATAGGTACTTCCTCCTTGATGAATAATGATATGATAATGATATTATCTGCCCTGTTCAAGCAGTTCTTCAAACTGCTCCGGGCTCATTAATACTTTTCTCGGCTTGGTTCCTTCTTCTTCGCCTACAACTCCGGCTTCTGCCAGCTGGTCCATAATACGGGCCGCCCGGTTAAAACCGATCTTAAAGACTCTCTGCAGCATACCAATGGATGCCTTGTCTTTTTCAATAATAAATTTACCAGCCTGGGCAAAATATTCATCCCGTCCGGCTGAGGAACTGCCTCCATCCGAAGAAGGCGCAGCCACACGGCTGATCACATCTTCATTATACTGGGCAGTCATTCCCTGTTCTGTTAAAAATTCTACTACCCGTCCTACCTCTTCGTCAGAGACAAAGGCGCCCTGAACACGCTGAGGTTTCGGGAAACCTGCAGGATAAAAGAGCATATCGCCCTTTCCAAGCAGTTTTTCCGCACCGTTCATATCAATGATGGTACGGGAGGCTACACCGGAAGAAACCGCAAAGGCAATTCTGGATGGTACATTGGCCTTGATCAGACCGGTGATGACATTTACAGATGGTCTCTGGGTTGCAATTACCAGATGGATACCGGCCGCACGGGCTAACTGTGCCAGACGGCAGATAGAGTCTTCCACCTCTCCCGGCGCAACCATCATAAGGTCTGCCAGCTCGTCGATGATGATAACGATCTGAGGCAGTTTCTTTGGCTTTTTATCATCTGAAATATCCGTCAGCTTGTCTACTTTTTCGTTGTATCCCTTTAAATCTCTTACATTACATTCTGCAAACTTCTTATATCGGTCTGTCATCTCCGCAACTGCCCAGTTTAATGCTCCGGATGCCTTTTTCGGATCTGTAACAACCGGGATCAGCAGATGAGGGATACCATTGTATACACTTAACTCTACTACCTTCGGATCTACCATGATCATCTTTACATCCTTTGGATCGGATTTAAAGATAATACTCATGATGAGGGTATTGATACAGACGGATTTACCGGAACCGGTAGCACCTGCGATCAAAAGGTGTGGCATCTTGGCAATATCTGTAACAACTACCTGTCCGCCGATATCCTTACCTACTGCAAAGGCAAGGCGGGATTTATGGTTCTTAAAAGAGTCGGAGTCAAGAAGTTCTCTTAAGTATACGATATTGTTCTCCTTATTCGGAACTTCAATACCCACCGCAGATTTTCCCGGGATCGGCGCCTCAATACGGATATCCGCAGCTGCAAGGCTTAACTTGATATCATCTGTAAGGCCTACGATCTTGCTTACCTTTACCCCCTGTTCCGGCAGTAATTCATATCTGGTAACAGAAGGACCGCAGCTGATATTGGTAACCGTAACACCGACACCAAAGTTGTGTAACGTCTGCTGCAGTTTAATAGCAGTTGCCTTATATTCATTTTCAGAGAAGGCATTATTATTTCTCACCGGTTTCTTTAAAAGATCCGTTGGCGGGAATATGTATTCTTTTTCTACTTCCTGTTTTGCGATCTCTTTGGCAACTGCCTCAGATGACTCTTCTTCCGAAGGCGGAGTGATCCGTACCTTTTCGTTGGAAGATCGAGGTGCCATAAAAGGATCTGCCTTTGGCACAGATGCAGCAGCTTCTGCCGCCCGGGTGCTTTCCAGCTTCTTCTTTAACAGATCTGTTTCTGCTTCGATCACTTTTCCGGAAGCTGTCACTATCTGCTTCTTCTCCTCCGGTACATAGATGGAACCGGAAGCAGCAGCCAGTGGATCAGGAGAAACACTCTCATCCAGTTTTGGATCCCAGGGGGACTCCTCTGGCTCTTCTGTGATCTCTTCCCAGTCTTCTGACTGTTCAAAGTTTCTTTGCGTTTGAGGTTTTTTCTCATCATTTACGTGAGATTTTTCCTCATATTCAGCTTTTCCGCTGTTGTATATAGGTGTCTCCGTTGCTTTCTCAGCTGCTCTTTTCTCTTCCTCCAGATCAGCCAGACTGACTGTTTCTTCCGGAAGATCTTCATCCCACAACGGTTCCTCAACAGGAACTCTCTGTATTTCTTTTGGAAGGGGTTCTTCCTCTTCTTTTATCGCATGTTCAGATACAGCAGATACTTTCTGCTCCCAGGCAGTGGGCCGTCCGGCAGGGATCACATCAGGAGCCGGTATCTCCATCTCCTCTAAGGTCCGTCGATCTTTTGGAACATGGATCGTCTCATACTGCTGTTCTAACTCGTCAGCAAGAGCCTCTGCCTCATCCTTCTCATCCTTATTTTTCTCATAGCCGGATGGCATCTGGATCTTGCCCCTGAACTCGTCTGCAGGAGAAGGGATCTCCTCTTCTTCCTCATAGACTACCCGGTTCTTTCCTGTAGCTGCCGGTTTTTCCTCCGGGATCTCATCCATCTCAAGTTCAGCAGCCTGCTTTGTACCAAACTCCCGCTCAAAAGCTTCCTCATCGTATTCTGCATCTTCCGGAACAGGGCGTCTGCCTTCATCTACAGCCGTCAGTCTGGTGGCATTTAAGTTGACACCACGTACTCTCTGTTCTTCTCTTAACAGTTTACGCTCTTCTGCTCTCTGGGCATGGATCTCTTTTCTACGGTCCATATCTTCTCTTGCATACTGATAAGCCCGTCCACTGCCCTGCTTAACTGCCGAAACAAAGGATTTACCTGTTATACATACCATGCACAGGATCAGGATTACTAAAAATACCAGATAAGCGCCTGCTCTTCCAACAAAGAACATAAGAGCCATAGCCAGCGCTCCGCCTACCAGACCGCCTCCGGCGCCTCCATTTGAAGCATCTGCATAGATCTGCATTACAGATCCGCCCTGAGGCATCCTTCCAAAAAGCAACTGGAACAGTCCGCAAAGGGTGATCAGCGCCCCGATCACAGCTCCTAATTTAATAGCTGCATGGATATTTCCCTGATTTGATAAATGAAAACAGGTTCCTACAAAGATCAGGATCGGTAAAAGATATCCCAGGATGCCAAACAGTCCTAACTGTATCCCCTTAAGGATCTGTCCTACGATCCCACATAAACCAAAGTTACTTAAAAATAAGAGGATGGCAACGGCAAAAGAACAGATAATGATCACTTCTGCCCTCATAAACCCTAAATCGTCTTCTTCATAAACCGGTTCCGGTGCCTGTCTTGAGGAACTTCTTTTTGTGCCGGATGCCGTGGATCGTTTTCTGCTGTTTCCTGCTGTGGTTTCTTTTTTTGTCGTACTTCCCTTAGGTCTTCCCGGTTTATCCGTTCTTCCCTGCTGTTTTTTTACTGAATCAGCCACAAATCATAGCCTCCCATTTCCATACCTCATCCAAAGAACATATGTTCTCAGAAAATATGGACTATTAACAGTATACAAAAAATTCTTAAGAATTGCAACGCTTTTGATTTTTCACAAAGCTTTCGTAAAAAACCGGTAGGCATTATCAAAGGAAAGTTTGTCTACGATCTCACGGCTGATCCCATGTTCCACCAGATATTCTCCGTATGCCGCAGCACCATAAGGAGTGCCAATGGATGGATCACAGGTAACTCCGCCGTCCAGATCCATGCCCCAGGCGATC
>OLQX01001802.1_pt1 | contig 16538 bp, 13 predicted proteins | sample 1672581 | NCBI WGS metagenome assembly OLQX01 (sample SAMEA3136701, study PRJEB25190) | human gut metagenome | reverse complement strand
GAGCCCTTTTCATCCAGGCCGCTAAAACCTGCGTTTGTTTCTTCACAGGCTGTCACTGCACTCTTTTATAAAACATCGTTTCTATATCCACAGAATCATGCAGGCCGTAGCCCCATACCAATACATCGTCCTCTGTCAGGCCGGCAACGCCGAATATCGTACTGCCCGATACCACAAGGCCCGGAATATCGCCGTCCAGCACATATTGGTAAGCGATATCCTGGCCGTCTATGCTGTACGAAGTGATATAGATGCGGTTACCCTCTTCATCCTCCCAAGTTCCCTGTATACGGCGTGCCAGACCGGGCGTATCATCCATGCCCGCCTGCCCATACATCCATTGCAGCAGCGAGGCTGCCTGATTCGTGCTGGCCTGCACGCTTTTTTCCATTTCACTGTCCAGGAACAAGGCATTGGTAAAAACGACCGTCCTTAGATGGGTGCTCGTAAGACAGTAATTCTAAAAAATTACTATTTTACGGCATCTGTCTGACAGGGTTGGAAACATCAACGAAAAGAACGATGTCGAGTCGAAAGACTTAGCATCGTTCTTTTTTATCTCAAAATCATTGAAATTACGGAGGTTTGCTATGAAGCGTCTTTTATCTTGCGAATTTAACATGGATACCGCCTGTGTGGAGCTGAAGTTCTCGGATGGCAGCATAATTGCCATTGATACCATTGCCGTTGAAAACGAGGTCGCAGACAATATGTATCAGCGTTCAGAACTGGACTATCTCATTTACAATGACCCGATTGCATACGCCGATTTGATACTCAACGGCGATCCCGTAGCCTATCTAAAGGCAGTAACAGAATACAGACCGCTTGATTGATGTTCACACGCTCCAAGGTCAACTTGGGGCGTGTTTTCAAAATGTTTACACTTTAATGCGATAAATCTTTGCGTATCATATTGAAGATATAGCAGAAATCCTGTATAATATGTGTGGACACACATATAGGGTTTTGATTTTTCTGATATGTTGAAAAGTGACAACAGATAAGCTCATTCTATCGCTAAGGAACTTGCAAGAAGAATTTCTTGGCATTTATATTAAAGTTGTGAGGAGGTATGTTCATGAAATTAGTTAGTCCCAAAACATTGCTGGCATCTCTGTTGGGATGTGCATTTGTTGTGATAAAAGTGATGCGCTTTGATGGTTTTCCAGATTTGTTTTGGATCATCTTCATTGGATATATGTCCATCAAAGGACTGGTCACAGCGTTTTCGCAGGAGGCCTATGACGAGGATGTTAAACAGGCGCAATACGGGAAAGTGTTCTACAGTGATTTGTTTGGTAGATTTGCGTATATCGCATCGGATATTCCGATCATCCTGATACTTTTAGCCGGTCTACTGGCTGCAATCTGCCCGGTTACTACGCTGCTCAGAGCCTTCCTGATTGTTCTTTTGCTGACAGCGCTGGGATATGCGGTTTGGTTTACATGGTATGTTTGCAAGCAGAAACGACTGCGCACGGAGAATGGCGCATGGGAGACGGGGACTTTGAGCGAAGTGGAAGCGGCGGCGTGGAAACGCTCTGAGCGCTGGCACGGCGTTGGCCTCGGAATTATCGTCGTACTGGCTGTTCTGTATATGATTTTTGGAGATCCCATGATTTATATGAACAACGCAAAATTAGAGGAGGCCCTGACGGGGATCACCAGTGACAATGTGACCTTGGAAGAAGTGGTGCCTTTTGAATGGACATCGGTTTATACCTTTGATCCCTATACATCCATTGACCGAATCAAAAGAGTCACAGGATCAAAAAGCCCCGCTTTGAAGGAGAGTGTCAGCGAGGGCATGACCAATATTGTGTTTACAAACAGAGGACGGACTGTGGCAAGTGTCTGTGCCTATCCTTCAAGCATCGGTTATTCCCTTTCTTTTGCCGGAGGCAAAAACACCTATTACGATTATCCGGATGGTGGCTATTCCCATATTGAATACGGCGATGAGACTGTTTTTGAGGTGACAAAAGAGAATGACCTTATTAGGCTGTATGCCTATATTGATGAATGACGATACAAATAGGTTTATATTATCTCATAGAAAGAGGATAAGAGAATATGCCAGAAAACAGAAACAGGCTTCGTCCGAAGCAGATAAAGTTCTTTGTAAACGACAAGGAATACGAATTGATAAGAAAGAAAATGGAACAGATGGGAACGGACAACATGAGTGCCTATATTCGCAAAATGGTAATTGACGGGTATGTTGTAAAATTGGAATTGCCCGAACTGCGTGAGCTGACTTCCAAGATGAAACGTATTTCCAACAGCGAGAATCAGATTGCAAAAAGGTTGAATGAAACCGACAACATCTATGAAGCCGACATTGAAGAAATCAAAAAGAACCAAGAGGAAATTTATGAAGGAATCCGAAAAATCCTTACATCGCTTTCTAAAATAAAGTGATGTTCAGCTCCGTAGGAGCGTAGCCGATTTTGAAAAAATCGTTGAAGGGTTTGGGATGTTTCCCAACAAGTTTTTGCAAAGAGCAGCACCGCTGAAATTTGCAAAAAGCACGAGTGTGTCCACACGTGCACTGCTTGCTAAGTTTGTTTTGAACTTAGCAAGCAAATCGAAGATTTTCATTTTTCGCAAAATCAGCAGCACTGTGTTTTGTGAAAAATCGCAGAGTGTACATACACCTACTGTGCTTGCTATTCTCTATTTTTCAAAATGGCAAGTGCCATTTCCTAAATGGAAATCGGCGGCAACCGCCGCCTTGTCTGCCCATAAGCAAAACGGACGAACGCTGTCAATGGCGGCGAAGCCGTTCATCTTGACCATTGACGGCGTTCGGCGGTTTTGCTATCTTGCAAAATTTGAATGAAAAGAATCGAAGCGAATGAAAGAAAAGGAGGTTCGACACAATGGATGAAAAACGTAAAGAGGAAGAAGCTCGTGAGCTTACTCCCGAAGAAATAGATGAAACGATTTTTCAAGAGCAGATTGCGAGTGGAGAGTATGACGAGGAAGTCCCCGAATACTATTTCTCCAATCCCGACCCATACGCCAAGGTCGAGCCTCGTCCCGATGATGCACCTAAACGTAATTTCTCTTTTGACGAGAACGGCAACATTATTGTAAAAAATCTTTCTGCGTTCTGGCTGCCCGATGTGAAAATCGTGGAGAACATTGGCGGCACAGAATACACAGTAACAGGCAGCTACGAGGGCACGGAAACTCTCGACAAAAAGCTCAAACGCATTATGGAGCAGAACGCTGCCGATGATGAATCTGATATCACGGAGGATGGCGAATGAACAGCGACACCTCTTTTGATATAAATACAAATTCCAATCCTGTACAGACAGTTGCCCAACCGAAGGAGGATAACGAAATGTTAAGGGCAACCGACAAAATCACAGCGCTCTATTGCAGATTGTCCGTAGAGGACACCAAAGAGGATAAGAAGAACGGCAAAGAAGATTTGTCCAATTCCATCCAGAATCAAAAGGCTATGTTACTCCAATACGCACGAGATCACCGCTTCCCCCAGCCGACATTTTTTATTGATGACGGATACAGTGGTGTGACCTATGACCGCCCAGGCTTTCAGAAAATGCTCGATGAAATCGAAGCCGGTCATGTGGGCACGGTCATTACGAAAGATATATCCAGACTTGGTCGTAACTCCGCCTTGACTGGACTGTACATCAACTACACATTCCCTCAAAACAATGTTCGCTACATTGCCATCAACGACCACTATGACAGCATCAATCCGAACAGCACCGACAGCGACATCGCCGGTATCAAAAACTGGTTCAATGAGTTTTTTGCAAAGGACACGAGTCGCAAGATTCGTGCGGTGCAGAAAGCAAAAGGTGAGCGTGGCGAGAGATTGACTGTTCATGTGCCGTATGGCTACATGAAGAATCCCGACAATCCCAAAGAATGGATCATCGACGAAGAAGCCGCACAGGTGGTCAAAAAGATTTTCACACTTTGCATGAATGGGCGTGGACCGAGCCAAATCGCAGAACAGCTTGAAAAGGACAAGGTACTCACGCCTACTGCATATAAAAATAAGCAAGGCGTGAAAACACCGCACACCGAGCCGGAGAATCCTTACCGCTGGCACGAAAGCACCGTAGTCAATATTCTTGAACGAAAAGAATATATCGGCGCAACGGTCAACTTCAAGACCTACACCAATTCCATTTGGGATAAGAAGCAGAGGGAAAATCCCGAAGAAAATCAAAAGATTTTCTACAACACCCATCCTGCCATCATTGAGCAGGAAGTCTTTGATAAGGTGCAGGAGATTCGCAAGCAGCGACACAGGAGAACGGCAACAGGCAAGAACAGTCCGTTTTCGGGTCTGGTGTTCTGTGCCGACTGCAAGCAGAAGCTCTACTATTCCACCACCAACTACTTTGAAAAGCGGCAGGACTTTTTCATCTGTTCCACCCATCGAGCCAACAAGGATAAGTGCAGCAGTCACTACATTCGTGCCGTGGTTTTGGAGGATGTGATCTGGAAGCACATGAAAGAGGTTATCTCGTATGTGACCCGATATGAAGCTCATTTTAGGGTGGAAATGGAGCAAAAACTCCGTCTGCAAAGCGAGGAAACCATAAGGGTATATAAGAAGCGTCTGTCACAGGCAGAAAAGCGTATAGGGGAGCTTGATCGCCTGTTTATTAAAATCTACGAGGACAACGCCAAGGGCAAGCTGAACGATGAACGCTTTGCCATGATGAGCAAGACCTACGAGGACGAGCAGGCGCAGCTTAAAGCTGAAATCGTCAATCTGCAAAACGAAGTCGAAGTACAGGAACGACAGATAGAAAACCTTGAGCAGTTTATTCAGCGGGTACACAGATACACCAACCTCACAGAACTCACGCCATACGCTCTCAGAGAGCTTGTGAAGGCGGTTTATGTAGAGGCACCGGACAAGTCCAGCGGCAAGCGCAAGCAGAAGGTACATATCGAATATGACCTTGTTGGCTACATTCCCGTGGATGAACTGATAAAAGCGGAACAGGCATGACCGAAATCATGCCTGTTCCAAGAAACTCAAATATTACTGTTTTACGACCACCGAGCATTTTGTGGGCTTCTTTTACTAAGTTATTGCTGTAGCTTTTTCAATTCATCAATTGATAGACCAGTAGCACGAGAAATATTCTCTAAAGACAGCAGATTAAGCTCCAATAGATGACGTGCAGTATTAAGGACACCCTTTTGAATACCAGCCTCATACTCCGCTTTCCGAAGCTTCTTTTCTTCTTCTTCCTTGTCATATTCAAATATACTCATACTGATAACCTCCGCGCGGTTCTTTCGAAGAAAATCCGCAAGAATATTTTCTTTGATACATTCATCAACAGCGCATTCCACTGCCTCGTTCAGAGACATGTCGGCTGTGTATTTTCGCACCTTTGCAACATATTGTGCATATTCCCTTAATGTTTTGCAATGTTCCATAAGAAGGGCATTGTGCCCCTCGTTGATATTTAAGACAGTTACGATCAGTTCCAGTTTTGGCTCACCCGACAGATGTTCAAAAGCAGAGGAAAGTCTGTGCTCAAAAACATCGCAAACTGGATCAGAACCATTATAAAACTCAATAAAATTAGGAGTAGGTATCTTTTGCAGGCTGGATGAGTATAAAGATTTTTGATCCAGCATTTTTTGATATTCACTGCTAATGTAAAATAAATCACGAAGAGGCATATTTGGGTTATAAGTTGACTGATGTTCATACAGATACAAATTGGTATCGATAATAAATGCCAGATCGTTTTTTATTCCCATATAGATAGCGTTTTCCAAAGTAACAATCTCTAAATCATCAGGATTCGTATAATCTCTGCTGTTTACTGCATTGTAAAGCGAGAGCAGATTCTTTTTGTCTGAAAATAACATCCGGAAAACAGTATCTTTGTAGTTGCGATTTGCAGAAACTGCTCCTGCGGTAGTTGATTTGTAACGATCTTGTGGCCGCATTGCCATAGGCTTTCCTCCTTATCACGGTGGACGGCAGATGCGTATAAATGCATCATGCCTCCGGCAGGAGAATAGAGCATTGTAAAAATAGTTTTCATCCGTCTCCTGCTTTTAAATTGGTTAATGGGTAATAAAAGCATAGATACGAAATGAACTGCCCCGGTCATTGTCGGTTGACCGAAAGCTTTCTAGATTACAGATGACTCTTAAGCCACAAAGATTTTGTAAAATATGCTTTGAAATATTGTATCATACCAACATCAGAAAATGCAATGGAGAAAATAGTAAAATTTTAAATATTATGAGTACTAAAAAAATGAATAAAAGCATTCATTCATATCTCCACAACAGTAGCCTAAACAAAAGAATCATGCTACAATGAACCAAAGCAGATAAAAACAGCAAGGGGAATGTCACATAAATAACAAAGGAGATCATCAGCCATGGACATAAATATTTTATACGAGGATGAGGAGGTTATTGTCTGTGAAAAACCGGCGGGGGTTGCGGCGCAGACAAGACGGTTAGGACAGGCGGACATGGAAAGCCTTCTGAAAAATTACCGGGCAGGAAAGGGAGAACAGCCGTATATCGGGGTGGTACACAGGCTGGATCAGCCGGTGCGCGGAGTGATGGTTTTTGCCAAAACAAAAGAAGCTGCGGCGGATTTAAGCCGTCAGGTGCAGACAAAAATGGCAGATAAATTTTATTATGCGGTGACAGACGGTGTGCCGGAACAGAAAAAAGGTACATTGGAAGATTACCTGCTCCGGGATGGAAAAACAAACACTTCAAAAGTGGTATCTAAAAGTACGGAGGGCGCAAAGTCAGCAAGGCTGGACTATGAAGTGACCGCACAGAATAAAACGAACGCCATTCTCCGGATCCGGTTAGACACCGGAAGGCATCATCAGATCCGGGTACAGTTAGCAAATGCAGGAATCCCGATCGTAGGGGATACGAAGTATAATTTTAAAGAGACAATGACACGGAGTGGAAACGGTCTTTTACTCTGCTCTTATAAAATCGGATTTAAACATCCAAAGACACATAAAAAAATGGAGTTCGAAATCAGGAATCCATTTCTCATCTGAGACAGAAACGCAGGAGTTACAAATAACTTCTGCGTTTTTGCTATAAAAATAGTTACTGTTCACTCAGCAGTAAAACACTTGCTGTTTTGCTGCGTAAGAAAGTGATTCAGGAGTGAGCAGACTCCTTTTGTGAAGCAAAAACTGAAATGAGTCAGCGAATCGTTACTGGAACGAAGTATGAGTGAACAGTAACGAAAAATAGAATAAAATCACGAAAAATGTCGAAAATAGAGTGGTAAAATAAGCATAATGTGCTAAAATACAAATAGGATTTAAAATTGGGTTCATAAAATAAAAAAGATGTAGTAGGAGGTATGGGTATGAACAATATTAAGGTGAGAACAAAATTAGTTATTGTAATGGTGATTGCACTGATCGCACTGGCACTATGCACCGTCATTTCCAACACAAGCCTGTCAGGACTTGGAAATAATGCGTTAGACATTATCGAGAATGATATGCGTTCCTCGTATGATGAACAGATCAAGGCACAGGTAGATAATGTAATATCTCTTTGCCAGAGCATTTACAATCGGTATGAAAAAGGTGAATATACCTTAGACGAGGCAGAAAAACTTGCAGCAGACCAGATTCGTGATCTGCGTTACGGCAATAATGGATATTTCTGGGTAGATACCTATGATGGAACAAACGTAGTCCTTCTCGGCAATGACACAGAGGGAACAAATCGTATGGATGCAGTGGACACCAATGGATTTGCGTATATGCAGGCAATCATCAGTGCAGGAAGGCAGGAAAACGGCGGTTTTACGGATTATGTATTCCCGAGAGAGGGTGAGACGGAACCATCTCCAAAACGTGCTTACAGCAAGGCATTTGAACCATTTGGCTGGGTACTTGGAACCGGAAACTACACGGACGATATTGATGAGGACGTATTGGGTGTGAAAAATGAATTTTCTTCCTATGAATCCAACAGCAGAATGGCGATCATCGGAATCGCTGTTGTCATGGAAGTAATCTTAATTTTAGTCCTGACACTGATCATAGCCAGCATTGTGAAACCATTGAAAAAGAGCCTTACCCACATTAACGAGATAGCGCAGGGTGATTTTTCAAAAGAATTTGAACAGGATCTGTTAAAGAGAAAAGATGATTTTGGACAACTGGCAGATTCACTTGAGAAAATGCGCTCTGAGATGAAGGAACTGATTGGAGAGGTAAAATCAGAAGCATTAGAGATCACCGGCATGGTGCAGGAGATTGATACAAGTCTTCAGGCATTAGATGATCAGATTGAAAATGTATCTGCGACAACGGAGGAGCTTGCGGCAGGTATGGAGGAGACAGCGGCATCTTCGGAAGAGATGAATGCAATGTCACATGAGATTGAGAGCGCTGCGAAGAGTATTGCAGAGAGATCTCAGGATGGCGCTAACGAGGCAGATGAGATCAGGGAACGTGCTGTGAAAATCAAAAAAGATACAGACGAAAATGACAGACGTACCAGATCGATTCATGAGGAGATTAATGAGAGCCTGACCAAAGCACTCGAAGATATTAAGGTTGTGGATCAGATCAATGTTCTTGCCAAATCAATCATGGATATTACCGGACAGACGAACCTTCTGGCTTTGAATGCATCCATTGAGGCTGCCAGGGCGGGAGAGGCAGGAAAAGGATTTGCGGTTGTTGCAGATGAGATCCGTGTATTGGCAGAGCAGTCAAAAGCCGCAGTTGCCCATATTCAGGAAGTGACTGGCAATGTGACCGCAGCCGTTGAGAATCTTGCAAATGATGCAGAGAGGCTGCTGGAGTTTGTCGGAAATGATGTTGTGGAGAGTCTTGGAGGATTTGCAGAAATGGCAAATTCCTATAACAGTGATGCTGCCAATGTAGATTCTCTTGTAACGGACTTCTCGGCATCATCGGAGCAGCTGCTCGCATCCATTAACGGAGTGATGGATGCTATCTCCGATGTCAGCAAGACTGCGACAGAGGGAGCTACCGGAACAACGGATATTGCTGAAAAAGTAGGAAACGTTGTGCAGGAGGCAGAGGCAATTAAACAGAAGGCAGAGACAACCTATCATTCTGCTGAAAAACTACAGAAAAATGTGGAACGTTTTATTGTTTAACGGATATGGGATATTGATATAGAATGTGACAAAACAGCAAGCGTGTTTTGGGAGCAAAAGGGAATCGTATGATAGATAAGTATTATAACGGGGTTATTGAACAGGTTGTAAGTGGAATTGGGAATGTAGAACATAACAGTATCCTTGTGCGGTATAGCAATGATTTTTCCATATGGGATTTAGAGAGTGTCAATCATTACAAGGATCAGTCAGACATCTTTTTTACCTGTCATGAGTTTTCTTATAACAAGATTGCAGAGGCTTATGAACCGTATCTGGGACTGATCCGGCAGATGTTTCATAGGTATTGCAGTGGCACACTGGAAGAGTTTATGGAAGAATGTGATGTCTACAAGCTTCAGAGACCTGTATTTGAAAGTTATTTTGAAAACGGATTTTGCGAGAGAACGGAACAGATCCTGATCGATGAGGTAGAGTATGAGCAGGAACGCATGCGCAATTCGATCGTGACGATGCTTCAGAAATTATCAGAGATCCGTCCGGTCGTCATTGTGTTGAACCGCTTTCAGCTGGCTTCGAAAAGTACCATGCAGCTTACCAACAGACTGCTTCAGACAAAGAATAAAAATATCGGCATTGTCTTGGGAGTTAATGATGTGCAGTCGATTCCGGAATTTGCACATGAAGAGTGGGATGCGATCTGTGAGAGTATGGATGACCGGAACATGGTGTACCATATCGGAAATGCAGGCAGGAACATGGAACCGGATGTCATGGACTATTACTCTGATTATGAGAGTGACGATGGCTATCGGAAACTGAATAATCTGGTATACTTTCTGGATTTTGACCAGGCAGACCATCATCTGAGCAAGATTGAGCGCCGGATCAAGTTTGATAACTTTACGATTTCTGAGAAAAAGCATTATCAGCTTTTGCTGTTACAGATTATGGTGTCGGTGTTGCAAAGAGATATTGCGAAGGCTCTGGAATCCTGCGAAGATCTGGAAAAACTGCAGGATCAGGAGAAAGAGGGAGCATTTTATTATAATTTCTGGATGGCAACTTCTTACATGTATCTTGGAAAGTTAGAGGAAGCCATGATTTATGTACAGAAGGCAAAGGAGTGCGGAGAAGCGCTGGGGGATGATTTTTTAGTGTTCCGTGCAGAACTTTTAAAAGCGCAGAACCAGATGTCCGGCTGGTGCAATATTTTCTTCTGTGCCCAGGATATTGAGATCAGCGATAAACTGATCGAGAAGCTGAATGCGTACCATTACAAAAATCATCTGGCGCATATTTATATTTATGCATACGACAATAAACCGGAGATCGTGGCAAAAGCGTACCGGTCGGAAGCATTTCTGATTTATTTTTCCAAGGGCGTTGCGCTTGCAAAAGAGATTGGCAATGAGCAGCTTATCAGCATTGCATATCGGAAAAATATCATGATAGCATCCACAAATGGCGAGTACGAAGTTTCCCTGTTATATTCGATCCGTACCTATGAGGCGATGAAAGATGTTGACAGCGTGGAGGGCGGAAGGATCTATTCCGGTATTGCGTATAATTTATGTGCAATGGGAGAAAATGAGAGAGCCCAGAGCTATTACAACAAGGCAATTAAGATATTATGTAAACTGAGAAAGCCGGAGGATATTGCAGAAGTACATTATAATATGTCATTGAACTGCGTTATGCTGGGGCAGTATGACAAGGCGCAGGAATACCTGACACAGTGTATGAAAGCGATCGAAAAGCTGCATCTGAACAGTCTGCGTGTCTGCAACCTGTCCAAACTGTATGGATTGTTTGCTCTGGTTTCCATTTTACAGGGAAACCGTTTTAACTGTGAGCGGTATCTGTATAGCTGCCGCCAGTTTTTGAATTATATTTTCGAGAAGGAAAAGACAGAAAACAACCTCGCCACTGTGCATGACTACGCAAAGGCAGATGATGATATGTTCCTCTATACGTTTTCCAAGGCATTATTAGCACAGCATGACGGAGACAACGAGGAGGCGCTAAAATTATATGAGCAGGCAGATATTTATTTAAAGAGAGCAGAGGGAAACCAGTTTTTCTGTTATGTGCTGTTCCGAAGGAACAGGATGGAATGCTTCAGGAATGCAGGAAAAGAGATCCTTTATGAGCAGGAAGAGTTTATTTTAAAACAGTATGAAGAGACACATCGTATCATGTTCCATGAGTACGCGGAGGATATGAAAGATCTTCTGCCACCGGTAGATGACGACTGTGAGGAATTATCAACCAGGGAAATCGAGGATCTGTTAAAGCAGGAGAGCGTGGAGCGGGCATATAAGAGTAAGAAAGAACAGCTCGACTTTATTTCTATCTGGCAGAAACTGATCGATGTAAATGGTATCACTGCAAAAGAGATGCTCAATATGGTCATGAAGACATTTTTAAATCATTTTGACGTCGACCGGGCAGTCTATATCCGCTATAGCGAGAGGGTGCCGCAGGTACTTTACAATGACACAGAGAAAGAGATGACGCCGGAGATCATGAAGATCATGGAAAAATCCATGCGGAAAAATGCGGGTGGATTTGTGATCTCCAAGATCAGCAGCAATTATTCTGAACATCAGGATATCACATCGATTTTTGGTGATGAAGATGTGTGTTCTATGGTGGCGATCCCATTTTTTAACAACGCAAAAATCGAGAATATTGTCATCACCTATGTGCTGATGAAGGATAACTGGCATTCCTCGGTGAACCGTTATATGCTTGATGAGGACGATCTGAACTTTTATCAGCTTCTGTTCCGTGAGGTGCGTTACGCATTGAACAGGCTTGATGCCTATGACAAGATTTATGAGATGAATACAAAACTGTATATGTCGGCAGTTACAGACCAGCTGACAGGGTGCTATAACCGTGAAGGGTTCTACCGCAAATTAGACGCACTTCTGAAAGAGATCGCAGGGGAAAAAAGAAAACCAAAGCTGGGAGTGATGTTTATTGACCTGGACAATTTCAAACACTATAATGATACGTACGGACATGATGTGGGCGATTTCGTTCTGATCAAAATGGCTGATATTTTTACGGAAGTCTGTGGAAAAGATGGTTTTGTGTGCCGTTATGGCGGGGATGAGTTCCTGATCTTCCTTTATACAGATGACAGGGATATTTTCAAAGAAAAGGCAGAGCGTATCTATCAGATTATTGATGAGGCAGACGGATTTTCGGCGGAGATCAGTGAAAAACTCGGACAGTCATTCTCAATCGATAAACAGCATCAGATCTCCTGCTCCATCGGTATTGCAGCCGGAGACCATATCTGTACGGAAAATGATATGACAGAGATGATCAAGAGGGCGGATGATCTGTTATATTCGATCAAAACAACGACAAAAGGAACCTATCGTATATGAAAATCGTTTTACCTGAGAAAGTAACTTATATTATTGACACACTGACACAGCATGGCTTTGAGGCCTATGCTGTAGGTGGGTGCGTCCGTGATACGATGTTAGGACGGATTCCTATGGACTGGGACATCACGACATCAGCAAAACCGGAACAGGTAAAAGAGTTATTCCGACATACCATAGATACTGGGATCCAGCATGGAACGGTTACCGTGATGCTTGAACATGAGGGATTCGAGGTGACCACATACCGTATAGACGGGGAATATGAGGATGCAAGGCATCCTAAGGAGGTACAGTTTACTTCCAATCTGTTAGAAGATCTGAAGCGCCGCGATTTTACGATCAATGCCATGGCTTACAATGATAAGGATGGGCTGGTCGATGCGTTTGATGGTGTGGGAGATTTAGAGCGCGGTGTGATCCGGTGCGTGGGAGCTGCTGTGGAGCGTTTTACGGAGGACGCGCTTCGTATGCTGCGTGCAGTGCGGTTTGGAGCGCAACTTGGCTTCTCTATTGAAGATGAGACAAGAGAGGCGATTGTTTCCCTGGCACCAAACATTGCAAAAGTGAGTGCAGAACGTATTCAGATCGAAATGGTAAAACTTCTCACGTCCGGACATCCGGAACTGCTGCGCACGGCCTATGAGACAGGACTTACCGCAGTTTTTCTGCCGGAATTTGACGAGATGATGAAAACACCGCAGAATAATCCGCATCACTGCTATTCTGTGGGGGAGCACACGCTGCATGCCCTGATGGAGATACAGCCGGATAAAGTGGCGCGTATTACAATGCTGTTACATGATGTGGCAAAACCGATGTGCAGAACCACGGACGAACATGGCGTGGATCACTTTTATGGACACCCACAGGAAGGAAGTCTTGTGGCAAGGAAGATTTTGCGGCGGCTGAAGTTTGACAATGATACAACCGACCGGGTATGCAGACTGATCTTATGCCACGACGATAATCAGCCTTTGCAGGAGCGGACGGTCCGCAGAGCAATCTACCGGAACGGTGTGGATCAGTATCCGCTGCTTTTTGCAGTAAAAAGAGCGGACATGCTGGCACAGAGTGCATACAGGCGGGAGGAAAAAGCAGAGTATTTAAAGGAATACGAAGAAATATATGAGCAGATCATGGCGAAGCGGCAGTGCCTTTCCATAAAGGAACTTGCGGTTACGGGAACGGATCTGATCGCAGATGGAATGCAGCCGGGAAAGGCGATCGGCGAGACGCTGAAACAGCTTTTGGAGTATGTGCTGGAACACCCGGAGGACAACACGAAAGAAAAATTAATGGAACAGGTTCATAATATCGCATCCCCTCACATATGATGAATTGACACGGCAGGAGAGCATTTTGCTCTCTTATCGCAGATTCATCGTATGGAGGGGATTTTCATGTATATCAGGCCGGAACAGATAGCAGAACAATATGAGATGGAGGTAAAGTCTATTTCGAAGGGAAGGGACTGTTTTTTGTGTGAAACAGATCTCGGAATGCGCGCGCTGAAGGAGTATAGGGGCTCTGTGGAGCGTGCGGAATTTCTGGCTGGAATGCTTGATTTCCTGAAGGGGCAGAATATTGTGGCAGAGCAGATCTTTTATACAAAAGAAGGGGAAATTTTTGCCAGGGACGAAGAGGAACAGAATTATCTGCTATTGTCAGTTTTCCGTGGAGCCGAGTGCGATACGAAGAGCAGGGAGGACATGGTGTATGCGGTAAGACTGCTCGCTGGTTTACATAATGCAACTGAACAGTATCCGGACGAGGTGCCTGAGTTTGTAAAAATGAATCCTAACGCCCTGCTTTTGCTTTATGAAAAACATAACCGTGAATTGCGGCAGGTGCGCAACTATATCCGTGGCAGAAAACAGAAAAATGAGTTTGAAGAAATGTTCATGCGCCAGTTTGCAGGTTTTTTTGAAAAGGCACAGGCTGTCACAGAGCAGTTGCAAAATATGGAGATCTGTGAAGAACTGACCGGATTCTGCCATGGCGACTACAACCAGCACAATGTCGTTTTTTCCAGAGAGGGCGTGGCGGTCGTCAATTTCCTCAATTTTTCCTATCAGATCCGGGTGAGTGACCTCTCAAATTTTGTGCGGAAGATGATGGAAAAAAATAATTGGAACACGTCGCTTGGAATGGAATTGATCGGGGCATATGATTCTGTGCGGAAACTAAAGCCGCAGGAATTTTCATATTTGTATTTTTACCTTGCGTATCCCGAGAAATTCTGGAAAATTGCAAATCATTATAGTCATTCCCACAAAGCCTGGCTTTCCGGCAGAAACACCGAAAAACTCAGCAAAGTGGTCGCGCAGGAAGGGGCAAGAGAGCATTTTTTGCAGACGCTTGCAGGGAAAGTAGAAAATAGGATATAATTAGGTAACAGCGAAACTCCTCATAGGTTATGTCGAATTGTGGAATACCAACAAAAACATTCAAGACACGCTCTCGCTACGTGTCGCTCGCAGCGGTACTAAGAAGTCATATCCTGCATTTCATTTCTGATAAATCAGAATGAAATACAGAATATGACTTCTAAGTGCCGGCGGCTCCCCAGTGTCTTTCATGTCTTTTGTTGATATTTCACAATTTAATTCACATTTTTACGAGTTTCGCAATTTACATGATTTGTATGACACATAAGAGGTGATATGTTGAGAAAATTAAGATACATGTTTTATAGCATTATTTTAAGTATGATTTTATTAGCGGGATGTGGACAGCAGACAAGACCGGTCTCGACTGCACAGTATTATAATCCGGCGAAAGAGACAGCGGCAGATACTGAGGAAGCAGAGGGTGCAGGGGCGGAGACATCGATCGGAACCGATCTCTATCTGATCATTGGCAATGACATGACCAATGAACAGTTGAATTTAAAGCAGCTTGCATCAGGAAAGCAGTATCTGTATGTTTATTCATTGTCTACAGACTTTCTGGATAAATACGGAAACAGTGCAACAACGATGGATTTTGAGCCGGGCAGGGTGATCCATATTGGAAAAAAAGATGGCGAAGGACGGCTCTTGCAGGCACAGATCGCGGATGAAGTCTGGGAATATTCGGATATCACAAAATATTCGGTAGATACAGAGCGTGGGATTTTCAAAATTGCGGATTCCAAGTATTCGTATGACGCAGATTTGTTCGTGGAATCGAATGGAGAAAAAATCCGTCTGTCCGACCTGAACGAAAAAGATGAGATCCGTGTCGTTGGAATCGGAACAAAAATATTATCCGTATCCGTCACTACCGGACAGGGAACTCTGGAGTTAAAGAATACATCCGTATTTGAGGGAAGTTTTATTCAGGTGGGAAGTAAGATTTTTGCACAGATCACACACAATATGAAGCTGGAGATCCCGGAGGGAACTTATACGGTTACCGTTGCAAATGAAGGATATGGCGGCAGCACAGAGGTGGAGATCGCAAGAGGGGAGAACTGCACGCTTGATCTGGATGAATTAAAAGGTGAGGGTCCTAAGACTGGAAGTATCATATTTTATATTGATGTGGAGGGAGCAACGCTTTCCATTGATGGGGATACTGTGGATTACAGCGCACCTGTGGTACTGACCTATGGCGTGCACACATTGCATGCGGAGGCAGAGGGATACGACGATTTTGATAAAAAGCTTTTTGTTAACTCTGCGGCAGCGAATATCGATATCTCTCTTACCGGAGACGGTACTACGTCAGACAATGACATGACAGAGGGCACAGAGTCTGTGGAGGAGACCGAAACTGCTGAGACAGAGACAAAAGACAGTGAGGAGGAGACAAAGAGTACAGAAAAAGATTCGGAGACGACAGACAAGTCCACGGACAAAGATGTGACATCTGATTATCTGTCCACACTTTCTGATCTCATCACGTCGTTGAATAAGTAAGAAGATGTAACTATTCAGAACCTCATTCGCAAAATCGTTCTCTCAGAGCTTTCCTTGAATAACAAGCATGCTTGTTATTTGCTCATTGTGGTTACTTCGCCA
>OLQX01001797.1_pt1 | contig 16597 bp, 16 predicted proteins | sample 1672581 | NCBI WGS metagenome assembly OLQX01 (sample SAMEA3136701, study PRJEB25190) | human gut metagenome | reverse complement strand
GGCATACATACCTGATTTCGTTTTTCGCTTTCTACGCATGTGTTTTCCCTGCCGGCATACATGCCTGATTTCGTTTTTCGTTTCCTACGCATGTGTTTTCCCTGCCGGCATACATACCTGATTTCGCTTTTCGCTTTCTACGCATGTGTTTTCCCTGCCGGCATACATGCCTGATTTCGTTATTCATTTCCTACGCATGTGTTTCTTTGACAATTATACATACTCAAATCTTTTTTTCAAGCTTTATGCATGTATTTCATATCATTATTACCTTAAATACTAAAAATCCGGGAGATGAACTATCCCGGATTTTTGGAGCTTTATATTGCCTGCAAGCAGTCTCGCTGACTTTCTATGGTGGAATTACGATTACAACTTCCAGCCGGCAGCCTCCATCTGAGTGGCTTTCATATGCCGGTAAATGCCGTCTTTTGCTTCCAGTTCGGCAGGCGTTCCCTGCTCTGCCACCACGCCATCCTTCAATACAACAATCTTGTCTGCGTCCGCCACGGTACGCATGCGGTGCGCAATGATCATAACGGTCTTATTGCGGATCAGCCTGGAAAGGGATTCCTGAATCAGTGTCTCGTTATCTACATCCAGAGAAGCGGTTGCCTCATCCATGAGGATGATGGGAGCATCCTTTAAAAAGGCTCTGGCAATGGAGATCCGCTGTCTCTCACCGCCGGACAGTTCCGAACCGTTCTCACCGATCATGGTCTGCCAGCCGTTCGGAAGTTTCTCCGCGAACTCATCGCAATGCGCCAGTTTTGCCGCAGCCAGCACTTCTTCATCCGTAGCATTCTGCCTGCCGATACGGATATTTTCCATCACCGTATTATTGAACAGTGTCACATCCTGGAATACGATAGCGTACAGAGACATCAGTGTCTCCGGATCGATGGTGGAGATGTCCATGCCACCCACGGTGATCTTACCTTTATGGATATCCCAGAACCGGGAAGCCAGTCTGGACACGGTGGTCTTACCGCCGCCGGAAGGTCCGATCAATGCGGTCACTTCGCCTTGTTTTGCCGTGAAAGTGACATCGCGAAGTACGGTATCCTGACTGTCATAGGAGAATCCCACATGGAAAAATTCGATGTCATACCCCTTAGGATCCATGGTGCTGGCACCGGTCTGGATCTCATGGGACAGGATCTCGTCGAGACGGTCACACTGCACACTGGTACTGATAATAGCTGCCAGATTCTGCAGTGCCACCTGCAGGGGATCATACATTCTGGATACCAACAGGAGGAATACGAAGAAGGTCAGGATGTCGATCTCTCCCTTTACTAACAACACACCGCCGGTCAATGCCACGGTAGCGATGCCAAGCTTTAAGATCATCTGGGCACCGCCTACAAAGACTGCCGTACCAAGCTCCGTCACCAGTGCATGTTTTTCCACGGCACGGATCTTGCCCTCTAAGCCTTCCATGTACTCAGCCTGGGCATTGTTGGCCCGAAGGTCACGTACGGTCTCCAGGCATTCCTGAATGCCGTCAGCACAGTCCATTTTTAATTTCATCTGCTTCTTACTTAAGCTCTTCTGTACCCTGCCGGAACATCCCACAATGAGGAAAGACACAGGCAGTACCCACAGTGCTGCGATTGCCATTCTCCAGTTCATGAAAAAGGTACCCACAGCGATCAGTGTGGTGGAGATACAGGAACCAACCAGTTCCGGAATGAAATGGGAGGATGCAGTCTCCATGGTGGCACAGTCCGCCATAATGGTACTTGTCAGATCGGACAGATCTTTTTTTCCGAAGAAGGATAACGGGATCTTACGCAGCTGCTCTGCCAGAGCAATTCTGCGCACACCGCTCTCCACATAAGTTGCCAGGAACGTGGCACGATACTGCACCAACGTTGTCAGCGCGATCAGAAGAAGACAGAGTACGCAGCCCACAATGTAGAAAACACCTCTGCCTGCCATGGTGCCCTGTAAATAATCTCTTACCAGAAAATACAGCATCCATACCGGGAACATCAACACCAGATCGGAACATGTTACGGATACAAATGCCTTTATCATATCCTTCGCACCTTTTTCGGAAAGCGCGTATTTATGCTGCAATTTTGCCTGTAAGCTACTCATTCTATTTCTCCCCCTTTCCTACTTTCCAGCTGACGGATTTATTGTACTCTTCCCACATATGGGCATACAGTCCGTTTTGTCCCAGCAATATTTCATGGTTTCCCTGTTCCACAATTCCGCCATCCTTCAACACACAGATGCGGTCGGCATCCACAACCGAGGACAATCTGTGTGCGATCATGATCACGGTCTTGCCTGCGGAAAGCTTCGTAAATGCCTGCCGTACCTTCGCCTCATTATCCGGATCAGCAAAAGCGGTAGCTTCATCCAGGATCAGGATCGGTGCATTTTTTAACATCGCTCTCGCAACGGACAGGCGCTGTGCCTCACCTCCGGATACATAAGTACCCTGGCTTCCGATGACGGTATCCACACCGTCCGGCAGCTTTGCAATAATGTCCTCACACTGGGCATTTTTCAGAGCTTCCATGACTTCTTCTCTGGTGGCATCCTTTTTGCCCATGCGGACATTATCGTAAATGGACATCTTAAGCAATTTGCTGTCCTGAAATACGAAGGACACCATATTCATCAACTGTGCGGAAGGAATATCCTTCACATCCACGCCGCCGATGCATACCTTACCTTCTGTGGTATCATAGAAACGGGCAATGAGACTTGCCAGCGTGGTCTTACCGCCGCCGGAGGGACCGACAAATGCCACATGCTCTCCTTCTTTGATATCGAGATTGATCTGATGCAGAGCATCTCTTCCCGCATTTTCATAGCGGAAGGATACATTTTGTAACGCAATGGAATGATCCTTGATGTTCTGCTCTTTTTCTGCTTCCGGCAGAGGATTACGGCTTAAGATACCATCAGTTCTTTTCAGAGCATCCTCCACGATCATCTGATTCTCTCCGCCGTACATGATCTTGCCTAATGTAACGGTCAGTACCGGAGTGATAATGATGTAGAACAGAAGGTTGATCAGCACCTCAGGATCCCCGCCTGCTCCACCGAACCAATATGCGGCACCGATCAGAACGGCGAAGATCGCATTGATCAGTGTGGTAAAGCCTACCATGGGCCACATCAGTTCTTTGGTATAAGCGATGGTCCATTTTTCATATTTTTTAATAGAGGTCTGGAAACGCTTGAAAGAAAATACCGACTGTCCGAAGGTCTTCACTACCGGAATACCGCGGACATATTCCACTGCTTCACTGGACATCTCCTCTAACGCATTCTGGTATTCTGTCATTTTATCTTTCATGCGCTGTCCGGTCATGGCACCCATGATGAGAAAAGCAAATACTACAGGCACCAGACTTAATAAGCCCAGTTTCCAGTCAAATACTACCAGCAAAAGCAACAGTCCCACAGGTGTTGCCACCGCTCCAGCTTTATCCGGCAGCTGATGCGCCAGGTAGGTCTCCGTGGCTGCGGTGGATTCGTTGACGATCTTGCGGATTTTGCCACTGCCTTCACTTTCCATGAACCCCATGGGAAGTGTCAGAATGTGCCGCATCAGGATGCTCCGCATATTCGCCTGCACGTGGAAGGCTGCAATGTGGGAACACAACAGTGCGCAGATATAAATGATCATGGAAAGCAGTGCAAATCCCACGGCACTCCATCCAAGCCCCGACAGATTCTGCGCCTTGCTGTAATCCGGCGCTGCCAGTACAACCTCCTGCATGATCCGCCATATGTAATAGAACGGCAATAGCGCGATCAGGGCACTGGCAGCAGACAGGATCCATGACGCGATGGTCAGATACTTGTAGCTGCCTGCATAGGTAAACAGCTTCTGCATAGTACTTTCTTTTTTCATGTGATCTTTTCCCTCTTTCCCTTTGATTTAAATTAATTTTTTGGATTTAATGTAACTCTTTAATTTCTAGAATTTCTTTTCATTTTGCCCTGCTTTTCATCATTTCTCTTTTCCGGACATTTGAGGCTCTATTGTCTTTCCTATCTAACACCGCTTATTGGTAATTAGTTTCAACTAACCGTCGGTTTTTAAGATAGACTGCTACCGTAATCTTCCATAGCAGTCTTATCTTATGCTTCACCCCAGCTTGATGATGGCTCCCCATCCGCCGTAGTGATACTTCTCCAGCATATGCAGATATTTTCTGGCAGTATCCCTGTCCCATGCGGTGTCTGACGACTTCGAACATACTGTCAAACATGGCTCTCGACATGATATGTAGGAACTCCTCGGTGATCATGCTGCCTTCCTGTAGGAATTGTGTGGCTTCCATATACTTGTAGGTATACTCCGTCTCAATGTCCACCAGATGTTCCACGAAATCCTGATACTTGGTACCGTAAGAGGCATCCAGCAGTAACCGGAAATCATCGAACCGATCATAGACATAGTCAAGCATTTCATCCATACCGCCTACCACATAATCCTCCATTACCTTCGGCTGTTCCTCTGCCTCTCTGGCATGAAACGCCTCCTGGGTCTTAAGGAATATCTGCGTCAGCCCTTCCGCCGCCGGTTCCACAATCGCACAAAACAATCCTTCCTTGTCCCCGAACCGGGAATAGATGGATCCGGTAGTAGTGTCTGCCTTGGCTGCGATCGTACGAAGCGACGCTTCGGAATAGCCCTTCTCCAGGAATTCTTCTCTGGCACAGACGAGAATTCTCTCTGAAACTCCTTCGATTGGTTTTGTCACTTTTTCCTCCAAAAAAATATTCATAACAGTGTTATATAACACTGTTATGAATATAAACACATTTCATTTTTTTGTCAAGAGGAAAAATCGTTTCTTACTACTGCGTGGTGAATTCTACCGGCTGCGCATCTTTTCTGTATTCCTCCCATGCCTGCAGATACTCCTCCTCGGTACTTTCCACACGCTGTCCCCGGCTGTCCAGACGATAATAGGTTTCATTGCCGTTCCCGTCAAAGTTTTCTGTATTGGAACCGGTCAGTACCAGCTGTCCGGTCGCAGTATCAAGGTTGTACACTTCGATGCTGTGTCCGGAGGTCACGTAGAACCCAGACATTCCGACGCAGATCGGATATGCGGTTCCCTCACTTAGGAGCTCGCCGATCTGCACCGGTGTTCCATCCTCTCCGACGCCGTAGACATCACAGTACATGGCATAGGTATGCTCTCCGTCCTGATAAATCCCGTCCGACAATAACAACAGAGTCGTATCACCAAGCTTTACCTGCGCATACGCTGCATCTCCCTTTCCTGTTACAAAACCGGCGGTTGCACCGTCCTGCATATTCATCCATGTAGTAGTATTACCATTCTGCATTGGGATCCAGCCGGCAGGATTCTCCGCTGCCTGTTTCTCCTGCTCTGCCGCACTTGCTTCCTTCACCGCCTCTGCCCGTTCTCTCTGTTTATCCAGCGCCTCCTGCAATGCGGCGTCCGTCTCCTGTTGTGCATTGACTTCGTCTGCGCTTGCGACATTCCCGGCATCCACACCGTTTTCGCTCTTTCCGGTCTCATTCGTCAGCAGGATTGTGGTTGTCGTCCCCTGCTTTGGATTCGTCAGAAAACATACCGCTACGATCACACAGACCGCCACCGCGGCAAGCACCACCCAAAAGGTCGGCTTCTTATAATTCAATATCTCTTTCACTCTCTTTTTCACCCCAACTTCTCCAAAGGCCAACGGGCATACCGTCACCAGCCGCCTTTGCATACTACAGGAAAGCAGTGCATAGGAATAGTCTTTTCGCTCCTGAGGATTCAGCTTCTTCACTGCGCTCTCATCGCATGCCAGTTCCAGATCGCTGCAGAACAGGATGTACGCTGCCCAGACAAAAGGATTGAACCAATGAATCGCTAAGATCAGAAATCCAAGCGGCTTCCACCACTGGTCGCCCCGTTTCAGATGCGCCTGCTCATGAGCGATGACGTAAGGGTACTGCGCTTCATCCATACTGGAGGACAGATAGATCTTCGGCTTATGCAGTCCCAGGATAAAAGGAGATTTTACCTCATCACAGATCCACAGGTTCTCCCGCAGCCACATAGCTTCCGCTACCTGCCTCCGCACCCTGACGTAACTGTATACCGCATAGCCTGCAAAAAGAATCACACCTGCCAGCCAGAGAATCGAGAATGCAGATAATAGCCGTTCCGGTATTCTCCATACTCCTGCTCCAAATGCTCCGATGCCACTTCCGGTAATTCCGAAAGCTCCGCCCATGCCGGATCCGGCTGCGCCCATGCTGCCGTCTAAAGCTGCCTGGGAAATATTGTCGGAAAAATTAGTTCCGTTTTGCAGCGTATCAGCCCGGAACGCATTCCCTGCCGGACTGCCTATCATATTTCCGTACAAATAGCCCGACAATATCGGCAGCTTCGGCATCAGACTGAACCGGCTCTCCGGCACAAAAGGGCACACCAGCCGCAGTCCCACAAGCCCCCACAGCACAAGATTCACCCACTTCGGTGCCCGTTTCAGCAAGCGTCTGAGCACCATTACGACAGGGATCATCCATGCCGCGGCAATACTCATCTGTAATACACCCGAAAATATGCGGCTCATTCTTTTCCCCCTTCTGCCTCATCGATCATCCTACGGATCTTCGCAGCTTCTTCTGCGGTCAGCGCACGATCTTTCGTAAATGCGGCAAGGAACGCAGGCAATGACCCCTCAAAGGTGTCTTCCACAAACTGTCTGCTCTGCATCGCATAGAACTCATCCCTGGAGATCAGGGAAGTCACCGTTCCGTTGTCATTGCGAAACAGCCCCTTATCGCACAGTCTGCGCAGCACATTATGCGCCGTGGTGCGCTTCCAGTGAAATGCTTCCTCCGTCAGCTTCACCAGCTCCGAAGAAGACACCGGTTCGTGCTCCCAGATGATATCCGCATACCGCGCCTCGACCACACCTAACTGAATCTCTGCCATGTTGTTTCCTCCTACTACTGTTTTCCTGATGACATCAATTTTGATATTTCACGTTTACTTTTGCAAAAGTATAGAGACCACATGTTGTGGTCTAACTACAGACTACAACATGTGGTCTCTATTGTCAAGTATCTTTTCTATTGCAAATGATATGTCTGTGGCCATCCTGCCCGTTTTCCGCACTCGATCTCCCGGCCGATCCTTTCAAAGATATATTGGTTTTTGTGCTCCAGATCGATCAGCTGCAGCATTTCCTCATCCGTCAGCTCACGCTCCGGCTCATAGAACCTCGCATCACTGATGCAATAGGCAAGCTCCTGTCCATCGTATTCTTCCGGATCAGTTATGACCTTAATGGGTGACTCTGTATAGGCATTTTCCACTTCATACTTTTCCGTCCATTGCTCATAGCGGCTCTGTTCCTCTGCTGTCAGGTTACGACTGTCTGTTCCCCATACATCTACTGGTGCAGAAGCCAGTAAGGCATATAATTCATCAATCTCCGCATCCGTCATCTGTTCATATCTGTCAAAATAGGAAACCTCGGAATACTTCTGCTGCCATAGTTTTTCCCGAAGGCTGTAGTCCAGTTTATGCAGATACTCTATAATCTCCAGCCACTCTTCCTCTGTGAGCACAGTATCCGGCAGATAGATCAGACAACCGTATTCTTCTCCGGGAGTACTTCGGACTGCCACACCAGTGCCGGAATAGTTCTCGTCTTCGGCTAGTTCCCGGATCTGTCCCGCCGGATATTTGCCGTCCGCTTCGTATTCTCTTGTCAGCTGCTCATAAATGCTCCGTTCTCTCGCTGTCAACTCTCTACTGAATTCTGCTGTGACATTGCCCTGCTCCGCTACCATCTCCAAATGCCCCAACTCCTCGGTACCAATGTCTGTCATGCGCTCCGCCATGTACCTACGGTAACCAACGATTCCGACGGCAGCGGCAGAGACAGCTGTGGCGGAAAGTATTACTACCGCCAACAGGATGCCTGCTACCCGGGGAAAGCTTTTGACTCTCCTGCCTGCAGGACTCTCCTGCGCTGCCTGTTGTCTGATCTGTGCATAGGCTGCATCCGCCCTATCCAGTACGATCTGTGGAAGTTCTATCTCTATTTCATTCATCGGTCTCATTTTCTTCCGCCTCCTTCCTCTGTCTCCGCATAATATCTCGCCAACTGCTCCCGCCCTCTGGCGAGCCTTGTGCGCACCGTACTGTCGGGCAGCTGCAGTAATTTTCCGATCTCTGCTGTCCGCAGTCCTTCCGCATAGAACAGTACTACGATCAGGCGATATTTTTCATCCAGTCCCCACAGGGCTTCCTTCCATTCCAAATTTGCCTCTGCCTCCACTGTATCCTTCGCTGCCTGTTCCGGCAGTTCTTCCACACAGATCATCCGTCTCCCTGAGCGCAGGATATCCTTGCATTTATTGATCAGAATACGGATCATCCAGGTCTTGAAATATCGGTTTTTCTGTAATGTATCTATTTTCTCCCAAACGGTGAGAATCGTCTCCTGTATGGCATCCGCAATATCCGCATCCTGCGGTAGGATCGCGCTGGCTGTCCGGTACATGTCCTTCTCATGAAGCTGCATCAGCTCCGTGAAAGCATCTGGATCCCGTTTTTTTGCCCTGCGCACCAATTGTTCTATCTCTCCCATGTGCCTCGTCCTTTCTTCCTCATAAGTATACGTCTTATGACTATTAGACGGAAGAGTCTGTGAAAATGTCCCAGGGATAAATAACAAAATCTAATTTTTACCTTAGAAAAAACTTTTCAGCCTATTCCGGGTCAAAGTTTTATTTTGCTATATATAGTCCGTTTAATTTTCTTTTTATTCCTCTGACTACTAAATATGGTATTGTGCACTTTTTTGTTGTGGAATTGTATACGAAATATTAGAATTGAAACGCACTACTCTGCATGATACACTTCTTGAGAAGCAACCGTGTTGCAAGGTGGTAGCCTCCCGGCTTATTTTTCTAACTAAGAAGGGAGGTGGTGCTAATGGATATGTATGAAGTATTAAACCTGTTGTTTTTAGATGGTACATTTCTCATTGCGCTGCTTGCCTACATAGACAGTAGGGTAAACAAGCGAAAATAAATAAACCTACCTTGTCACTTGGCCAGTACAGGTAGGTTTACTAAACAATTACCGGGAGGCTAACCACTTGTGGGCGGTTGCTTCTCTTTATGCTTCGATTATAATATCTTTCTTACTTTCTTTCAAGTATTAGTTTTAAAAATTATTTTTCAGCAGCTTACGGTCTCTGTCCCATAGCTCCTTCCAGCGTCAGAGTCTCACCGCTCATATACTTGAAGTCGGGAGAAGCCAGTTGTACACAGACACGACCAATCTCCTTCTCCACGTCACCGTAATGTCCCATGGGCGGCATCTTGACATTTGCCTTGAAAGCATCGGGATATGCCTGCTCAAATTTCTCCAACTGTGCGGTCCATGCCAGAGGACATACAACGTTGACATTGATGCCATCGGGACCCCACTCGGTAGCTGCGACTCTGGTCAGTCCGCGGATACCTTCCTTGGCTGCCGCATAAGCGCACTGTCCGAAATTACCGAAGAGACCTGCGCCGGAGGCAAAGTTAATAACAGAACCCTTCGTCTCCTTCAGATAAGGATAGCAAGCCTTCATATAGTAGAATGCTGCATACAGACCGGAATATACCGCCAGGTCAAACTGCTCGGTGGTATGATCTGCGATGGTTACACCGGAAGCGGAAGCCTGGGCATTGTTGATCAGTACATCGATCCTTCCGAAAGTGTCAATCGCCTGCTTCACCACATTCTGTACGATCGCTTCGTTGTCTGAGCCGGCGCTGACATCTGCCTGTACGGGAAGTACCTTGATACCGTACTTTTTCTCCAGTTCTTCCTTCGCATCCGTCAGCTTCTGTACATTGCGTCCGGTCAGCACCAGATTGGCACCTTCTTTGGCATAAGCGGTTGCGATTCCGTAACCGATGGATCCGCACTCTCCGTTACTCAATACCGCTCTTCCTCCACCGGTGATGATTGCTGTCTTTCCTGTTAAAAATCCCATAAATAACCTCCCTTTCCAATCTGACGATCTGCTATTCTAAAATATACCATGCCTTCCGGAACATATGTCATTGATTTCTATTTATGATACAATTCCATGTAAGCACTTACATTTATTATAGCACACTTGTCAGACTTTTCCACAACTTTTTTCACATATTCAGTATTTATTCCCACTACTTGAGAAAAATACTCACCAATATTCCTATGATTCCGCCAATAATCAGCGTAGCCGGCACACCGTAAGCATCTTTTTTTGCCAGCCGCTCCCACTCGATACGTGTGGGGGTCATCTTCGTATGGCTCATGCTCTGATAGCAGAGGTAAATATGTTTCCAACGGCACAGGTAGCCCACCAGATTATAGATGCCATCCAATAATATTCCCACTGCCAGTACAAACAACATTGTAATTCTCCCCCGGTAGAAATCTGCCAGCGCTCCGGCTATCAGAATCAATACCGGATAGCCATAACGATCCAAATATGCCAGAAGGTACATTACTGTCGTAGAATAACTGCGCTCCGGCTTTTTCTCAACGATCACTTCCGTACACCCCCAGCCGCTCTGCCTCTTGTAAGAATCTGACTTCAATCTCTCCGGGCGTATGCTCCGCAAGATCCGGTACCGACAATAACTTCGGTACCTCTCGGTTCTCTTCTCCGTGAAGCAGCGTCTTCAGTTCCAGTTCCAGGATCTCATCATCAATCTGCTTCCAACGACAGCTCTCTTCTTCCGTCAGGTCATCCAGTCCGAAATGCGTGAGGATCGTTCCCATAATCTTACTTTCAATTTCCAGATAATTGGACAGGTATATCTTCACCGGGCGAATAATATCAGAAATATATCCCTCACTGGCATCATGAAGCAGACAGGCCAGCTGCTGCCTCTCCGACCAGCCTCTGGCTTTCGCTTCCGCAGCACAGTTGAGCGAATGCTGTCCCACCGAATAAAAATAGCTCAGCTGTCCACCGCCCCGACACAGTAAGCTCAGCGCATGAGCGATATCCTCAATATATACATCCCCCGGTGTCATCTGCATGGGATCAAACTTTCTGCCGGAATATGTAGTCATGGTGTTCATAAGTGTCGCTCCTTATTTCTCCGCGCGGATCAGGTTCTTATAGAATCTGACAGCTCCGGGCAGACAATTATACTCAATATTTTCGTTCAATCCATGCATTCCCTTCATCTGCTCCGGTCCATAGATCACCGGTGCAAAACGGATACAGCTCTTACAGATAGGCTGATAGAACTGTGCATCTGTCGCGCCTGTCATAACATAAGGGCTGGAAGGCAGTCCCGGGAAAGTATCTGCGATGGTCTGCTCCACCAGATGAAATGCTTCTCCGTGAATATCCACAGGCGGCGTATAATCATTGGCATGCAGCACTTCGGTCTCCAGACCGTATTTGCCTGCCACTTTTTTGATGATCTCCAGGCTCTCTTTCTCTCCCTGATGGGGAATAAAACGCATGTTGGCACCCACATAAGCCTCCTGGGGCAGCACATTATAGGCATCGGATCCCTTCTGTACCGTAAACGCTATCGTAGTCTTTAACATCGCTCCTGCCTGTGCACTGAGCGATGGCATCACCGCTTTTAATAAGGGGCCAAACAGCCACAGATTTCCAAATACCAGTTTCATTCCAAACCCGGCATAAGGCGCCAGTGCTGTGAACATGGCGGATACCTCCGGCAGCATCTTTTTCCGGAACGGTGAATGCGTCTCCACTTCATTGACGAATGCCGACAATCTGGCGATAGGGGTTCCCTTTACCGGTGTGCTGGCATGGCCGCCGTTGCTCCTTGCGGTAAATTTCACATCCGCCTTGCCTTTTTCAAATACTCCCACCATGGCAAAATTACCGTGGATTCCACCGATGGGCTCCGTGATGATACCACCGCCCTCATCACATACCAGGAACAGTTCAATCCCCCTGCGCTGCAGCTCCGCTACGATCTTCGGTGCACCGTCCCCACCCCACTCTTCCGTACAGGAACTTGCCAGATAGACATCAGTGGGTGGTATGAAGCCCTCTGCCAACAATTCTTCCACTGCCTGGAAAAATGCCATCACAGAGCATTTGGTATCGGACGCGCCTCGCCCCCATACCTTTCCTTCCGCAATATCTCCGGAAAAAGGTGCATGGATCCACTCACCCTCCGCCGGCACTACGTCCTGATGGCTCATGAGCAGGATCGGCTTCTCAGAGCTTTTTCCCTTCCAGTAAAATAACAGGTTGCCGTCAATCTCTGTCTTCTCCAGCTTCTCATGTACCAGCGGAAACAATTCCTCCAACACTTTGTGGAACCCCAGGAACTTCTCCACCTCTGCCACGTTGGCATGGGAGGTGGTGTCATATTGGATCATTTTCGACAGCTTCTGTGCCAGTGCCAGGGATTCCTCCTCCGGTTCCTCTGCCACGTAGGAAGAAGTCTTCCCAGGCATCAGTAAGGTACGGATCACCGCGATCAGTAACAACAATATAATTGCGATGATCACTGCCAGTAAAATGAAACCTATATATTTCATATTTCCTCTTTTCCGGGCGCTTCCTTCTATTACTCACATAACCTGACAGGTTTGGCCCTTTTTCCATTCATCTGTTTTCTGTTCGTATAGCCTTCTGACTATTCATCCCCGGTATTTGCCCTGTCGGGATCAGCTTTTGTCTGTTCCGGGCTCTGCATATTCTTTTTCCGGAACATCAGATATGCCACACCGATGGCAATGGCACCGGACGGAACGATCATAAAGCTGGTGGAGCCGATCAGGGACGGTACCAGGATGAACAACAGGCTCATGAGGATCAGCGGCAATGCAGCGATCTTCATATTTTTCCGGTAATATTTATATGCCATGGCACCGAACAGCGCCGGAACCACATTTTCAAAAGCCGGCTGCAACACTTCGCTCTGCAGCACGGGCTGCAGCGGCACCATCAATAACACGCCCAGTGCCAGGACGAGGATTGTCACCAGGGAAGATGTGGCAATGGAGATTGTGGAGATGATCTCGTTTTCCGGAGTTCCTGTCTTCGCTCCTACCATGTCTCTCGCATTGACCGCACAGGGGATCTTCATATTGATCAGGTTACCGGTGATAAATGCCAGATATCCGCCGCCGGCTCCCAGCATCGGTGTGTAGATCAAAAACTCCGCGATGCTGCTGACCAGCCATACGATTCCCACAGAGAGGAACCCCTTGCCGACAGCCCCCAGATCCGGATACGCACCTAAAAGCTTACCGATGAGAAACGGTGCTCCCACTAACATCACCAGCGTAATGATACTCACAGTCCGCCCGATGACATGTGTTTTCTTCGTATAGGCCTGCCAGGTATCCGAAGTCTGCCCGGTCTGCTCCTTTGTTGCTTCTACATTATTCAGTTCCTTATTATCTATTGTCATGCTATCCGTTTTCATATTAAGCTCCATTCCGCAGACGATTCCTTCCGTTGGAGGAATTGCGAATCAAATTTTAAGGTTGTCACGTCAGCCTTTACAGCAATCCCACCAGTACGGCTGCTGTCATGCCGATGATCATGCTTCCGGCAATGGAAAAACTGTCTACCCAGGCTTTTCCTTTTTTCTCAATGAGGTATACAAATCCTGCCATCACCAGTGCCGATACCGCCATTACCACTAACGGAATGTAATCTCCGTGAAACGTAAACAATCCGTTCTCCGATACAAAGCCGCCGAGATATCTTCCGATGTATGTGCTGACCAGTCCGATGAACATGGCAGTCATTGCCATATCTCCGAAGCCCGGCTTGCCGGATTTTTTATTCGAGGTCAGCTTCTGCGTATATTTTTTATTCAGGAAAATGGACAATGTCATGCCCCAGATAATGCAGATGCTCATAAGCAGTGCAATCGTGGAAAATGCCTGCGGTGTCATTTCCGCAGCAGACAAGGTGCTCATTCCCACCTGCTCTGCAGCTGCCTGTGCCACCTGGGTCTCATAATGCAGGGCACCGATCACGGACAATCGCAGCCACGTCCAGGGCGTTCCCAGACTTCCCGACAGGGCGATGACACCCAGCAGAATTCCCACACTGGGCAGCAGGGAAAAGGTCGCACTGGAGATGATCGTACGCTTCATTTTCGTGGTATCCATACCAAGTGCCTGCCCGGCGCAGTAAGCCCTCACCAGAAAAATCACACAGACCACCGCCACAAAAGCAATGATACCTCCACAGATCAGGTACATCGGTACACTGTTTAACTGGCTTAAGATTGACATGTCTCTTCCTCCTTCAGAATCTCTCTGATTTTATCTTCCTGTAAATGCTCTCCGATGACGATCAGCACCTCCTGCCCCACTGCGATGGGGTCTAATGTTCTGCTGTCATGGGTTGCATTTAATTCCATCCATTGTCCGTCCTTATTTTTCACAAAACCCTTAATACGGAATACCTCCCCACAGGACTTGTCGGCAAACAGCCTGGGGACCGCCCGCTCCAAAGCTTCCGAGGTAATCTTCTCTTCCATGAAAAATAAAGAGTCGAAGCTCTGCTCATTCTCTAAATCCATCTTACGGTAACTTTCCAGACGATAACCGCATTTGGATACTTCCTCTAAATCTTCTTTTGTCAGATCCGTGAGATTTTTCTGTAAGATATCTTTCTCAGGGTCGATTCTCCGGTCGCAGCGGATCTGTTCCAGTGCCCGGTTGAGATGTGCCACCGTGTCCTCACACTGTTCCCTGGTGGCTGCATCCGCATGGCTCAGGATCACTTTTCCGGCATTGGCAGACTCCGATGCCAGCAGATAGTCTGCCTGCTGTGAAAGATTTTTCTCCAGTCTTGCATCCAGTATGGCGATGACATTGCCGATCTCATACCACTGATCCAGAGGATCCTCCCGCAGCACATCAAAAAATTCATCTACATCGTAGATTCCAGACGGCTCCACCAGTACTCTGTCGTAACCGCACATCCGCATGGAAATCAGCTTCGTGCGGAAACGTCTTCTGTGGCTCTCCGCATCACATCCTCCGGCGATCATTTCCAGTTCACACTGGTCTCCCCGCAGTTCATGGAGCATCAGCATATCCACGTTGATGGCACCGAAATCATTTTCCAGAATGCCGATATGCAGTCCCTGATCCATCAGGTACTCTGCGTATTTTTTCAGAAAAGTGGTCTTTCCGGATCCCAAAAAGCCCGTGATCAGATCGATCATTACCATATATCGTCTTTCCTCTCTGTTTCATTGATTTGCATAGTGATCACTTCTATAATTCTTTCTCATAACACCAGTAGGAATGTCCGAAAAGCTCACATTCCCCTGCTGTGGTAAAATGCAATTTTTCATAAGAACGCAGGGCTTTCACGTTGTCCTTTGCCACTAATATGTGTGCCGCCTTATAACCCTGTGATTTCAATTCCGCCATAGCTTCCTGCAACAGGATCCTGGCAATGCCGCGATTCTGATATTCTGCTGCCACTCCCAGTCTGGACAGCTCTGCCACCGGGGTAAGGTCCTCTGACCAACAGGATAGTGCCTCCACTTCCGGGTCATCGTCTATGGAGATTGTGCCTATTAATCGTTCTCTCTCATCAGGTTCCGGCATTCTCTCATGCAGGCAAAACAATGCATTTCTCGACAGGTCAAATTCCACTTCCCGTTCCGTTGGGTAATTTTCTGTCCAGACACAATATTCGGTTCCGATCAGTGACTGGTATAATTGCAGAATTTCTTCCGCTTCTTCTCGTTTTGCCTTGCGAAATTCCATGTTATCATTCATGCTGTCCTATCCTCCGTTTACACCTTCAGTGTCTTCAAATATTCCTTCTGCTCCGGTGTGATCCGGTAGCTTTCCCGTGCTTTTTGTATGGTCTTATTATGCGTCCATGGATTCAGGCGCTTCTCTTCGATATAGCTGACGGCAGCATCCCACTGTTTTGCCAGTGCCGTGGCATAGAACCAGGCAATCATCATGTTCACATAATATTCTTCGGAATGTACCGCTGCCGGGATCTCCAAATATTCCGGTCGAAAATTCTCATCCAGAAAATGCATCATCAGCATTTCCATTCCGAAGCGGCAGGTGTAGGGGTGGTCCGAAGCTGTCCATTCTTTTATTTTTTTGATTAATCTGTCTCTGTTTTTCTTAAACACCTTCGGAGAAAAAATATCACACACTGCCCAGTTATCCACATGGGGCAGGAAACGTTCCACCTCTTTTACACAGGTGTCGTAATCTTTTATCTCCGCCACCAACAAGGCATGCAGAATATTCTCATCGTAATAAGTATGCGGCAGTTGCATCAAAAACGCTGCACTCTCCGGATCCTTGGCATATTCTTTTGCTAGCTTCCGTATAGCCGGCGTGCGGACGCCAATAATCGTCTCCGCCGGGATCGTCGGGATCAGCTTGCTCTGAAAATCACGGTAACCTTTATCTTGCACTTGAAACAATAATCCCTGTGCTTTCATACAATTCTCTCCCCAATTCCTGCTTTTCTGTTTATTGTAACACAAGCTATATGTATATGCAAAACAGTCATGCATGTAACTGGAAAGTTAGTGAAATAATCCCGTAGCCCTTGGCAGGGTATAAGAAACGCGGCA
>OLQX01001783.1_pt1 | contig 16688 bp, 17 predicted proteins | sample 1672581 | NCBI WGS metagenome assembly OLQX01 (sample SAMEA3136701, study PRJEB25190) | human gut metagenome | reverse complement strand
GTATAAGCGTGGGTTCATCATATTTGGTGTGGTATCTTTAACTATGGGAAACTCCGCTCTCCCACTTGGACACCGACTGCCGGGAGACACCCAGCTGCTCTGCCAGTTCCTCCTGGGACCATCCCTTCTGTTTTCTCAGCATCAATATCTTTTCCGATAAGCTCATATCTCCATCCTCTTTTCTCATCTGCTCTGCTTCCATTGGCAACAAAATCTTTCGCTGTCATTCAGCTTTTCTCTTTATCAGAAGTATAGCAGATTTCCTCACCGGATTCTATCAATCAGAGTTGATATTTTTTATGCAACCGACAGTTGCGGTTCCTGCTCACCGCCGGTCATACACCGTTTTTCTGGCAGATATCTTTCAGACAGCATTTCTCGCAGTAAGGTTTTGTGCGGGCTGTGCAGACGTCTCTTCCATGGTAGACCAGACGATGGCAGAAATCACTGCCTTCCTCCGGCGGGACAATCTTCCACAGCGCCATCTCCACCTTTTTCGGCTCCTTGATCCCATCCACCAGGCCGATGCGGTTGACAAGCCGGATGCAGTGGGTATCCGTCACAATTGCCGGTTTTCCAAACACATCGCCCATGATCAGGTTCGCGCTTTTTCTTCCGACACCCGGCAGCTTCAGCAGAGCATCAAAGTCGTCCGGCACATGTCCGCCATATTCATCCCTCAGGATCTTCATACAGGCGCTGATATCCCTTGCCTTGCTCCGTCCCAGACCGCAGGGGCGGACGATGGCTTCGATTTCATCCACCTCCGCTTTCGCCAGCGCATTGACATCCGGATATTTTGCATACAGATCCTGAACCACCACGTTGACCCTGGCATCCGTGCACTGTGCCGCCAGCCGGACGCTGACCAGCAGTTTCCATGCCTCGTTATAATCCAGCGTACAGCCGGCATCCGGATATTCTTTCTTCAATCGTCCGATCACTTCCAGTGCAAGTTCTTCTTTTGTCATAATTTCTCCTTTCAATCCCGTGTCAGTTTTTTCACCCAATTACCATAATTCACTTCCAGAAATGCCGGAATACATTTAAACACCTGATCCGCGTTCAGGCAGCACACAACGACCACCGGCGACGTTTCCACCACAAATGCCATAATCAAAGACAGCGGGATCACGATGCACCAGATACTGATCAGATCCATCCGCACCACGAACATCGCATTTCCCCCGCCCCGGATGATGCCGTTGTTCGTCGGCATCTGGTAGGACATCGTCACGCAGATCACGCTGAGAATGATCAGGAAACTGTTCGCCATCTCCCTGGTTTCCGGTGACAGATCATAAAGATTCAGAACCGGTATCCGCAGGAAGAACAGAAAGATCCCCGATACCAGGCCGATCATTACAAACATCTTCTGAAGCCGCCGGGCATACAGCCGCACGCGGCTCATATCTCCCTCTCCGATGGTCTTTCCGATCACCACCGAAGCCGCAGAAGACGCTCCCACCGCCATGGATTTGACCATCAGGAACAGATTGGATGCCGCGCTGTTTGCCGCGATCGCCCGCGCCGTCATATGTCCAAGGATCGCTGTCTGCATTGCTGTGTTGAGTCCCCACAGTCCCTGTACCACCAGCATTGGCAGTGTTGTCTTATAATAATCTTTGCGCAGGATCCTGTCTGTGTGAAAGTAATCGCTGATCCGCATCTTCAGGTTCGGCTCCTTTTTCAGCACATACCAGACAGCCACCGCACACTCGATGATCCTTGCCGCCAGCGTTCCGATTGCCGCGCCGATGACTCCAAGCTGCGGCGCGCCGAATCTTCCATAGATCAGCACGTAGTTGATGCAGCAGTTGATCACCAGTGTTGAAACGGACAGATAAAATGCAATCTTCACAATCTCAACACTGCGGAGCGTGGCAAGCAGGATGGTTGTCACTGCAAAAAACAGGTAGGTAAAACGGATGACCGCCAGATATTTCACACCCTCGGCAATGATCGCCTCATCCGTCGTAAACAGTCCCACCGCCCGATGAGGAAACAGGCTGACCGCCAGAAACAAAATCAGAGCAAATGCCAGCCCTGTATGCATCGCTGTCGCCGCAATTTTTTTCACCGGTCCGATCTGCTTTTTGCCCCAATACTGGCTGCAGAAAATAACCATTCCGTCCCCTGCCGCCATTAAAAGCTGCTGGTAGATAAACTGGATCTGATTGACCGCCGCCACGCCGGACAGGGAAGTTTCGCTGTAAGCTCCCAGCATGATATTGTCCGCCAGATTGACGCTCAGAGAGATCACATTCTGGAAAACCAGCACGATATACATTGCAAAAAAAGTTCGGTAAAAACGTTTATCTTTCACGGTTTCATTTCCTTTGTCCTGTCGTATTTTTCTTCTGCATTTTACTGCTTTTTTACTGTTTTGTACCCTTTCTCACAGTTCCTCTGTTACCCGCAGAATTTCCCCTGCGGTCTCCCGCGGTGAGAATCCGGATACATCGATTTTTATCGTATTCAGCGTTTCATACAGCGGCAGCCTGCTCTTGCTCCGCTCCAGCACATCCTCCGTCCGCAGTCCCGTCTCAATGTCCTTTCGGATACGCCTTTCCAGTTCTTCCGGAGCGCAGACGAGAGAAATTCTGTAAACCTGATATTTCCCGACGTCCAGTTTCCGGAGGATCTCATCGATGATCCCCTGTTCATGCATCACCCAGCAGAAAACAATAGTTTCATAGGCGCTGCACCGGAGAAAATTGTTAAGAAGAAAGCAGATATTTTCCATCACCATCGCTTTCGTCTCTTCATTCACCTGAAACGGCTCCATGTCCCAGCACCAGTCCCCGTCCAGAAACACACAGTTGGGCAGCTGCCTTTTCAGTATCTGACAGACCGTGGTTTTTCCCACACCCATCGTTCCTCCGATCAGATATAATCGCTTCATTTCTTCCTCCCTAGAATGTGTTTGAACATTCATTCCTGCCTCTGCATCTTTTCCTTGCCGTTTACCTCTGCGGTTCTGAGGTTCTTTTCCTGCCCGAAAGCCGGCGGAACAATCCCTGGGGAAGTTCAAACACCAGCAGGATGCCAAGAACGATCGCTACCGCTATTTTTAAAGTCAGAAACCCTCTCTGCCCCGCCTGCTCCAGTTCATTGGTCACAACATAATAGGCCGTCCAGTAGATTCCCGCCCCCGGAACCAGCGGAAAGATCCCGGAAATCAGGAAGACCGTTACCGGACAGCTCCTTTTCACCGCAAAAAGCCGTGACAGGAATACCACCACAACATTGGCAAAAAAAGTCGCGATCGGCTCGGAACACCACAGCAGCAAGATCTCATAACATACCCATCCGGTTCCGCCGATCAGCCCGCACAATCCGTAATATTTTCTCGGCACCTGAAACAACAGGGCAAAAGCCATCGTCCCAATGCACGCCGCCAAAAATTCCCATAGAATCCTCACACTCAAAGCAGCCATCCTCCCGCAAAATGATGCCATCCCATCATGACCAGACCGACGCCCATGGCGATGCAGAACGTCACCAGCAGAGCATCCAGCATCCGCACCGCCCCGGCGATATAATCCTCATCCGCAATATCCCGGATTGCAGTGGTAAACGCCACGCCTGGCACCAGCGGAATGATCGAACCGATGATCATTTCTCCCAGATGGTGTCCGATCCCGCACTGATACAACAAAATACCAAACAGAGTCACCAGCGCGCCGCCGGAGATATTTGCCGCGATCTTGGAAAGCCGCCCACGTGCCAGATACAGAAGATACAGATACAAAACAATCCCTGCCGCAAACGCCGCAAGACTGTCCACCGGATCTCCGCCGAACAGAAAGCAGAAACAGGCGCTGCCCACTCCGGAGGCAAGAACCTGATGACTTTTTGGTTTTGGCGGCATTTTTTGGATCTGGATCAGCCGCTCTCTTGCCTGTGCGGGCGTGTGTTTTCCTTCCACGATCTCCCGGGAAAGCTGATTGACCGCCGTCACCCGGTCCAGACGGGCCGCACTCAATGGAATATGGCGGACTCTGGCAAAGTCCTGCTCCCGGTCGCTCCCAGCGGTAAGAAAAATTCCGCTGCTCAGCACAAAGGCATCGCTGGATTCCACACCGTATGCCCTGGCAATCCGGAAGATGGTCTCCTCCACCCGAAAAATTTCAGCGCCGCTGGCAAGCAGGATATCCCCTGCCAGAGCCGCCACATCCAGCGCTTCACGCCTGTCTTGTTTCTCCACTTCTTTTTCCTCCGTCTCTCCCAATTGATTGCAGTATAGCACGAGATTCTTCAATCAACAACTGCTTTTCTCATAACAAATGAGGATATTTTTCCCTCCGGCGAAAGAAAAATATCCTCATTTCCATTGAAAACTGTTGATTTGCTTCCCAATATGCTATACTGGAAAAAGATCATACGAAAGGAATAGAGAACAATGAAGATCGTTTTTTTAGACGCAAAGACACTGGGAGATGATATTGACTATACTCCCTTTGAACAGCTTGGAGAAGTCGTGAAATATCCTTTTTCCACCCCGGAGGAAATTGCCGGACGCGCCAAAGGCGCTGATGTGCTCGTGGTCAACAAAGTACAGATCAATGCCCGGACCATCCCTTCCCCGGAAAAGCTGAAGCTGGTCTGCGTCACCGCTACCGGCACCAACAATCTGGACAAAGAGTACCTTGCCAAATGGAACATCCAGTGGCGCAATGTCGCCGGATATTCCACAGAATCTGTGGCACAGCATACCTTTGCCGTGCTGTTTTATCTGATGGAACATCTGCGCTATTACGATGATTATGTAAAAGACGGCCATTATATCAACGACCAGATCTTTACCCATTTTTCCAGAACCTTCCACGAACTGAACGGATCTGTTTGGGGCATTCTGGGTCTTGGCGCCATCGGCCGCAGAGTGGCAGATATCGCCGGAATGTTCGGCGCAGATGTGATCTATTACTCAGCATCCGGCGCTCCCGCACAGGAAGGATATCATCAGGTGGATTTTGAAACCCTGCTTTGCCGGTCAGATATCCTGTCCATCCACGCGCCGCTGAACGAATATACGCAGGGTCTGATGAACGCGGAAGCGTTCCGCAAAATGAAATCCGAAGCGATCCTTCTGAACATGGGAAGAGGACCGATCATCTGCGAAGCAGATCTCGCCGATGCCCTGAACAATCATGAAATCCTGGCTGCCGGTCTGGATGTCCTCTGCGAAGAACCGATGGCGAAAGACAGCCCGCTGCTCACTGTCACAGATCAGAGCCGGCTGTTCATCACCCCGCATATCGCCTGGGCGGCTGTGGAATCCAGACAGCGGCTGATGAAAATTGTCGCCGGTCAGATCCGGGATTTCTTTTAAAATGCCTGTTCCTGGTGAAGGACGTTCCTCCGAAACATCCTTCACCGATTTCAATTTTTTGCAATTCTGGTATGACTAAATTTTTCAAGGTATGCGTCACAGTTTGTGGAAATCTGTTCCGAACTCAGGCAGCACATTACGCTTCCTGCGTTCGGAACGAATTTCTCACAAAATATATTTTCAATCAATTTTCTCAACCGTATAATCTCCACATTGTTCCACTGCCATTTTCAGTGCCGCATCTTCCACATCGTTCTCCAGATACACCTCCGTGAATTTTTCCCGAAAACTTACCGTAGTTACACCTTCCAGCGCTTCCAATGCCGCCCTGATCTTCTCTCTGCACTTCTCACAGCCAATCCCCGAAATATACAGAACTTTATAGTCCATCCGCTCAATTTTGAAAACAACCGGTCTTGTCCCGTCAGAGCAGCATGCAATCATGATTCTCTCGTCCTTCATCCAGCCCCGCATAATGGATCCGCCCTGTAATCCCGTATAAATATATCTGGCAACAGCATCCCATGCTTCCGAACACTGTCTGCCCATTCCCATTTTCCAGAAATCATCCGCCTCTCCATAACGCTCAAAAATAAATTCATCCCCTATCTCATACACAGGACAGGCTCCAGACTCCGGATTCGCACAATACTGTGCCTGAAGTTCCGGGTATAATTTCTTGTCAATTACGGTTAATTTCACTTTATGCTGCATAATCTCTCCTCCTCCGTTGTAATTACTGCTTCACAAGTGAATGTTTTCCTATAGATTACCTAATTGTCTTCCTGTGTTTTTTAATCAAAAAGACTTAACTGCCTGTATTCTCTTTCTTCAGGAAATTCATTTAAATACGCAAAAACATCCTCGACACGATGCAGGATCCCAGCTTCCCGGCAGGCCGTTTCAAACAACGCTGTAAGGCGATCATGATTGGGACTCATTATCTCATAAGCATTCCCATAGGTACGCTGGTACTTCTGTTTCAATCCCGGAAAATGCCGGTCCAGCGCCTGATAAAAGTATTCCCTGTCACCTTCACGCAGTGTCACTCCCATCCCCATATTCATAATCCCTTTTACCCCGGCTTCCAGACAGCAGTTCAGGATCCCTGCGATATTTTCTTCTGTGTCATTGATAAAGGGCAGAATCGGCATCAGCCAGACAACCGTCGGAATCCCTGCTTCTCTCATAATCTTCAGCACCCTGACCCGCTCACTGGTCACGCAGACCTTTGGCTCAATGATCCTGCACAGGTTGTCATCGTACGTCGTCAGCGTCATCTGGACAACTGCCTTTGTCTTTTCATTGATCCTGCGGAGCAGTTCCAGATCCCGCAGAATCCTGTCCGATTTTGTGAGCACGGTCACACCAAATCCATACTGTTCGATAAGCTCCAGACATTTTCTTGTCATCCCAAGCTGTTCTTCACAGTGCATATAAGGATCGCACATAGCACCCGTTCCTATCATACACTTTTTCCGTTTGGAACGCAGCCTCTGCTCCAGCAGTGCAGGCGCATTCTGCTTTACCTCGATATCTTCAAACGGATGGGTAAATCCATAACATTTGCTTCGGCTGTCGCAGTAAATACACCCATGGGTACAACCCCGGTAAATATTCATTCCGTTGCTGGCTGACAGTATCCCTTTCACATTTACAAAATGCACCTTATCCTCCTTTCCCGGCTTCTCTCTCATGTGTCATTACTATTATAGCGCATTCTGCTCCGCCTTTGCCAGCTCTTCTTTCAGGGCTTCACTGTCCCAAATCGCTTTCCGGCTGACCATTTCCACCACTTCCTGCTGCCCATAAATCACTCCGCTGTCAAAAAGGATCACTTTGTCATAGTTTTCCAATAATTCTTCCAGTTCCTCCACTGGCATAGACGCCATGGTATCCACCTGACTGGCATAGAGAAAATATTTCATCGTATAAGACAGTTCATAATTTGCAATCTTTCCATCTTCGTCCGACCCAATTACCAGATATCTGCTGGTATCTTCTTTTCCGTTCCCATACCAGTGATCCCCAACAAGAGTCTCAGCCTGGCCGGCGATACTCTCCGGGTAATGCATACGGATTTCCAGCAGACCGGTCATCTCAGAATACAGGAAGTTAAACAGGATCACAGACGTAACAAAAACTGCTGACTGATATCGCCGTTTTGTCACAGGCGATTGAAATGCCCGGTAAGTATCTCCCTGTACCTGTTTCACCCAGAAAGCTTCTTCGATATCTTTAGCAGCGGCGAGGATCAGCCCTCCCACGAAAAATACCATAATACTGCAGGCATATCTCTCAAATCCAGCGAGAACAACCGCCTCACTGGCAGGCATCCTGTATAAATAAAGGTACAGAATTCCTCCATAATAGCAAAGCACAGCCGCATCCAGAACGATCAGTGTGGTAAACAATCTCAGCCATTTTCTTCTTCGCATCAGCAAAAACAAGGCAAGCACCAGAACTGCCCCATGGCAGAACGCAAAGGCTATCGCCGCACGGCTTGACAGATTCACAGCTTGCTGGATAAACTTCTCTGCAATCTCCTTCTGCTGGGAAGTATCCGCCGGCGCGTACTCCTCACTTTGGGATTCCGCAGAAAATTTCTGCTCAATGCCCGCCAGCTGATGATCCATATGAAAGTTCCAAAGCAGACCAGGAACTGCAACCAGCCCCAGAATGACAACCAGACATCCCAGCTTCTTCCAGGTAATTTTATATTTTATGATCACATACACCAGATAAAGCAGCGGGAACGCCGCAAAAATCAAGCCTGTATTTTTTACGATCGTCAGAAATCCAAGCACAGGCACAAGAAGCAGCGCTGCTTTTTTCAGATCCTTCTGATAATAATCGATCATTGCCACAGCCGCCAGGGCAAAGACCGGCAGATGAAAATCCACCAGAAGATTATTGATCCGGATCGTCAGGTTCAGGAAAGACACCATTGCAAATCCCATGGCGACAAAGGAATGGACCAGAAATCTTCTTTTTTCTCTGATCATTCCGAAAATGGCAAAGAAGCCTGCAAGGAGCAATGCATTCTGAGCCATCAGCATCATTCCCTGGCTGTTTCCCCAAAAACGGCAGACGTAATAAATAAAAACACTGGTTCCCGGCGGATAATCCTTAAAAGCGATCAGTTCGTCCTGAACCGTTGGAAAACGGTTGGTGGTCAGCATATTTTTTACAATCACCGCCCAGTAGGAAAAGTTATCGTAATGCTGCATTTTCAAGAAAAATGAAAGCACAAGAAACAAAATTCCAATAAGCAGAAAACTGATTTCAAACAGGCCGATCTCCTTTACAGAAAAACCATTTTTTCTTATCCGGAAAGCCAGGTACAGACACAGCAAAATCCCAATTCCATATACCGCTGCCGCCGTCGGCAAAAGCTGGCCAGCCAGTCCGCCCAGATAGAGGATCAGGGAAACAGCAGAAAAAACGGTTAGCGGAATAAATTCAGTCCGGATTTTTGTTTTCTCTTTTGCCAGAAAGCAATATCCTGTCAGGGAACCTATCACCAGCATTCCTTTCAGTACCATCATTCCTTCTTTTCCCCCTCTTCTTTTATCATTCTGACGATCTCTGTCAGCTCTATCCCCTGATCCGTCAGTTCCTGCAGATTTTTGATTTCCAGCAAAATAATATTTCTTTTGTCTAATTCCTTTTTCTGCAGATATAAAGTGCAGCCGTTCAGATCCCATCTGAGAGGAGTGACTTCGTCCCATTGTCCGGCCCAGAGTCTGCTCACGGCAAGATAGTGATAATTAAAGTCCACAACATAGGCTCTTGCCCCCTGGGAGAAAGAGATCTCCCTTTCTATGGGAATACGCAAAGCTTTCCTTTGCTGCAGAAACGTCTTTTCACACCTTTTCTTTATATTTCTCAGAATATCGTCATAGGACGTCATCCACATGTCCAATTCGACCGGATGTGTATGCAGCCGGTCATGGATTACCTGCAGATACTGCCGCCAGTCAGCCTCCGATACCGGTTTCACCCTGGCTGCATAATGATAAGCAGAATCAATCTCTTTCATATAAACCAACTGCGCAGACAAATTTGCCCGGTAATAAGGCGTTTCAATCAGAAGGTCAAACGCTTCGTCATCCGGTATGTAAAAGGACTTTTCCAGCCGAAATGCGATTCCATCCTCCGACAGGTCCACAGACCTTCCTTCATACTTTCTCCCGTGAACGGTAACCGTCACTTTTTCATCTGCACGGATCCTTTCATACTTTCGATACGTCTTTCTTCCCATCATAAAGAAAATAGAAAAAATCAACGCCCGGAGATTATAGAACAGCCAGAAAATGATCACACTGCTCAGCGCAAGCGCCGTACCGTATTTTCCATAAAGGAATTTCAGAATGGCAGCAACACTCAAAACAGTAAGGATCAGATGCGGAATCATAAATCTGATATTTGTGGTACCAGAATTTTCTTTGTTCTTATCCGTAACTTTAAATTTCTTCTGATGAATCCCGACAGACTCCAGAAAGACCGGCACGATCAGATAAGGGCTGAGAATCGTATCAATGATCTGACTCCATTTCAAATTCCTGATATTTGTACTTGCGTACCTGGAGGACGCTCCATATAACAGATAAGACGGAAGCCAGAAAAGAAGCAATTCAAAAAAATCACACTCCACCAGCTGAAATCCAAACAATGCAAAGAGGATCGGAGCAAGAATAAAGATCATTCTCGCCAGAAATGACCACCAGTACAAATAGGCATTCAGATATACCATCCTACTTGAAAATGGCAGGTCTTTCGTAAAAACTGCATTGGTGTTCTGGATACTCTGAATCACTCCCTGCGCCCATCGGATCCGCTGTTTCATCATGCTGGCAACCGTCGTTGTGGACAAGCCCGCCGCCAGCACTTCCGTCGTCGCATAAGTAATATAACCGGCTTTCTGCAGACGGATGCTTGTCTCAAAATCTTCTGTAATGGTATGATAGGGAAATCCTCCGATCTCTTCCATCGCCTCACGCAGCAGAATTGTATTGCTTCCCGTGTAAGCCACAGAATTGGTAGCGTTTCTGCTCACATTGATTTCCCTGGAAAAGTAATCCTGTTCGTTTGGAATATTGTTTTCCATAAACAGGTTATACTGAAAAAGATCCTGATTGTAAAAACTCTGAGGCGTCTGCACCAGACCGATTTTCTTGATGGAACGGCACTCCTCCTCGGTTCTTTCCCTGTATGTTCCATCTTCATCAATCCATTTCTGTGCGAAAAAGTAGGGAACCGTCTTGACCAGAAATTTTCTCTGAGGAATCATATCCGCGTCAAAGGTAGCGATCAGCGGTGAGTTTGTTTCTGACAGGGCATGATTGTAGTTCCCTGACTTTGCATGCTGATTGTCCGGACAGCCGATATACCCCACGCCAAGATCTTTCACCAGCTTTTCCACCTCCGGCCGGTTTCCATCGTCACAGATGTAGATATGAACTTTTTCTTTGTCCGGATATTCCATAAAAGTGCAGGCATTTACCGTCGTATAAAGAAGATCCACCGGCTCATTGTGGGTGGCGATCAGCACATCCACATGGGGGTAAAGCTCCTCCGGAATCTCTATGGGCGTGATTTCCTTGGCCGCGTTGCGCATTTTACTCCAGTACAGCTCAAAAGTTCCAAGGATCGTGACTGCCTCCGCCCAAAAAAGAAGGATTCCGCAGACAAGCTGTATCCCTCCAGCTGAAATGGGCAGTGTAAAAAACAACCTCCAAATCAGATAGATGACGGAAAATACCATCGTCAGTATCAGCAGGAGATTTCTTTTTGTTTCATATTTCATATCTTACCTCGCATTTTGAAAACACCCACTTTTTCTGCACCTGATAAGACACCAGAAACAGCAAAGAATCCACCAGAACCTTCGCAATACCTGCTGGAACAGGAACCAGAGACTGTACGAAATAGATACCTGCCGCAGAGCTTAACGCAACCGCAATACACAGGGCGGCACATCGTATCCCTGAACCTTTCCGGAAACGACGCTCTTTTTCATCCGAAGAAAAAACATACTTCCTGTTGATCAGGTAATTCAATCCTACGGAGCAAGCCCTCGCACATCCTGTAGCGGCGAAAACGGCCCTTGCATCCGGCAGATACAGCGTCCTGCTCAAATACTGATGCAGCAGCAGAAACAGAATCATATCAAAGGCTGCGCATCCCACGGAAGAGGACAGAAATTTCAGCAATGGTTTCATGAGCACTCCCATAATCTGCACACTGTCCTGAACCGGGCGGAAATGGGTGCTTTTATTTCCGTCTTCATAAACCGTTTCTATATTCATCATGTGAATGGGATAATGATGCTCCATACAATAGAGCAGCACCTGCATTTCATATTCGAACCGCTGTCCCGGTATGGAAAGCAGAACAGGCAGCAGACTGCCGTCGAACCCTCTCAGCCCGGTCTGTGTATCTCCCACCCAGACTCCGCCCGAAAGATAAAACAGCAGGCTTGAAACACGGTTTCCCAGCCTGGATTTCCATGGGATCCTGCCTTTGGAAACTGACGTTCTCCCAAAACAAGCGTCCCCGGACGTGCACCGGTTTCCCGGGCAACCCGTATAATATCTTTCACCCTGTGCTGTCCGTCGCAGTCCGCGCAGACAATCTGAATGTCCTCTTCTTCCTGCTCCTTCAGGAATGCAAACGCAGTTTTCAACGCCGCCCCTTTTCCCTGATTCACCGCATGGGTCAGAACTCTGGTTTTGCTCAGAGTTTTGATTTTGGAAAACAGAGGTTCAAATTCAGCGCCGGAACCATCGTTCACAACAATCGTATACAGGTTTTCCACTTCATTGATCACCGCCAGATAGTCATAAAATTTTTCGGGCGGATTGAGCGCCGGAATGACAATATAGGTTTTTTGCATCATTTTTTCATTCTTCAATCTAAAACTTATCCTTCCTATAAAAACGCCATGTTCATCACCTGCCACCAGAGATCTTTCAATCTTTCTGTACATCTCTGTGCCGTCCCTTTCTGTCCTTTTCGCCTATAAAAAAACGGACAGGAACATTTCTGTTCCTATCCATCTACAGTTAAAATAATCTTTTATAACTCGACATAATCTGACACAAAATGCACTCTCATCATATAACAGGTGTTGTGGTACTGTCAATAGTATTCTGAATTTTCTATTCAATTTTTGTTGAAAGCGATTTATTTCCGTGTAATTTTATGTATCACCAAGATCCGACGAAATAAAATGCTGGCAAAACTGCCTGGAAAGTATTTCTATTCTGCCAAATTCCTTTGCAACAGTGTATACCATAAACATCTTTTCCAGAAATTACTATGATAAAATTTATCTTCCAGGGGTGATTTTGTGAAAGGTTCCATTTTCATAAGTATCCCTCCAAACACTCAATTTTTCCTGGAAATGTGGCATCAATCTCCTGCAGCAGGCACCGAGCCCAGCTGGGAAACGTTTCTCTCTGGCAAGTCTGATACAAAGCAACAACAACGCTTACCACACCATCCAGAGCCGCTTCTGCAGAATCATAGCCACCGTATTCTTCCAAAAATGCGTTTCCTGCCTCCGCAGACAGTGACGACATGACGTTACGAAGATCCGTATACACATAACCCTTCCCCAAAAGATTATAGTCAAACATCAGCGCCGACGATTTGTCTTTGGCGACCATCATATTTGTATAGTAAAAGTCATTGTAAGTCAGCGTCCGCCTGGTATTGCAGAGCATCGCACTGATCGCGTCAAAGCGCCGTTCCAGTGCCCTCCATGCCGGTGCGCTCTGCGTTCCGGTTTTTTCTTTGATGAACGCAATGTTCTCCAAAGTAAAATCGTCTGATTCATCATACAGATCGGATCCATTCTGTGCCACATAGCTGAAGCCACGGTTATGAAGCTGTTGATACCACACAGCAATTCGTCTTGCCACTTCCTGATCAGCCATATCTTCTCTGCTCCCCAAGCGGTAGACGGAGCTGCACGCTATATCCTCCAGAAGAATCGCGGAATCCGTCCTATCAATGACTTTCATTGTGGGAACTCCCAGAGATGATAAGATACGATAGTTTCTAATCTCCCGCCGGAAGGATTGGTCCTGAAAGTATTTCAAAACGTAAGATTTGCTATCAGTTTCAACTCGTGCGACAGTGATACCGGCTTTATTCCGTAAAATGGGCAGACTGTCCCAGGCAATCTTCATTCTCTTCAATTCCTCATAGATATCCTTCACATCTGTTCCTCCCCTATTCCCTCCGCTTATCTTTTCGTCATCCGGTAGAACATACCAGTTCCAATACCGGTCGTACGTTCAAATGATTCGCCTTCTATTTGGAAACCAGCTTTTTCATAGCACTTTACAGCTCTAATGTTCCAGGTGCGAACTTCCAGGTACAAGGGCTTATCGGGATAACGCGTTTTGGAAATCTCATAGGCGTGTTTAAGCATTCTGCGTCCATAGTGTTTGTCGCAGTGATCCGGATTTACACCGATACCGATGAAAACTTCCGTTTCTTCCTCTAAAATATTGACAAAACCTACCAGCACATCATGATCCAAAAATGCAAGGAAATTCTTTTCTTTTTCAGGGTTCATAAATCCTGTCTGTTGTGTCCGCATTTCTTCATACGTTGGAAGATTATATATTTCATATTCACCATGATATTTCCACGCACAGATCTGCCTTTTGTCCTCTTCCGTTAAATGTCGATATGATAACTGTCCCATCTTATCATCCTTTCGCATTTATTCGAGCACTGCACCTGTTGTCTGCAGGAACTCATCTACCGTTATTCTATCATATCTTTTTTCCTACCACCACCCGACAGATAAAATGGTTTATTAATAACGTCTCCAAAGCCATTCTATATCGTGAAAAATCAAATGGCGCATTTTGTGTCGTTTTGTACCAGTGCGTCTTTCAGATATTGTACTTCCTTACGGTCTCTGGTACACTTGTTGCAGCAAAGCCTGACAGGCGACAATGCAGAAATATATGTGAACAGTTTATATCAAGATCAGCACACAAACCTTCAGTAAAATAGCAAAGCCAGCTGGGCATGTCAACGATCAAGATGAACGGCGCATTTCATAGCATTGACTATTGTATTATAAGCGTTGGCGTATTATCAATGATGGGCTATCAGGTTGAAGCGGCTTTTTCTGCAGCGTGTTCCGGCGTTGGCATGCTCCTCGCAGCTTTGGGACATTTAAAGGCAGGAAATCGGTCTAAAAAACAGACTATTTCCACGCTTTCGTAATTGTGGTAGAATGAAAATATCAAAGTGAGAATTTTAACAGAAATGATGATTCTATTGCAAAATATAACGGAGGATGATTCATATGAAATTTGTTATTGAGCATTTGTCGAAAAGCTTTGAGAAAAAAGAAGTTCTTAAAGATATCCATTTCACATTTGAAGAAGGAAAGATCTACGGGCTGCTCGGCAGGAACGGCGCTGGCAAAACAACACTTTTCAATTGTCTGAATCGTGATCTGAAGATAGACAGCGGCAGCTTTTATATAGATACAGACGGTACTCGCCATGATGTATCAGCAAATGAGATCGGGTATGTGCTGTCCACTCCTACCGTACCGGAATTCCTTACAGGCCGAGAATTCTTAAAGTTTTTTATGGACATCAATGAGAAGTCCATTAAAACTCCAAAAAGCATCGACGAATATTTTGATTATATGAGCATTGAGCCGGAGGACCGTGATAAACTGTTAAAAGACTATTCTCACGGTATGAAAAATAAAATGCAAATGCTGATCAACATCATCGCCCAGCCGAACATTCTGTTGCTTGACGAGCCTTTAACATCTCTCGATGTCGTTGTAGCGGAAGAAATGAAGCAATTGCTTCGCTCGTTGAAGCAACATCGTATTACCATCTTCTCCACTCACATTATGGACTTAGCGCTTGATCTCTGTGATGAGATTGTACTGCTCAATCACGGCGTGCTGGAAGTTGTGGAAAAAACAGATTCAGACAGCAGAGAATTTAAAGATAAGATTATAGCAGCACTGCGGGAGGAAGGAAATGAATAAGACGCTTAAAATATCATTCTCCCTGAAAAACACATACCGGGTAAACGGTATTCTGTTTTCCCTAAAACAGATTCCTCTCTTAAAGCGGCTGCTTCCGGCAACACTGTATAAAGTAAAGGCGCTTAAAATTTTTGCGAATATATTGTCCATACTATGGGAAATTCTTTCTACATTCATCGGCAAGTTCCTTTACTTTGTTACGATGGTTTGCGGTATTGGTATCCTGTATAAAGAGCTGCCGGAGAATGAGGTGTTTCTACATATTCTGTTGATTTTAACTGTGATCGGCAGCTTTGCAAATACCAACCTTTTTAACCCGACAAAGGATAAGTATTATGCGATGATCCTTATGAGGATGGACGCAAGGGAATATACACTGGTAAACTATATCTATTCCATTCTGAAGGTCGTGATCGGGTTTTTACCATTCACTCTTCTATTTGGTTTGGACAGAGGTGTGCCTTTGTGGTTTTGCCTGCTTCTGCCCCTTTGTATCGCAGGTATGAAGTTAACATATGCTGCTATCACTCTGTGGGATTATGAAAAAAGAGGCTTTGGATACAATGAAAATAAGCTGTCTAAATATGTGTGGGGATGTATTGCTCTGCTTTTAGGTGTTACCTATGCTCCGCCTGCCTTTGGATTTGCCGTGCCGGAAATGGTATCAATGATTCTCTTTTTAGTTTGTATCCCATTGGGGGCAATCGGTCTTAAAAAGGTGCTGACCTTCCGTGATTATTATGCAATCAACAAGGAATTATTGTCAGGCTTGACAAATCAGATGGACAGCACGGCACAGACTCAGCTTGTAAAACAGGTAAACGAAAAGAAAATTTCAACGGATACTTCCATTACCAGCAACCGTAAAGGCTTCGAATACCTGAATGAGTTGTTTATCAAAAGACACAAGAAGATACTTTGGAACTCAACGAAGAAGATTTCCTATGTGTGCGCTTTCCTTGTCGCCGCAGTGCTTGTGATCGTTTACTTGTTACCGGAAGAAAAATCCGCCATCAACAAAATCGTGATGACTTGGCTTCCGTACTTTGTGTTTATCATGTACGCCATCAACCGTGGTACGAATTTTACTCAGGCTCTTTTTATGAACTGCGACCATAGTCTGCTGACCTATTCGTTTTATAAGCAGCCGAACTTTATATTGCGGCTGTTTCAGATCCGACTGCGTGAAATTATGAAGATCAACGCTGTTCCGGCAATGGTTATCGGCGTCGGGCTGGCGCTGATCCTGTATGCTACCGGAGGAACAGACAATCCGCTGAACTATGTGGTTCTGATTGTTTCTATCCT
>OLQX01001781.1_pt1 | contig 16700 bp, 17 predicted proteins | sample 1672581 | NCBI WGS metagenome assembly OLQX01 (sample SAMEA3136701, study PRJEB25190) | human gut metagenome | reverse complement strand
TTTACTCTTACTAGTGGTGTATTCCCTACTAGGTCTAAAAAACTGTTTTTTACTTTGCTCATATTTACTTCTCCTTATTCCTATGGATTTAGTATGATTTAACTATATACTATCATTTCTTCTTTGTCAATAAAGATTGTATACATTTTTATATTTTATTATTCAATAATTTGAACATAATCCTATTTTTTGATACTATATTTATAATAAAAATGGAGGTTAATTATGAAGTTAGATACTGTTATTGATGATATTGTTGAAAGTTATCAAAAACACAATGATATTTCTAAGGTCGATACAATTAGACAGCCTGATAAAACAATTATCATTGATATTCTTGAACGTTTACAAGATATTATTTTTCCAGGCTTCTTTGGAAGAAAAGGTCTTAAAAGTGATTATGTTAAATATTATTTAGGTGATCAAATTCAAATTATTTATAATGATTTAAAAAATCAAATCTTACTTGCCTTTGACTATTGTGAAAACTGTAAAGATGCTTGTAAAGAAGAGGAAGCAAGAGATAAAACATTAGCTTTTTTGAAGACAATTCCCCAAATAAGAGAATACCTTGCTACAGATGCACAAGCAACATTTGATGGCGATCCAGCCGCTATTTCTATTTCAGAAATCGTACTTTCTTATCCAGGATATTATGCAATTATGGTCAATCGTATTGCTCATGAATTATATAAATTGAATATTCCACTAATTCCTCGTATTATGACAGAACATGCGCATAGTTTAACAGGAATTGATATACATCCAGGGGCAACACTTGGTAAATATTTAATGATTGATCATGGAACTGGTATTGTTATCGGTGAAACTACTGTTATTGGTGAACATGTTCAAATTTATCAAGGAGTAACATTAGGTGCTCTTTCTACTCATGGAGGACAAAGCTTAAAGAATGTAAAAAGACATCCTACAATTGAAGATAATGTTACTATTTATTCTAATGCAAGTGTCTTAGGTGGAGATACTGTTGTGGGTGAAGGATCTGTTATTGGAGGAAATACTTTTATTATTAAATCTGTACCAAGTGGTACAATTGTCAATAATAAAGCAGTTATGAGATTTAAGTATTCAAAAACATCTGAAGATTTTAATCAAAATGAATTCGAATAAAAAAACAGGTTGTCAATTGACAACCTTTTTAAATGATCTTTTCATATAAACTTGCAATAACTGGTTTTCCATAATCCATTATTTGATGACCTTGTAATAAAAAACTACATTTTTCATAAAGACAAATAGCTGGCTTATTAGATGATAATACATCTAAACGGATGGATTTTTGTCCATCTTTTTTTGCTATTTTTATAATTTGTTTTAATAAATATTTTCCACATCCTCTATAATCAGGATGAATACAAAAGCGATGTATAATTGTTACTTCTTCATCTTCAGCATAAATTTGCCAATAAATATTTTGATAACATTCTTCATATTCATGATTTAAAACAATTGCACCAATAATTTTTTCATTTTTTTCTAAAACGTAAAGTGTTTGTTGTTCTATATCTAAAAGAACAATTTCTTTGGTTGGATAAACATCTTTACGCCAGCCTATATCATATGCACTATCTTCCATCATATCACTAACAAGATGATATAATTCCATAATTTCATTTAAGTCATCAACACATGCAAGTCTTACATTCATAGATTTCTCCTATATAATTCCATTTATAAAAACAAAAATAACAATGATTGGTAAGATTATTGTAACATAAAATTTAACCCAATGTGGAACTTTTAATCCTTTACCTATGTTTGCTTCTTTTTGATAGTTTTCAAATCCCCAACCATATTTAGAAGTACAGAATAATAAATAAACAAGTGATCCTAACGGTAATAAGAACTGACTAACAATAAGGTCTTCTAAATCTAAAATTGTAGAACCTGTTCCTAATGGTTGAATACCACTTAAAACATTAAATCCTAATGCACAAGGTAATGATAAAATACTAATCACTATAAAATTAATAACAACTGCTTTTTTTCTTTCTATATTTAATAATTCCATTGTACATGCAATAATATTTTCAAATACTGCTATTACAGTAGAGAGTGAAGCAAAAGACATAAATAAGAAAAATAAAGCACCCCATATTTGTCCTCCAGCCATCGAAACAAATACATTAGGTAAAGTAATAAAAATTAAACTAGGCCCACTATCTGGATTAATACCAAATGAAAAACATGCAGGAAAAATAATTAATCCAGCCATAATAGCTACAAAAGTATCTAGTACTGCAACATTCGTTGCTTCTTTTAAAAGCGTTTGTTCTTTATTTAAATAACTTCCAAAAATAGCCATTGATCCAATTCCAATACTTAGTGTAAAAAATGCTTGATTCATTGCTGAAACAATGACATTCATTAAACCAATTTCAGAAATCTTTTGAAAATCAGGATATAAATAAAACTTAACACCTGCCATACCACCATCTAATAAAACACCATGAATTGCTAATACAACAATTAATCCTAATAAACCTATCATCATAACTTTAGTAATACGTTCTACTCCATTTTGAAGTCCCTTAGAACAAATAAACATACCTAAAGCAACTACAACAATCATCCAAAAAACATTTGTTGAAGGACTAGCTAAAACTTGTGAAAAAACATTTTGAACATCTGCTGTTGATAATCCATTAAATTGACCTGTTATAAAATTATAAAAATATTTTAACATCCATCCTGAAACTGTCGTATAAAAAATCATTAAACAAATATTTCCTAGTAAAGACATATAACCATGTAAATGCCATTTTTGATTTGTTTTTTCTAATACTTTAAAAGATTTTACAGGACTTTTTTTACTTGCCCTTCCAACAGAAAATTCCATACTTAAAATAGGTACTCCAATTAAAAGAAGAAAAATAAGATAAAATAAAACAAATATTCCTCCACCATTTTCTCCTACAACATAAGGAAATCTCCAAACATTTCCTATACCTATTGCACATCCTGCAGAAAGCAGAATAAATCCAATTCTTGATTTAAATTGTTCTCTTTCTTTCATAAAAACCTACCTTTTCTAACAATACAATCATCATATCATATTGACGAAAAAATAGATAATAAAAAATACTTCAAAATGAAGTATTTTTTAAGCATCTTTTAAGAAAGCTTTGTAAGCTTGATATGTTTCATAAACATCTACTTTACTTACAATTTCCATTGGTGCATGCATATTTAAAACAGCAATTCCAGCATCAATAACATCCATATTATAATTACCTAAGATATAAGCGATTGTTCCGCCTCCACCTTGGTCAACACGTCCAAGTTCAGCGGTTTGATAGTGAATATTAGCATTATCCATCACTGCACGCACTTGTGCTACATATTCTGCAGAAGCATCGTTACTTCCACTTTTACCTCTTGAACCAGTATATTTATTAAAAACAATACCATTTCCAAGATATGCTGCATTTTTTTTATCATTAACATTTACAAATAATGGATCAACACCAGCTGAAACATCACTTGATAACATTTTTGAACGAGACATTGTAAGTCTTGTTTGTACAAAACTATCAATTCCCATTTTTAATAATAATTCTGCAACTGTATTTTCAAAGAATAAAGAATGTGCTCCAGTAGCTCCTACTGAACCAATTTCTTCTTTATCTACTAAAATAGCACAACTTGTATATTCACTGACATCACTATCTAAAATAGCTGTAAGTGAAGTATAAGCACAAACACGATCATCATGACCATATCCAGCAACCATTGAACGATCCAAACCATAGTCTCTTGCTTTACCACTTGGTACAACTTCAATTTCAGCAGATACGAAATCTTCTTCTTCAATATCATATTTTTCTTTTAATAATTTTAAAACATTCGCTTTAACAGCATCTTTTTCTTCACCAAATAATGGCATATTTCCTAAAGTAACATCTAAGTTTTCTCCTTCAATTACTTTAGCTGCTTTTTTATCTAATTGATCTGCAGATAAATGAATTAATAAATCACTGATTCCTACAACTGGATCATTTTCATCTTCACCAATGACAACATCAACAACAGTTCCATCTTTTTTACAAACAACACCATATAAAGATAAAGGAATTGTTACCCATTGGTATTTTTTTATTCCACCATAATAATGTGTATCAGCTAAAGTAAAACCTTCTGATTCATATAATGGATTTTGTTTTAAATCCATTCTTGGTGAATCAATATGAGCCCCTAATATTCTCATTCCTTCAGTTAAAGGTTTTTTACCAATAATAAATAAAGCAATATTTTTTTCTCTATTTGTTACATAAACCTTGTCCCCTGATTTTAAGGTATCAAATGATTCTAATGGTTTAAAACCTTTTTCTTCAGCTAATTTAATAGAATCTTTAACACAGGCACGTTCAGTTTTATTTTTTGAAATATAATGTTTATAACCTTCATTATAATCAAATACTTCATTTAATTGATCTTTATACTTTTCCCAAGTATTTTTAGCGTACATAATCTCCATCCTCTCTTTAATACTCAAAAATTATAACACTTATTTATTCAAAATGTTCAATTATTTTTATTTTTAATAGATGCAGATTTTGATCCGTTATCATTTGATAATGACAATCAAATTCATAATCACGGTTCACAATCTCTTTTACTTGATTTTCATCAATAAAATCATATTCTGCACTTATTTGTATAAGTTTAACAAAACCATCTTCTTTTATTAATAAACTTACATCTTTTGATTCAATCAAATCTAACAATGATAAAACAAATTCAATAAATTGAATATGATTATAAAATTCATCTTTACTAATCATAATACACATATTGACTTTAGATGACATTTGACTCAAATGCGTTGTAAGTGATAAATCAAATAAATCATTTCCTGTATAAATGACAATATTCACATTAGATACGCGTTCAATATACGAATCAATGATTTTATATACTTCATCTTGATTTTGTGTCTCTAAATATTTTTTTATAGATAACATATAATAAGTTAATGAATGTTCTAAACGATAGAGTTCTTCTTTTGTCCTTTTCATCATATCATATGTAATATTTTGATATTTACGTTCTTCTAACTGTTTTGTAATTTTTTCTTTTTCATTATTAGATTCTTCTAAAAAAGCAAAAAATGTTAATGATAAAAAAACAACAAATATACACAAGAAAATAGTCATAATTGTTTTAAATGTATAACTGCCTTCCATGATTATTCTACCCTGTAAATTTAAAATCAATAAACAAGCTGTCAAATTCATCATCACTAAAACCCAATATTTATTAATAAAATAACGATATCTCTTTTGATATCTTATAAAAAGAACAGATAATAATAAATGATAGATTTTAGCTTCTACGGCCGCTAATAATAGATAATAATGACTTATAAACATCAAGGGTAACAATGCACTCAAGGTAATTAAGAGTTCATTAAATATACACATAAATAAATTATATATATATTCTTTTCGAGTAAAAAATAATAATAAAATATTCCAACATATAATATAAGCAATGGCTAATGGTGCATAATTCGCATCAAAATAGTCACTTATTATTTCTATAGAAAAGGTCATTAATGTATTCAAAACAAAATAGAGTTTTTGTTTTTTAACATGACATAATCGACTTAAAGAATAAGAAACAATAAGTGCTTCTACTAAATTAATTATAAACTTAATTAGCATTTTTATAAAAAAAGCAATTCATTTTTTATGAATTGCTTTTCTTTCATTTTCTATTCACCAATAATTTCCATCATTGCTTTATGGAATACTTCTGTTTTACTAGCGGCATCATCAGCATCGCTGCCTTTGATTGAGAAATAGAATTTACATTTAGGTTCTGTACCTGATGGTCTTGCTGCAATCCATGAGCCATCTTCTAAGTAATATTTTAATACGTTAGATTTTGGTAATTGAATAGTTGTTCCATCAGAACAAGTACTATTTCCATAGTCTTCAACTTTTACAACTTTAACACCACCAATTTCTTGAGGTGCATCTTTTCTTAAATTATCCATGATTTCTTTAATACGTGCAGCTCCTGCAGCTCCTGCTTTAGATAAAGCAATTTGAGTTTCTTTAAATGTACCATGTTTAGCATATAATTCATTTAAAACATCAACTAAATCTTTACCTTGTTTTTTATAGAAGTTACCTGCTTCTGCAGCAGTTAAAACAGCTTGCACTGCATCTTTATCTCTAACGAAATCTTTAATAACACATCCATAAGATTCTTCATAACCAAATACAAATGTTTTTTCATGCGTTTGTTCATATTTACGAATCTTATCACCAATAAATTTAAATCCAGTTAATGTTTTTTCTACATCAACACCATAACTTCTAGCTACTAATTCACCTAAATCAGAAGTTACGATTGTATTATACATAACTGCATTATCAGGTAATGTTCCTTTTTCTTTCATTTGGCTTAAAATATATTCCAAATAAACAGCTGCAGATTGGTTACCTGACATTAAAACATATTCACCATTATGTTTAGCAACAACACCTAATCTATCACCATCTGGATCAGTAATAACTACTACATCAGCATCAACTTCTTTTGCTTTTTTAATCGCTAATTCATAAGAAGCTGGTACTTCAGGATTTGGAGATTTTGTATTAGAGAAATCTGGATCTGGTGCACATTGAGCTAAAACTGGTACAAGATCATATCCAAGTCTTGTTAGACATGTTCTAACTGCAATATTTGATGTTCCATGTTGTGGAGAGAAAACAATTTTAAAATCACTTTTATCCATTCCTGGATTAACTTCAATAGCCATAACTTCTTTATAATAGGCTTCATCTACTTCTTCACCAATCCATGTCATATAAGGATAAGCTTCTTCATCAGAGAAAACTTTAATATTTAATTCATCTTCTACTTCATTTACATATTGTACAACTTGATCAGCTGCTTCAGGTAATAATTGGCATCCTGTATCATCATATACTTTATATCCATTATGTTCTTTTGGATTATGACTTGCTGTAATCATGATACCACCCGCACATTTTAAATAACGCACTGCAAATGATAGTTCTGGTGTTGGACGTAATGATTCAAAGATATATGATTTAATACCATATGTTGCTAATACTTTTGCTGATTCAATCGCAAATTTATAAGACATATGTCTATTATCATATCCAATAGCTACACCTCTTTCTTTACCTTCTGGTAAAGATGCAATGTATTTAGCAAAACCAACATTTGCTTTTTGAATAACATAGATATTTAATCTATTTGTACCTGCACCTAAGATACCTCTCATCCCTGCTGTTCCGAATTCAACATCTGTATAAAATGCATCTTCCTTTGCAGTTTCATCCATTGATAATAATTCTGCTTTTAAAGCAGGATCCAAATCTTCTTTACTAACCCATTTTTGATACTTTTCGTTATAATTCATTTTTACCACCTCTTAATATAAGTATATCAAAGCTCTTTGTCAAAAACCATAGAAAAATGTAACCGTTTTCAAATTATTTTCGTATAATATCTCCCATTTCGACATTTAAGTATGCCAAAATATCTTGAACCCTAACAATCATTTGAAAACCACGCTTTCCTGCTGAAAAAGCAACTTCATCGACATTTAAAATACTTTCATCCATATACGTTGGAAATTGTTTTTTCATTCCTACTGGAGAACATCCTCCTCGCATATAACCTGTTACAGGTAATAAGTCCTTTTGATGGATCATTTCTACATTTTTTCTACCTGCTAATTTAGCAAGCTTTTTTAAATCAATTTCTTCTAAAACAGGAACACAACATACAAGATATTCATTATGGTTATCATGTAAAACAAGTGTTTTAAAAATAGCTTCTGGCACCATATCTACCTGACTTGCTACATGTCTTCCATCTAAATGATCTTCATCATATTCATATTCCTTTATCGAATAAGCAATCTTTGCTTTATCCAACATTCTAAGCGCATTTGTTTTAAACTTCTTAGCCATGATTTACACCTCTGAATTCATTATAGCATAAAAAAGGGAATCATGTTGATTCCCTTTTCATTAATGCTATTATTCAGCAACTTTTTGTTCTTTGATTACTTTAGCGATTGAAGCAATTACATCTTCTTCGTCATCACCTTCAGCTACGATAGTAACTGTAGCTTTAGTAGGAACACCTAAAGACATAACTCCCATGATAGATTTTAAGTTTACTTCTTTATCATTATAAACTAATTTAATATTGCTAGTGAATTTGCTAGCTTGGTTTACTAAGATAGTAGCTGGTCTAGCATGTAATCCAACTGGATCAGATACTACGAAAGATAATTCTTTTGCCATTATATGACTCCTCCTTAAAAATTTCTATGATACAATTATAGCATCATATTTTTAGAATTTCTAGAGATTTTCTAAAAAAATAAAGCGTTTACATATTCAAATCAAATTTAGTCGATATATACTACATTTTTTTAATTCATAAATTAAAAAAACAGGAAATTTTTTTAATTTTCCTGTTTCATATCATTTTTTCTTGCTATCACCATAAATTTATGAGTAGTAATTTCATAAAATTGGTTCTTTTTGATTTTCTTTAATACATCGGCATAGAAGTTCATAAATTGCTCATATTTTTCCACTCTTTCAGGAGAAATACTCTTCATAAAAGCAAGAACTGCTGATAAAGAATGAAAACGAATATGTCCTACATCTTCATAACTATCAACAATATCAAATCCTATCTCTGTAAGAGTTGACTGACAAGCTTCTTTATTCCATTGTCCTTTTAATTTAAACGGAATAAACATATTAATAATTTCTTTATAATTGTCACTTCCTAATTGATCAACAACTAAATAACCACCTGGTTTTAAAATACGATACATTTCAAATTTATCATAATTAGATAACTCATTAACAACAACATCTAATTTTTCATCTTTAAAAGGCATTTTCCCTTGTGAAGTAAAAGTTGTTACTTTGACACCTTTTTCTTCTAAGGTTTCTCTTGCTTTTGTTGGATTTAATTCTACAGAATACGTAATTGGTGGTAATTTTTCAAATTGTGAAGTAAAATTTCCACCATCTACTGATATAACAGCTAAATGATTTTCTTCATTTAAATAATCTTCAATTATTCTATGTGGTTCATAACTAGGAATTGTTTGTTGCATGAGCTCTTCGCCTTGATTTAAAACAGCTTGTTCTATTTCATTTTTTAATTCTTCACTTTCAACAATATCCTTTTTAAAACGAAAATTAATATAATAATAATAAACAATTTGTGAAAGAGCATCACTAATAACTCCTACCGCAATAAAACCTAACAATTGTAAAAACCACATTGTAGAAAATGCTTTTTCCACAGAAACAATCATATAACAAAGAAATGCTACAAAAATAATTGAAAACTGATTACGATAAACAAACTTTGAATGGTATCTTAAAAAATAACGTACATTTGACATCTTTCTTGCTTGTCTACCTTCAATTTCAGCAAACACTAATCTTAAAAAGATAAGTGTAATTGCATAGAAAACTAATAATACAATATAATATTCCATAGATTACCCCTTATAAATTAAATTTCCTTCCAAATCATAATATGCTTTATGATTTTTCTTTCTTAAATACTTACCATTATATAATTGATATTCTCCTTCAAGAGAAAATACAGATTCACCTTTTTCCATATCATATAAATATGTTGTTCCACTTTTATTTAATAAAGCATAAACTTTACCATCAAATTCAAAAGCTTGACTTTCACCCATGAAATAATCATGAATATCTATTTTTCCTTCAGTATTAATAATTTCATACTTACTATTTGTTTCATAGGCTGCATAATATCCTTCTCCAATAGATTCAATCTTTACATAATTTTTAGATTGTTTTTCTCCTTTAGAATTCATTAAATAATACTTTTCACCATCTTTAGAAACAACCGCCACTCCATATTGATCAAAATCTTGAGCATCTTTATAAATTGTTTTAATTGCTTCTTTACCATTAAAACCATAATATTGATATCCTTTATTTTGAACATATACTGGGAAAATATTACCGTGTACAGAAGCAACATTAGGATTTAACTGAATACCTTTAACATCTTTTTCTTTACCATCTTTAGTAAATTTATGTGGACCATAAATATAACTTGCATTTTTAGATAAATAATTATTTACATCTTTATAATAACTTGTCGCTACAACATCCTTTTTACCATCTAAAGATAACAATCTTATACCATCCTCATTTTTTAAAATAAGTGATGAATCTTTGAATTTTACAGAATCTACTTCTACATTTTTTTCAAATTTAACTTTTCCTTTTAAATTAACATAAGCTAAGTTTATTTGTTGTTGATCATATAAAATAAAACCTTTTTTATAATCATTAGCGACAACCTTATATTGTCCTTTTAATTTAATAGTTAAGCCTTCTTCGTCAATTTGACTATTTGAAGAAGTATCAAAAAGTACAGTTTTATCTTTATATGCTACTGTAATAAATGAATCATGATAAATTCCAGCATAATTGATTGCTTTTTTAGAAGTAGTTACAACTTCACCTTCACTATTTAAAACAGAATATTTTTTATTCTTATAGATAACAGGTAAATCATACATATAAATTTTTACCTTTTTACTATCTTTATATAATTCCTTCCCTTGTTGATCATAAATTGTATACTTGTCTTTAGCATCTTTAGCAACAATCATATTTTCAACAACGAATAATGTTGTTCCTTTTTTATATTTAATTAATTTTTTACCAGTTGTTGAAATATATTCATATTTTTTATCATGAATAACCACGTATCCTTCATTTTCTACCTTTTTATAAGAAGAATAAATAAACTTTGTTTTTAAATCTCCTTCTAATGTACATAAAGCATATTTATTATTTTTTTCAACAAATAATGTTTGTGTTATTGATTTACTTGAACAACCTGTTATTGTAAGCATCATGATAAGCATGCATGCTAGAAACTTTTTTTTCATAACGATGACCTCCTTGGTATGTTTATTATAACATAATAATGAGTTTATGAAATATTTATTAATTGTTCATGAACTATAAAAAAGGATTCAAAACGAATCCTATTTTTCTAATACATATTTAATCATTTCTTGAATTTCTTTTTCATTTTTTGCTCTTAATAAATAAACTTGATTTCCCATTGCCGATGCTAATGAATCAGGTACAATTTCATGAGAAATAAGTTGATCTTTAAATTTCATACGTATTTGTTGACTATGATGTTTATATTTTAAACCATCTCTTCTTCCAGCATATCCAATACAATATTGTTGTTTAGGTTCAATAAAACAACGATCATAAATCAACATGTCCGCAAAGATATCATAGACATTTGCGTTATATGAATAATTCATCATATCTGGAATATAGGCTCCAGGTGCTCTCATATTGACTTCTAAACCAACAAGATCTCCTTTTTTTCCTAAACCCGCTTTATCTTTACCTAATCTAAAGAACTCAAAATGGAAGAATTTTTGTTTAGCGTCAAATGCTTTAACAACACGACTTCCTACTTCTTTAATATCACTACCTTCAACAATTTGTCCATAAAAAGCAGTATCTCCACCTTCATTGACCGTATCCATAATAGATTCCATCATCACATGACTTGTACAAATCAAAATATTTCCTTGACTATCAGTAATACCATCAAAAGTTTCTACAAGACCATCAATATATTCTTCTGCAATAAAGCTAATATTTCGATCCCAATTCTTTAAAAATTCCTTAACTTGTTTGTTATTTTTTAATTTATATGTAAAAGAAGCACCCACACCATTATCTGGTTTTACAACAATTGGAAAACCAACTTCTTTACAAAAATCTAAAAGTTCTTGATCATCTTTAAATACTTTATATTTTGCTGTAGGAACGTTTGCTTTCTTATAAACATCTTTCATTTTTGATTTAAATTTCATCACTTCTAATTCTTTTGGTCTTAACCCATGATGAATATTAAAATCTTCTCTTAACTGAGCTTCTAATTCAAGCCAAAATTCATTTTGTGATTCAATATAATCAATGCGTCCATATTTCCCAATAAAAAATCCCATTGCACGATAAACTTCATCATAATTTTGAAGATTATTGACACGATAATATTCTACTAAGCTTTCCTTTGTTTCATTTACTAAATCATCATAAGGTGCATCTCCAATCCCTAAAACTGTAACACCTCTTTCTCTAAGTGATTTACAAAAATTCCAATAATATGTTGGAAAATTTGGTGAGATAAAGACTAAATTCATATTTCGATTTCCCCCCTTTATAAAATATGTCCTAAAAAATAGGGTAATTGTTTACGCCACCAAGGCCAATCATGGTTGACATCGCTTCCCCAAAAGTCACACCATGCATTGACACCTAAACGATCAAATGTTTCTTTCATTAATCCTGTTGATTTAACCATTTCATCTTCCCATGCACCTTGTCCACAACAAAGAATAATATGTCTTTGATTGTATAAATCAACATAAGGATGATTTCTTGACATCCCATTTAAGTACTTTAAAGGACTATTATTATAAATATTTTCATCAACATATTGTCCAAAGAAAAGATCAGTATCATAATATCCACTTAAAGCAATACATCCCATAAATAAATCAGGTCTTCGAAGCATCATATTTGCTGCATGTGTTGCTCCTAAAGAACATCCTGTCGTATAAATCATCTTTCCTGTACCATTAATTTCTTTTATTCTAGGCACTATTTCATCACAAATATAGTAATAAAATTGTTCTAATAAATAACTACGACGTGCTTTGTCTCCCATTTCATCAGAATAACTTTCTTCATCAATGCTTCCGACACAAAACAATTGTACATAACCATTTTCTATTTTATCTTTGATCACATCGACCATTCCAAAATTTTCATAATCTTGAGGATGACCATCTTGTGCTGGAAAGACAAGAAGTGGCACACCACTATGTCCATAAACGATAAAATCCATATTTCTATCTAAACATTGACTGTATTCACTATAGTATCTTTTTTCCATAAAAATACCTCCTACTACTTTTATTGTAGCACAAAGTATTTCCTATTTAAAAACCAAATATTTTTAATCTTAGTTTTTGATTCATCATCAATGATAAAGTTAATTTAACTGTTTCTCTTCCTAATTTTGCTTCTTGACAATCCTTCATAACTATTTCTAATAATTTCATTAAAATATAATATTCTTTTGAATAATGAATCTTTAATTCACTAACAAATGATTCAAAAGGATAAAGTTGGTAGTCTTTTTCCATTAATAAAATTATTCTTTCTACTTCTAAAAGAGATTGATTAAATGATTGTTTTTCTTTTAAATCATCATATACTTCTTTCAAATTATTGAAATATTTCATTAACCCCGCTGGTATTTTTTCTATTTTATCTTTATAAACTAAAACATCTGTAATATTTAAATCTAAATAATCTTCACTTTCAGTAAAAGGTATATAGGCTATTTGTTCTTTTAAATAATTACGATCAACTTCTTTAGAGATAGTAGCCCATTCTTCATCAAAATCCTTTTGATAAAAATCACACAATAATAATAAAGGTAATACAATTGATTTTAATTCGATGATTTCTTTTAATAATTGGAAAACAATTTCCTTATGTTCTACTTCTACTTTTTCTAACTGTTGACTAAAAATCAATACTAAAAAGTGTTTTAATAAAGCATATTGATCGTCTTGACATTCCTTTTGATATTGTTTAATTAATTCTTCTATTATTTTTAAAGAATGTTCCAGCTCTTGATTTTTATCTTCTAATAATCGAAATGTTTCCTCTTTGCCAAATAAATAAAAATAGACCTCTATCGCTGATAAAAAATCATAATGTTCTTCTAAATAGCACTTATCCCAATTACCTTTATGTAAATACCAAAGGTCTGTTTTATATGCAGAATAATGTTGATCCAAGACCGTATTTAACCAACCTACAGTTTTCATTTGATCAACAATTATCCCATTTTCTACTTTTTTTAAAACAGCTAAAGCATATGTAATTTTATGATAAATACAACTCTTTTCTATTTCACAATTTTCAAAATAACTATAATCAAAATTTTGATAATCTTTAACATCCTTTAAAACAATTATTTCTTGATTTTCAAAAAGAACATTTTCTTTTTTCATGATTCCTGCATAATGCAATATATGTTTATATTTTTCACTATATTCTCTATATATTTGATCCATATTCATTCCCCTTTATTCTATATTCTTATTCTATTCCTAAATAACCTTTTCGTCATTGGACAAATAGTACAAAAAAAGAGAAATATTATATTTCTCCACGACAATCAATTACCATATCATTCCATTTAGCATTTCCATGAGTAGATGCTGAAACTTTTACAAATTTAAAACCACACCTTTCATAAAAAGGAATAAGATGATCTTTACATGTCAAAATAAATCCGTCTACATCATTTTTTCTTTTCTCAACATATTCCTTTACCATTTCTCTAGCATAACCATGTCCTCTATATTCAGGTAAAATGCAGACTGAAAAAATCATTTGATATTTTCCATTTTCTTGATGTAAAAAAGCATTTTCGTACATACTATCTGGTAGATTACATTCATTATTTCTTAGACCACCAATATAACCGATTGCTTGATGATCAATATAAAAAATTTCAAATCCTTCATGATAAACTGCTAATCTTTCTTTTAATGATTGGTAACTTGCTGCCTCTTGTATAGGAAAACAGGTTGTTTCTATATGATAAAGTAATTCTAAATCTTGTATCGTTACTTGTTTTAACATGATTTTCTCCTAAATCTTGGCATAAAGACCAACAAAAGGCATGACTAAAATAAGTGCAGGAACAAGATTCATCGCTCTTACATCTAATATTTTAGAAACAGTTAACCCTGTAATCATTGTAATGACACCACCACAAGCCTTAAAATCAGCAATCATTGTTGAATTTACAAATGGTAAGATTGCTTTTGCTAGAAAGAAACATGCAAGTAAAATAAGTAATTGTGGAACACATATTAAACTTTGTGCGTAACCTAAAGCAGCTCCAAATAAAACAGCTGTAAAAAAATCTAAAACCGATTTAGAAATTAAAACAGATGCATCACCTGACATTCCTTCTGTAAGAGCTCCAAATAATCCCATTCCAGACATTGAAAACATCAAAACAACTAATAAATAAAGATGCATATATTCTTCTTGATTACCTTCCATATGAAAAGGTAGCTTATCTAATAAAAATGCAAAGATATCATGAACATGATCATATAAATGACATAGTTCACCAATAACAAAACCTAAAATAATAGCCATAATAACCATTGGTAATGTCTTTACTTGAATGACTGACATTAATCCAATTGTTACTGAACAAATCCCAAAAACCTTTGGTAGTTCTTCCATTAAATGTTTAGGTAAAACTTTTTTAATAAGCCCTCCAATAAAAGTGCCTATAAAAACAGCACATACATTTGTTAAAACGCCAACTGGCATAAAATCACCACCTTCTGTCCTATTATAACAAAACATAAATGAGTTGCACATAGAAAATTATGTACACCAACATATAAAAAAATTGTTAGATCTATATAAGATTTAACAACATGTAAAACAATTCTTTAATTTTATAAGTATTTAATATACCCCATATAATCAAATAAAAGGAAATACAAATGATCGTAAAACCTACTAATCCACCAATTTGAAAATAATACCAAAAACCAAAAACAATGCATGCTATTAATAATATTATAAATCCACATTTCTTTTTGTACTTCTTTATATAATAATTTACCGAATGTTGCCGTAAAGCTCCCAGCTTTAGCTGTGGAGATATAGGGCAATTTTTTTAAGCTTTTATCAATAACATATATCATTAGATAATATTCATTGGTATAATATGTTCATGAAATACAAATCGAATAATAATGTGATTTATTCCTGTAAATATCATGTTGTATTTTGTCCAAAATATCGACGTCCCGTTCTTGTAGATGGTGTTGATGATTGCTTAAAGGAGTTGATTAAAGAAAGCTGTGATCAATTGAATGTCGAAATCATTGAAATGGAAATCATGCCAGATCATGTACATTTGCTTATGGAAGTAGATCCACAATATGGAATTCACAAAGCAGTTAAAAGAATCAAGGGCTATTCTTCTAGAGTGTTGAGACAGGAGTTTCCTTGGTTGAAATCAAGGATCCCAACGCTATGGACCAATAGCTATTTTGTATCTACAGTAGGTGGTGCACCACTTTCTGTAATCAAGCAATATATTGAAGATCAAAAAAACGTTTAGGTGATATCTATGAAATTAACAGAAACAGTCAAGCTTTATCCAAATAAATATCAGACTGAATTAATCAAGGCAACGATGACAGAGTATATTTCTACAGTCAATCATCTTGTTTTTGATGCTGCTAATGGAAGAACTATTACAAAAATAACAACAGCAGATGTAAATGCTATTCTTCCAAGTGCCTTATGCAATCAATGTATCCGAGATTCCAAGTCCATCATAAGAAAATATAATAAGGCTTTAAGAAATTCAGATACTCAGGTAAAACTTCCTGTTTTGAAAAAAATGTGCTGCTATATCAACAATCAAAATTTTAGAATCAGTGATGACTGTATAAGCTTTCCAGTAATCATCAATGGAAAGTCAAAACGTATATCAGTCAAAACAAAAAT
>OLQX01001776.1_pt1 | contig 16726 bp, 14 predicted proteins | sample 1672581 | NCBI WGS metagenome assembly OLQX01 (sample SAMEA3136701, study PRJEB25190) | human gut metagenome | reverse complement strand
GGACGCATTGCTAATATCCGAAAAGACGATACGGCTATCTGGTACACCATTCATGCAGATTCTGCGATCCTTCGCTATGTCGTTGAAAAAGGCTCTATCACAATAGACGGTATCAGCCTGACCGTGGCTGCGGTGGAACCTATGGGCTTTTCCGTGTCCACGATACCGCACACCGTCCGTCAGACGAACCTGAACCAACGGCACAAAGGGGATTTTGTCAATTTGGAAACCGATGTTGTTGGAAAATATATCGAGAGGCTGCTTCCATCAGAAACACCGAAGCAAAACACGCTCACAAAAGAAATGCTGCTGCACTGCGGCTTTTAAGGAGAGTTTACGATGAACTTCAATACCATTCCCGAAGCTTTGCAAGACCTGAAGCAAGGAAAAATCATTCTGGTAACGGATGACCCCGACCGTGAAAACGAGGGGGACTTCATCTGTGCTGCCGAATTTGCCACCACCGAAAACATCAACTTTATGGCGACCCACGGCAAAGGTCTGATCTGTATGCCAATGTCCGAGACTTTCGTCCAGAAGCTGCAATTTCCGCAGATGGTGCAGCATAACACCGACAACCATGAAACGGCATTTACGGTGTCCATCGACCACGTTTCTACTTCTACGGGCATTTCTGCCGCAGAGCGTTCCATTACGGCGATGGCTTGTGTGGACGATCACGCAAAAGCAGAAGATTTCCGCAGACCGGGCCATATGTTCCCCCTTCTGGCAAAAAAGAACGGTGTGTTGGAGCGCAACGGTCACACGGAAGCAACCGTTGACCTGTGCCGTCTGGCAGGGCTGAAAGAATGCGGCCTGTGCTGCGAGATCATGCGGGAGGATGGCACGATGATGCGCACCGCTGAACTGGCAAAGCTGGCAGAGCGTTTCCAGATCAAATTCATCACCATCCGTGATTTACAGGAGTACCGCAAGTGTCACGATAAACTGGTCGATCAGGTGACGGCAGTGAACCTGCCCACCAAGTATGGCACCTTCAGAGCTTATGGTTTTGTGAGCCGCCTGAACGGAGAGCATCACATTGCACTGGTAAAAGGTGACATTGGCGATGGAAAGGATATTCTGTGCCGCGTCCACTCGGAATGCCTGACAGGCGATACATTTGGCTCTTTGCGTTGTGACTGCGGCCAGCAGCTGGCCGCTGCCATGACGCAGATCGAAAAAGAAGACCGGGGTATCCTGCTCTATATGCGGCAGGAAGGCCGGGGCATCGGTCTGATCAACAAGCTGCGTGCCTATGAACTTCAGGAGCAGGGCATGGATACGCTGGAAGCCAATCTCGCTCTGGGGTTCCATGGAGATGAACGGGAGTATTATCTCGGCGCACAGATCCTCCGGGAACTTGGCGTAAAAAGCCTGCGCCTGCTTACCAATAACCCGGACAAAGTATATCAGCTCTCCGAGTTTGGGCTGGAGATCTCCGAGCGCGTACCCATTCAGATGACGGCGACCCCGTATGACCTGTTTTACCTGAAAACGAAGCAGGCACGGATGGGGCATCTTCTGGAATATTAACAACGAAAGAGGTATTTAAAAATGAAAACATTTGAAGGCAAGCTGGTTTCTCAGAATATCAAGGTCGGTATCGTAGCTGCCCGATTCAACGAATTTATCACATCCAAACTTCTGAGCGGAGCAATGGATGGTCTGCTCCGGCACGATGTGCAGGACGCTGATATTCATGTTGCATGGGTTCCGGGTGCTTTTGAGATCCCACTGGTTGCCTCTAAAATGGCAAAAAGCGGAAAGTATGATGCTGTGATCTGCCTTGGTGCCGTGATTCGCGGTTCTACCAGCCATTACGACTATGTGTGCAATGAGGTTTCCAAAGGCATTGCCACGGTCTCGCTGGAAAGCGGGGTTCCCGTCCTCTTTGGTGTTCTGACCACCGAAAACATCGAACAGGCCATCGAGCGGGCAGGCACCAAAGCAGGTAATAAAGGCTATGACTGTGCAGTCAGTGCCATCGAGATGGTAAACCTGCTCCGGGAAATGGATACCGCCGCAGAGTAAAATACACGCAGGAGTTTGCCATGATCGTTATAAAGACCCGACAGCCTGACCCGGAATTGGAGCAGAAGATCCGGATGCTTCTGGAACGAGAGCACATCGAGGCAGAGCAAATATCCATTGATTCATGGGAGAAGTTGGTTCTTCCGGGGCTTACACTGGACGGAATGACCCACGAAGTGTCGTGCAACGGCAGAAAAGTCTCCCTTACACGACTGGAGTTCGATTTGCTGCTGATGCTTGCCTCCCACGAAGGACAAATCTTCTCAAAAGAAGAGCTTTTCCGTGCTGTGTGGGGACAAAACTGTGACGACACCTTAAAGGTCGTGGCAAATACCGTTTCCAATCTGCGAAAGAAGCTGGCCGGCTGCGGCAGCTTTATCCGCACTACCCACGGCGGCTATGCTTTTGTAAGCCAAAAGGAGAACGACCCGGCATGACCAGGATCTTATTTATTTGTCTCGGAAATATCTGCCGAAGCCCGATGGCGGAGTATGTGATGAAAGACCTTACGTCCAAGGCAGGACTATCCGAGCAATTTGAAATCGCATCAGCCGCCACCAGTGCATGGGAAATCGGAAATCCGGTCTATCCTCCTGCACGGCAGAAGCTGGCAGAACATGGCATCGACTGCAACGGCAAGACCGCCCGGCAGATGACCCGGCTGGATTATGCACGGTATGATCATCTGATTGGCATGGACGAAAGTAATCTGTGCGACATCCTGCGGCTTGTCGGCGGAGACCCACAGCATAAAGTCTCGCTGCTGATGGCGCATACGGATCATCCCCGTGAAGTGGCAGACCCATGGTTCACGGGAGATTTTGAAGCCACATGGCAGGATATACTGGAAGGATGCACGGCATTGCTTGAGGAACTGCGATCATAACAGATTATCATAAAAACGGACGGATGTCTGCCAGTTGACAGACATCCGTCTATTTTTTTATTTCAAATCATCTTAAAATACTTCAGTGCCTCCCGGATGGCTTTTTCCTTCTCCGGCGGGCACTTGAGCTGCTTGGGGTTCTCAGCCTTAGGCTTGTTGTAGTTCTGCCGCTCCTTGATGCCGCACTTGCGCTTGACCTGTGCAATATAGAGGTCGCTCACGTTCAGACCGGTGTGTTCCTTGACGTACTCCCGGATCTCTTCATAGGTAGCCTTGGTCTCCGCAGCAGTCACATCCAGTTCATCCATTTTCAGATTCACCGTAATCTTCTGGTAGATATCCAGTTTGGACAATGCGCATACCGTCTCGATATGCTCACTGTGGGGGAACATATCCACCGGCGTGCTGCTCTCCACTTTGTATCCCTTCCGGGTCAGCAGCTCCAGATCCCGGGCCAGCGTGACCGGGTTGCAGCTCACGTAGACCACACGTTTCGGGGCCATGCGGGCCACGCTTTCGATAAACTGCGGCGTAGAGCCCTCCCGCGGCGGGTCCATAAAGATCACGTCTGCGCGTTCACCAGCCGCAGCGGCTTCGCCGATCCACCGGGTGGCATCTGCGGCAAAGAAGCGGGCGTTCTTCACGCCATTGTGCTTTGCATTGCCTATGGCATCGTGCACCGCTTCGCGGTTCACCTCCACGCCCACTACCTGCTTTGCATGGTCGGCGGCGGTCAGGCCGATGGTTCCGATGCCGCAGTAGGCATCCAGCACCACTTCTTTGCCGGTGAGATGCGCCGCGTCCACTGCAAGGCCGTACAGCACTTCGGTCTGGGTATGATTGATCTGGTAAAAACTGCGCGGGCTGAGCGCATACGTCTTGCCGCAAAGCTCGTCCAGAATGAATCCCTTGCCGTACAGCACCTTTTCCATATCGCCCAGCACCACGCTGGTTTTGCGGTCGTTCACGTTCTGGACGATGGTGGTGATGGCCACGCCCTGCTTTCCGGCTTCGGTCAGCAGGGCTTTGACAAAGTTCTTGGCACCCGGCAGCACCGGCTGGGCCGTTACCAGCACCACCATCACCTGCCCGGTCATAACACCGCGCCGCAGCAGACAGTGACGCAGAAGGCCGGTGCCCTTATCCTCATTAAAAGGCTGGTAATGGCAGGTGCCCGCTGCCGCACGCACGGCCAGCATGGTCTTATCCAGCACTTCGTCCTGCAAAAGGCAGCTTTCCACCGGCAGCACCTTGTGGCTGTTTGCCGCGTAGATGCCGGAGGTAAGTTTTCCACCCCAGCCGGTGGTAAAGGTGGAGATCACCTTGTTCCGATAGTGGTACGGCGTTTCCATGCCCCGGATGTGCTCCACCGGGCCGAATCTGCCCAGCAGCTTTTTCACGGTCTCTTCTTTCTGTTTCAGCTGTGCGGCATAGTCCAGCCCCAGCAGCGGGCAGCCGCCGCAGTTTTTGGCACGCAGTTTGCAATCCATCTTCCGCTCTCCTTTTTACCCATAAGGGTCATACAGATCATATTCTTCCGCTTCCAGATGCTTTTCCTCCAGCACCTTCATGGCCTGTTCCAGCTCGCTCTGGCCGCAGCCGCTTTCGCTGACCAGCGCGCGCACCGCCGCCGCAAGGTCGCCGCCAAAGAGGGTATCCAGCCGTTCCCGCATGCTCCACACATTATAGGCGCGCTGGGTGATGGCCGGAGTGTAGGTATTGCGGTTGCCATCCTTGCCGCTTTTCACCCAACCCTTTTCTTCCAGCCGGTAAAGAAAGTTCAGAACGGTAGCCGGTGCCCAGCCCTTTGCGCGCAGCTTTGCGTCGATGTCCCGTCGGGTGACGGGCGCACGGCAGGCCCACACCGCCAGCATCACCTGCTCCTCTGCCGCCGAAAGCGGCTTTACACTGTCCGGGATGCCGTACATCCTGCTGTTCTCCCTCCTTTTGGCATCTTTTTTCTTTTACGTTTGTCTTTGTTTTATTATTATACCAATTTCTGCTCCAAAGTGCAAGAGCCGAAAATGCCGATGAAATCAGGCTTTTTTAGCTCTATTTTACATTTGTCTTTGTTTTTGTTTTTCTATCAAGGACATTTGTGTGCTTTGTGCCCGCACAGGGGCTTTTGCGCCGTATCTTTGTGCAAAGATGCTCTTGTTTTCATCCCTGCAAAACCGGTATACTACGGCTACAGCAATCAACAGAACGCACCGCAGAAAACCGCGGTGCTGTGCGATACAGGAAAGGGAGAGTTCATTATGGCACGAGTTTACAACTTCAGCGCAGGCCCCAGCATGCTGCCCGAGAAGGTGCTCAGGCAGGCACAGGCAGAGCTGCTCGAGTATGGCGACAGCGGTCAGAGCGTGATGGAGATGAGCCACCGCAGCAAGTGGTTCGATGCCATCATCAAGGACACCGAGGCCACCCTGCGCCGGGTAATGAACATTCCCGACAACTACAAGGTCGGTTTCTTTCAGGGCGGTGCGACCCAGCAGTTTGCCATGGTCCCGCTGAATTTCATGACCACCGGCAAAGCAGATTACCTTGTCACCGGCAATTTCTCGAACCTTGCCGCCAAGGAAGCCGCCAAGTTCGGCGAGGTGAACATCGTTGCTTCCAGCAAGGACAAGAACTTCACCTACATCCCGGACGTGAATGCCATCAACTATGATAAGGATGCCAGCTACATCCACATCTGCCAGAACAACACCATCTTCGGCACTCAGTTTGTCGAGGTACCGCAGGTGGAGGGTGTGCCTCTGGTAGCCGACATGAGCTCCATGATCCTCTCCAAGCCCGTGGATGTGACCAAGTACGGCTGCATCTACTTCGGCGTGCAGAAGAATGTGGCCCCCGCCGGCATGGCAATTGCCATCGTCCGCGACGACCTGCTGGGCCATGCCGCCGACAATGTGCCCACCATGATGAACTACACCACCCTGCTGGGCAAGGACAGCATGTACAACACGCCCCCCTGCTGGTGCATCTATATGACCGGTCTGGTGCTCAAGTATCTGGAAAACGACATCGGCGGTCTTGCCAACATGCAGAAGATCAACGAAGCCAAGGCCAAGGTGCTGTACGACTATCTGGATGGTCAGAACTTCTTCACGAATCCTGTGGAGCACCGCTACCGCAGCACCATGAATGTCACCTTCACCAGCCCCAATGCAGATCTGGACAAGAAGTTCTGCGCCGAAGCTGCAGAAGCAGGCTTCGTGAACCTGAAGGGCCACCGTCTGGTAGGCGGTATGCGCGCTTCCATCTACAACGCAATGCCTGCCGAGGGCGTGGATAAGCTGGTGGACTTCATGGAGAAGTTCCGCAAGGAGAACGCGTAAAACCCTCTCAGCCTCACTTCGTTCGGCAGCTCCCCCGAGGGGGGAGCTTTTTATCAGAGGGACAACTTGATCGAACCCGCTTTCTAAGCTCGCCCTTCGGGAGAGCTGGCACGGCGCAAGCCGTGACTGAGAGGGTTCCTGTATAATAGAAGGGAAATCTGGACTATGTACACCATCAAAACTTTGAACGCCATCAGCCCGGTGGGTCTGGCAAAGCTGAACAACAAGCAGTTTGACGTGGCTGTGGACACCGATGCCCCGGACGGCATCCTCGTTCGCAGCGCCGACATGCTGAATACCGCCTTCAACGACAATCTTCTGGCCATTGCCCGCGCCGGTGCCGGCGTGAACAACATCCCGCTGGACCGCTGCAGTGAGCAGGGCATCGTGGTGTTCAACACCCCCGGTGCCAACGCCAACGCTGTGGCCGAGCTGGTGATCGGTATGCTGATCGCCGGCAGCCGCAATGTGGCTGTTGCTGCCCAGTGGTGTCAGGGCCTGACCGGCGATCCCGCCATGGCAAAGACCGTGGAAAAGGGCAAGAAGCAGTTCGTGGGCAACGAGATCAAGGGCAAGACGCTGGGTGTCATCGGTCTGGGTGCCATCGGCTCCCGCGTGGCCAACTGCGCCATTGAGCTGGGCATGGAGGTCTACGGCTACGACCCCTACATCTCCATTGATGCCGCCTGGAACCTGAGCAGTCAGGTACACCATTGCGTGAACCTGAACGACATGCTGCCCCTGTGCGACTACATCACCATCCATGTGCCCTACCTGCCCACCACCAAGGACACCATCAACGCCCAGACCCTTGCCCTGTGCAAGGACGGTGTGAAGATCCTGAACTACGCCCGCGGCGAACTGGTGAACACCGAAGCGCTTCTGGAAGCCATGGAGACCGGCAAGGTGTCCGGCTATATGACCGACTTCCCGTCTGAGGCCATTCTGGGCAAGCCCGGCATCGTGTGCACCCCCCATCTGGGCGCTTCCACCCCGGAAGCCGAGGACAACTGCGCTGTCATGGCTGCAAAGGAGCTGAGCGACTACCTGAAGAACGGCAACATCATCCACTCGGTGAACATGCCGGAGGTCAACCAGCCCAGAGCCGGCGGCAAGCGCATCTGCATCATCCACAAAAACGAGCCCGGCATGATCAGCCAGATCACCGCCCTGACCACCGAAGCCGGCCTGAACATCGAGAACATGGTGAACAAGAGCAAAAAGAACATGGCCTACACCATGCTAGATGCTACCGGTGCTGTGGACAAGACGCTGGCCGAAAAGCTGGCTGCCATCCCCGCCGTGATCCGGGTGCGCATCCTGTAAAGCAAAACGGTTTAAAATGCCCGCCGCGTCGCTCTTGGCATCTTCAGCGGAAAACGATTTTTATTTTAGTAACCCGGAAAAATCTGCGGATTTTTCCGGGTTGCTTTTTCACAGAGAAGGGCCGTAGCGGCAACCTGCATTTCCAAACCAGGATTTTTTACAAACTGGAAATTCTTTCTCGTCCCATCTGCCGGTTAGTTTTCATTTACAAACTGTAGTTTGTCTTAAAAAACGCGTTAGAGATAGCTTTTTCTAACTACACATCGTAAAAAGTTTACATGTATTAACATTCAAGAAAAAGCTTGAAAATGGTAAATTCTGTGCTACAATAGGCTCGACAGAAGGGAAATGTCCACCCTGTTCTCCGGCTTTTGGGCCGGTATATTCATCTTACAGGTCCTGCGGTGCAGGGCCTCTGACAGGAAATAGAAAAGGTAGGGAAGTTACTATGGATATCAAGAAGATCGCACTGTTCGCCGCCGGTACTCTGTTCGGCTCTGCCGGTTTCAAGCTGCTGTCCAGCAAGGATGCCAAGAAGGTCTACACCCAGACCACCGCTGCCGTGCTGCGCATGAAGGACTCCACCATGGAGACCGTCAGCAAAGTTCAGGAGCAGGCTGGTGACATTCTGGCCGATGCAAAGGCCATCAACGAGGCTCGTGCTGTTGAAGCCGAGGCTGCTGTGATCGAGGATGCCGCCGAGGAGACCACCGAAGAGACCGCTGAGTAATTTTCGGTTCGTAAAGCACTGAAAGCCCCAACGTGGCTTTCGAGCCGCCTTCGGGCGGCTCTTTTTTGTGAGAGTGGGGCCGCAGGCGTGCAGGGTATAGCAGCCTGACGCTGCGGCAAAAAGATAGAGAAGGATATTTGATATATGAAATGTACCATTCTGCATGAAGGCAAGGGCCGGATGCGTGTGCATGTGGAAAACGTCCGCATGACTTTGCACCGTGCCGATGTGCTGGAAGCATATCTGAACCACCATGATGCCATCGTCCATGCCGCCGTTTACGAGCGCACCGGCGATGTGGTCATTACCTATACCGGCAGACGTTCCGCTGCCATCGCTGTACTGGCGGGCTACAAGTTCGATGTGGCCGAGTATGACGCTCTGGTCACCTCCGCCGACAGCCGCAGGCTGAACCGGGAATATCAGGATAAAATGTTCGATCTGGTGGCAGGCCGCTGCCTGCGCAAGCTGTTCCTGCCCGCACCCCTTGACGCTGCCTACACCGCCTTCCGCTCCATCCGCTTTCTCTGGAAGGGTGTGCGCTGCGTGCTGAGCCGCAGGCTGGAAGTGGAGGTGCTGGACGCTTTGTCCATCGGCGTCTCGCTGCTGCGCGGCGACTTTGGCACCGCAGGCTCCGTGATGTTCCTACTGAACCTCGGTTCTCTGCTGGAAGAGTGGACCCGCAAGAAGAGTCTGGACGATCTGGCCCGCAGCATGGCCCTGAACGTGGACAAGGTGTGGGTGCGCAGTCAGGGCACCGAAGTGCTGGTGCCTCTGACCAAAGTACGCTCCGGCGATGAGGTGGTCGTGCGCAGCGGCAACATGATCCCGCTGGACGGCACCGTGCTGGAAGGCGAAGCCATGGTGAATCAGGCCGCTCTGACCGGCGAAGCCATGCCGGTGCGCAAGGCAGAGGGCTCCACCCTCTATGCCGGCACCGTTGTGGAGGAGGGCGAGTGTGTCTTTATCGCCAAGGCCGAGGGCGGTTCCAACCGCTACGACAAGATCGTGGCCATGATCGAGGAATCTGAAAAGCTCAAGTCCAGCACCGAGAACCGTGCGCTGGTGCTGGCCGACAAGCTGGTGCCATGGTGTCTGGGCGCAACGGTGGTCACCTATCTGCTCACCCGCAACGCCACCCGCGCCATCTCCTGCCTGATGGTGGATTTCTCCTGCGCGCTCAAGCTCTCCATGCCGCTGGCCGTGCTTTCCGCCATGCGCGAGTGCGGCAGCTACCACATCACCGTCAAGGGCGGCAAGTATCTGGAAGCGCTATCTCAGGCCGACACTATTGTGTTCGACAAGACCGGCACCCTCACCCGTGCCACCCCGCAGGTAGTGGAGGTCGTGCCCTTCTCCGGCTGCAACGAGCGCGAAGTTCTGCAGCTGGCCGCATGTCTGGAAGAGCACTTCCCCCATTCCATGGCCAACGCCGTGGTGCGTGCCGCCAAAGAGCGCGGCATTTCCCATGAGGAGATGCACTCCGAGGTGGAGTACATCGTGGCCCACGGCATTGCAAGCCGCGTGGGCGGCGAACGGGTGGTCATTGGCAGTCACCACTTCGTCTTTGAGGATGAAAAGTGTACCATTCCCGCAGCCGAGCAGCAGAAGTTCGATGCCCTCAAGCCCGCGTATTCGCACCTGTACATGGCAGCCAGCGGGCAGCTGGTGGGCGTGATCTGCATTTCCGACCCGCTGCGCCCGGAAGCCGCCGCTGTGCTGAACGGCCTGCGTGCGCTGGGCATCCGGAACACCGTCATGATGACCGGCGACAGCGAGCGCACCGCTGCCGCCATTGCAAAGCAGGTGGGCGTGGACCGCTTCTTTGCCGAGGTGCTGCCCGAGGACAAGGCAAACTTCGTCCAGCAGGCCAAGGCCGAGGGCCACACCGTGGTGATGATCGGCGACGGCATCAACGACTCCCCCGCCCTGTCCGCTGCCGACATTGGCATTGCCATCAACTCCGGCGCTGCCATCGCCCGCGAGATCGCCGATGTGACCATCAAAGCCGACAGTCTGGAGGAGCTGGTGGCCCTCAAGGCCATCGCCAACTCTCTGCAAAAGCGCGTGCACGCAAACTACCGCTTCGTGCTCACCTTCAACTCGGCCCTCATCGCGCTGGGTGCTCTGGGCATCCTGCAGCCGGCCTCCTCTGCCATGCTGCATAATCTCTCCACCATCGGCATCAGCCTGAAGAGCATGACCAATCTCCTGCCGGAGAACAAGGCTTCACAGCTGAAAGCATAATTACCGCAAAAAATAACGCCGTGTCTGAACATTCGACACGGCGTTATTTTTTATCTGTTATTCCAGCCCGATCTGCTGTGCGTACTCTTCCAGCAGCTCCCGCTCCAGGAACGGGGTCTTGACACCCTCGCGGTCACGGTAGGTCTCGTGGCCCTTGCCAATGACGGCGATCAGGTCGCCCTCCTGCGCGTGATCCACTGCGTAGTGCAGTGCATCCAGACGGTCGGGGATCTCCACGAACTTTGCGTCCGGGTTGCCCTTGTTCATGCCCACGCGGATATCAGCAAGGATGTCCTCCACCTTTTCAAAGCGGTTGTTGTCCTCAGTGAGGATGGAGAAATCGGCCATCTTGGCGCAGATCTCGCCCATGCCGTAGCGGCGCAGCTTGGAGCGGTTGCCGCCGCAGCCGAACACCACCACCAGACGGTGGGGCTTGTAGGCCCGCAGAGTGGTGAGCAGGCTTTCGGTGGACACCTCGTTGTGGGCGTAGTCCAGCAGGATGGTGAACTTTTTGCTGATGGGCACCAGCTCCACCCGGCCCTTGACCACGCACTTGCCAAGGCCGTCGTGGATGGCCTGATCCGGCAGGCCCAGCACCTTGCCCACCGCCAGAGCTGCCAGCGCGTTGTACACGCTGAACTCGCCGGGCATGTTCACCTTCACATCCATCTCGTCCTTGCCGGTCACATGGAACTTCACGCCCAGAAAATCGTGGGTGCGCAGCAGTTCAAAGCCGGTCTCGCGGTAGTCCGCCTGCTCAGCGCGGCCATAGGTGACAAGGCGGCAGGTGTGGCCTTCCAGCAGGGCTTCGGTATTCTCATCGTCAATGTTCACCACGCCCACGTCGCAGCGCTTGAACAGCTGGCCCTTCCAGCTGCGGTACTCCTCAAAGGTCTTGTGCTCGCCGGGGCCGATGTGATCCGGCGAAAGGTTGGTGAACACGCCCACATTGTAGTGCACACCGGCCACGCGGTCCATCATCAGGCCCTGGCTGGAAACCTCCATCAGCGCGGTGTCACAGCCTGCATCCAGAAACTCCCGGAAGGTCTTTTGCAGTTCGTAGCTTTCCGGAGTGGTGTTGGCAGTTTCCTTGTGGCGGCCCATATAATAAATGCCGTTGGTGCCGATCATGCCCACCTTGCGGCCTGCAGCTTCCAGCACGCTCTTGATCATGTGGGTGGTAGTGGTCTTGCCCTTGGTGCCGGTCACACCGATCATGGTCATCTTGCGGGACGGGTTGCCGAAAAGGTTCGCGCTCATCAGGGCCATGGCATAGCGGCTGCTTTCCACCTTGACCACGGTCACGCCCGGCATGGCGGAAAGGTCGATGTCGTGCTGGATGACCAGTGCGCTGACACCCTTTGCCGCGCAGTCGGCGGCAAACTCATGGCTGTCACGCTGGGTGCCCACGATGCACACGAACAAAAGGCCCGGTGCCGCCTTGCGGCTGTCGTAGATGATATCCGAGATCTCGGTGTCCAGGCTGCCCTGCGCAAGGGTAAAGGGCACGCCTTCCAGTAACTGTTCCAGTTTCATACTGCACACGCTCCTCAAAACATTTTGTCACATGGGGTTTTCTTCGTTATTTGCGGTCATGCGGGCGGGGTCGGTCAGCGGTGTTTCTTCCGCAGCTGCCGCCGTATCGTCCGCAGGCTGGGCCGCAGCGGCATCCTCTGCACCGTCTGCCGCAGTATCCTCGGCAGCAGAGGTGTCAGGCTCTTCCGGCACGGTCTTTTCCGGCACAACATAACCGGAGGGCAGGGTCGGCTGGCCCTGTGCAAAGTAAATTTTACGGGTGCTGCCCGCGCTGACATGGCTGAAATCCAGTCTGCCGGTGTCGGTAGGGGCACAACCCTTGCCGTCGGCATTGGTCAGCACATAGCGTGCGCGGTCCAGCTTATAATCCAGATCGTTCCGTGTACCCAGAAGCACACTGACACGATCCTGATACAAAAATGCCATCTGGTCGGTGTCCGCAAATTCCATGCGGGTCACATCGTCCAGCATCCCATACTCTTCCAGCTTTGCCTGCAGCTCATTCAGCGCATCCAGACGGTCGTCCGTCTGCACCGCTGCCGAAGCTGCTGCCGAACCGGATGCATCCGATGCCGCCGGGTCTGCCTGCGCTGCAAAGGTCAGCTGGTCGCCGGGTGTCACCGACACCGGCTCGCCGCCGTATAGAGTCTTGAGTTCTTCCGGCTGGGCAGACTCGCAGGCCAGGATCTTGAACTGATCCGAGAGGGTCAGCCAGCCGCTCTTCGTCTGCATGGCATAGGTAGGCACCGCCTCGGTCACCTGCACCACCACCGTGTTGGGGTAATCCCGAACCACCCTGATGGATTCCAGCAGCGGGAACTGCTTTTCCAGTTCCGCTTCCTTGGCGGCAGGGTCAAAGCTGAAAATGTTCTCTTCGGTCTGCACACCCAGTGCCTGCAGGATCTGGCTGCTGGAATAGCCGCCCACCTCCTGCACCACGGTGCCGTCCGCCGTCTGCACCTGAATGGTGCCGATCTTAAACAACATGGTCATGGTCAGGTAAACACCGGCGGCGATCACGGCCAGCAGGGTCACAAAGGCCATCAGCCGCCGCAGCATCCGCCGCCGCTTCAGTGCAGCGCGGGTCAGGCGGCGCTTCTTGCGTTTTTCCCGCTGTACCGGGTCGCGTGGCTGCTGTTGTGCCGGGCGCAGACGCTGGTTTTTGTAGCGCTGCTGCGCTGCCTGAGCCGCTGTCTTGCGCGGCTTCTGCCCCTGTGAACGGCGCTGCTGCGGCTTGCGGGCCGTGCCGGATGCACGCTGCTCCGGCTGGGCCGTGCGGCTTCGCTGCGCGGTACGGTTCCGGTTCTGGCCGCTGGTGCGCCGGGTGCCGCTCTGTTCGGTGCGGCGCGGCTGCGAAGGGAACTCGATGCTGTTATCGGTACGGGTGCGGCGCACCGTACCATTGGCGGTGCGGTCCGGCGCAAAGCTCAGCGGTTCCCCGTTGAAGCCATAGCGCCCGTCCGCACTGCCGGAAGATCCTTTTTGTTGTGAAGGCGGCGGAGTATGCTGCAGGTCTTTCCGCAGGTCGTAGATATTGCCGTTGTTTCTGTTATTGCGGTATTGCTGCATGGCGCACACCTCCTTTCCGGTTTAGGTTTTGTTTTACTTCTGCACCAGTTTCATCAGAGCGTCTGCAATACGGTCAAGGCTGTCATCCACCGACAGGCTGCGGGCATTTTTGCCCATCTCAGCCAGCTTGCCGGGCTGTGCCAGCATGTCGGACACCGTGCTCACCAGCTTTTCGCCGGTCAGATCTTTTTCCTCGATCACCACAGCGGCATCGGCCTTCTGCAGTTCCATGGCATTGAAGTACTGGTGGTTCTCAGCCACATTGGGGCTGGGGATGAGCACGGCTGCACGGCCAACAGCTTCCAGCTCGGCCAGCGTCAGCGCACCGGCGCGGCTGATGACAAGGTCTGCCGCAGCCAGCAGTTCCGGCATATTGTTGATGTATTCCTTCACCACAAGGCCGTCGCCTTCCGCGAAGTTCTTTTCCTTTTCCAGATCCTTGAACAGCTGCACACCGTACTGGCCGGTAGCGTGGAGATGCAGCACCGGCTTCTTCTCGTGCTGTTCCCATGCACACAGGTCGGCCACCACCTCGTTGACGCGGCGTGCGCCAAGGCTGCCGCCGAAGGAAAGGATCACCGTGCGGTCGCCCGCGCCCAGCTCAGCGCGGATGGCATCGCGGTCCTTTGCCTTGGTGAACACCTCCGGGCGCACCGGATTGCCCACCACGATGGTCTTATCAGGTGCGCCCAGCTTTTCCACAGCAGCAGGCACGGCGGCAAACACGAGATCCACATCCGGTGCCAGCAGCTTGTTGGTCACGCCGGGGAAGGCGTTCTGCTCATGAATGGCGGTGTGGATGCCCATTTTGGCGGCACAGCGCACCACCGGGCCGGACACATAGCCGCCGCAGCCGATCACAAGATCGGGTTTGACCTCCTTCATAATGGCCTTTGCCTTGGGGCCAGAGAGGGCCAGATTCCACAGCGTAACGATGTTGCGCTTGATGTTGTTCAGCGACAGCCTGCGCTGGAAACCGGTGATCTCGATATGGTGGAAGGGATAGCCCGCCTGTCCTACCAGACGGTACTCCATGCCCTCCTTGCGGCCGGCAAAGTGGATCTCGGCAGAAGGGTCTGCCTTTTTGATAGCACCTGCAATGGCAAGTGCCGGGTTGATATGGCCGGCAGTGCCGCCGGCAGCGATCAGAACTCGCATGACGATTCCTCCTCTATTATTAGTGCATCTGGGCAGGTCATCGGGGAGCTCCCCACTGGCCTGCGCCCTCAAAACAGTCGTTACAGTTCATCGCGCGCACGGCGGGCATCGTCCAGATTGATGGTACGGTCCTTCAGCTCCGCATCACGCTGAGCCTTTGCAGCCTGCCGCTGTGCGTGGGCCGCCGCCCTCTGCTGCGCCGCCCGCTCTCCGTTGCGCCCAATGTTCACCATCACGCCCATTTCTGCCAGCAGCAAGATCAGACTGGTGCCGCCGGACGAGAAAAACGGCAGGCTGATGCCGGTATTCGGGATGGTGTTGGTGACCACGGCGATGTTGCAGAACACCTGCCAAGCGATCTGCGCCATAATGCCAATTCCCACCATGGTGCAGAACTGGTTCTCGGCCTTATAGGCGATCATCAGGCCCTGCGCTATGAGCAGTATGAACAGCACGATGATGAGCACCGCACCGATGAAGCCCAACTCTTCGCACACCACACTGAAGATGAAGTCGTTGGTGCTTTCCGGCAGCCAGAGCTGCTTTTCCACGCTGTTGCCAAGGCCAAGGCCCTTCAGTCCGCCGGAGCCGATGGCGTACAAGCTCTGCTTGGTCTGGTCGTTCAGCGCTTCCAGATCATCGGACCATGTGTTCAGGCGGTCCTGCAGATAGCCAATGGATTCCACCAGCGTCAGGGCCGGTTTCAGCAGCAGAGCCGCCGCTGCGGCCCCGCACCATGTCAATACACCGCCGCAGCCGGTCAGCATGAGGATGGTGCCCACGATGGCGGTGGTCAGCAGGATGCCGGACATGTGCGGCTCTAAAAACAGCAGCAGCACCACCGGCACCAGCGGCAGCACCGGCACGATCAGCTGCCTTACGATGCGGATGAACAGCCAATCCTTTGGCTTGATCTTTTCTCTCAGCGACGGGCTGAACCGGCCGATCTGCGGCGCACTTGCCGCCAGATGGGACGAGAGCAGGATCATCTCAAACTTTGCCACCTCAGAGGTTTGCAGAGTCAAGCCGCCCAGACGGATCCAGCGGCGGCAGCCGTTCAGCGGTGCAAAGGTCAGCGTGACGGCCAGCATGGCCAGCACCACCCAGTACAGCGGCTTGCTCGCCCAGCGCAGGAAGCGGTGATCCACATAGCTCATGACTACCATACAGCCAATGCCAATGGCCATGCAGATAGCCTGCTGCTTGATGTAGTGCAGGCTGTCGCCCATGCGCAGGTAGCCGGTGGTGTAGCTTGCGCTGTACAGCATTACAAGGCCGAACACCATGATAATGGCCAGCGTTGCCAGCCAGTTGAGCAGCAGCCGGTTCCATGGTCCCGGGTCCCGCTGCAGCGGCGGCACCCATGCACTTTCTTTTTGGTTTTTATGTTGTCTGCGGGTGGCTGCCATTGCCACGCCCCCTTATTTTCAGAATCAGGCGCTCAGACCCAGCGTGCCAGACGCACGGCCAGCGCCAGCCCGCACACGCTCAGTGCGCACAGGCTGTAAAAAATATTCACTGCACTCATGCCGCGCTTTTCCAGCCAGCGGTGCAGCGGTGCCGCCGCAAACAGCGGCCTGCCCTTCCAGCGGCAGAACAGGACCTGCAGCACCACCATGCCGCCCTCCACCCAGAAGGGCAGTGCCAGCGGGATGCTCAGCTCTGCGTAGCCAATGCACAGCGGAATGCAGCCAATGGCTCCCGCTGCATATAAGCAGCCGCACCGGCCGGGGTGCAGCTTTGCCGGTGGAAAATCCCACAGCAGAAAGGCCATCAGTGCACCGGCCAGTGCCGCCGGGAATACTGCCAGCGGGAACCAGCCCAGCTGCGTTTCCAGCATCATCAGGCCCAGCATGGCCGCAAAGGCCGCGCCGCACACCGTGCCGTCGGCGCCGTCGG
>OLQX01001773.1_pt1 | contig 16755 bp, 9 predicted proteins | sample 1672581 | NCBI WGS metagenome assembly OLQX01 (sample SAMEA3136701, study PRJEB25190) | human gut metagenome | reverse complement strand
GAATCCCTTTCTGATGTGTCCGGCAGACCAGATGTGCGCCCTTATAAAAGGGATTTCGCAGGATATGGCTGATCCTTGCGCTCCCCCACCTCTAAAGATTTCAAATTCTTTTAATTATAATTTTCCTCTTACATTTTGATTTTGACATTTATACCTTTTTAAAACATAAAGTTTAAGATCACATACGGATTACTTTCATTTGATATTTCTTTAATTTTTTCTTTTCTTCCCATATACAAAAAATTCATAATATCATTAAATTCTGTTGTCTCTGGATCATTTCCTGTTAATATTCCATTTTTCTCATAATATGGCAAAGCACTTTCAAAATCTAAATATAAAGCACCATTACTGTTAATCAGTTCTCCTACTTCTGAAATCTTACTTTTGCATAATATATACATATTATCAGGTGAGATATTCTTGATAAATTTAGCTATCTCTATGCCCTTATTTTCAGATATCTCATTAAATGCATTTTCTGTCACTGTATCCAATTTAATTAAATCCTGTTTCTTTCCTTCAACCCATGCAGTTGCTTCATCAACATTAAAGGTCTTCACAATTGCCAATACCAACTTATCAATAATTGAAATATTCTTTGGGTACTTTTTATGCAAAAACAGCAAAACTTTATATCGTATTATAGGTGGAAGCATTGAAAAAGAATTTAACACATCATTTCTTGATCCAAATTCGTATTTTTGAAAATAACTTATCAACAAATATGATAACATATTCATAATCAGGTAATTTTTTTATTCTATCTTGAATCTTCTTTGCTCCTAAAGTACTTTATTTTTCATTCATTAGTTCAAACTACCTATATCATCAACTTTAATATAATTTAAAATTGCAGGTACTGCTTCCAAACTATTGTAATACCTTATTTTCGAATCATATACACATTTTCCTATTCTTTTCTTTAATTCATCGATGCTCTCTACCCCAAATAAAATCTGCATTTTTTTACAATATCTGCGAGATTTCATTCTTTCCCATTCCAGTTGTTTATTCTGAACATATATATAACATGTTGGAAACCAATAAATACCATACCAACTTTTTTCGTCTTCTACTAGTTCATAAGCATTGCATACCTGATATAAAAACAAATCTGCTTCCGCAATCGCTTCTGATGTGTATATTGGAAGCTTTTCTCTCTGATTACATATTACATCTCCCATCAAAGTGTATTTATTTTTCATATCTGATGTTGGTTTATAATGTTCTTCAATGGCACTACTATAGTGTCGAAATGCGGTATAATTAGCCTGTTTAATTACTCCTCCAAATAAACTTGTTTCCAAAAAATATGTATAAGTTAATAATACATTGATAGCTGCATAATCTTTAATATGCCTCATATACACTATAATGCAAATAAACAATTCCCACAAAAGTGTTTTATATATATCTATGTCATTTTCACATACTGAATTTGCATTTTCATCAAATGTTCTTATACAACATAATTTGTTATACATACCTTTGTAATGTCAGGATCATTAACACATCTTTCCATAAATGCATACTTATCTTGCCCTTCTTTTAGTTCCCATTTATCAAGCACAACATCCACTCCATGAGAAATTAAGCGTTGAGCAAGCTCTAGTACAAGTCTATCACTGCTCCAAGAATATGAAATAAACACCTTTGGCATTTTATCATCCTGCAATTCTAATCCCCTCCATACCTTATTTTGACTCTTAACATTTTCTTTTCATTTTACCACCCGACATAAAACGACACAATGAACTTACGTGAAATCGAAAGTTATTTTTTACTAAAAAACACCCTAATAGAATGGATTCTAATCAGGTTCTCATCTGATTGATCATTCTATTAGAGTGCTTCTACTTTAAAATTTCTGTTATGGTCTGAGTTCATTTCCAAAGCCGCCAAATTCAAACACTTTTTGTATCGGTGTCCTGATCTTCGATCCGGTCGTGAAGCTGCTCAAACTTGATACGGATATCCCTTAACATCTGATGATGGTGTATCCTGTTCCCGATCGTGATGCCGGTCAGGACGAGCCCTGTCATGGCAATGATGATCAGGACTGTCTCAACCTTTACTTTTAACGGCTTTTTCTCAGTCGTAGATGGATTCTGCTTCCCAGCTGATGATGTTTCCGTTTTCTGCGTTGATCTCAAATTCATACTTTACCTCCGCATAGTAGGCTTCCCCCTCATAGAGAGAGATGCCGTCGTCATAGTCCGGATGGATGTAGATGTTTCCGGCATCGATACCAGGGATCCTGTCCATGACGGTCTGTTTTGCTGTCTCGATGGAAACACCGCCCGGTGCTGTCTGCGATGTGCCGGTTGCGTTCTGGGAACCTGTCGTACCATTCTGTGATGCACGGTATCCCTTGTCTATCACTTCGGAGTCTGCTGAAAGGATGCGTCCATCGGATGCATCCAGCTCATAATCGTACTCCACTCCGGCTGCGGTGAATTCCACCTCATATCTGGCACGACCGTCATCCCAGTCCTGTTTTACCGTGATGTACTGGATCTGTTCCGCTGTGACCCCTGCATTCCCGGCTGCGATGTTCTTCGCTTCCTGTTCCGTGATGCCGCCGTTTATCATTGTGGCAGAACCTGCGGTTGCATGTTGTGACACGCCTGCCTGTGATGTTCCGCTGCTGTCGTTGTTTCCTGTCTGTGCTGTATGATCTGTTGTGTTGCTGCCGTTTTGTGCTGTTCCTGTTCCACTGCTGTTATCCTGTGCATTATGATCTGCTGTATTGCTGTTGTTCTGTGACGCCGTGTCTGATGCATTTTCTGCGCTGACGGAACCCTGTACGGTTCCACCAGCTGCTCCTGTAGTCCCCTGTATGCCCTTGGTATCCTGCACATTTTGGGATGTACTGCCACATCCGGTCACAGCTGACAAAAGTGCCACTGCTATAAGTCCTGCGGCAAGCATTCTCTTTTTATTTCTCACGTTTGTCCTCCCATTTCTCCATTGATTCAATGATGCGTTCCATCCTGATGGCTGCTGTTTTCTGCCGGTGTTCTTTCTCACACCTTGAAGATCCCGGTGTCTGCCTTTAACGTTTCTGCCGCTGCACCTGCCTGTTCCGTGGTCTCTGCCACCTCGGAGCACCGCATGGTGATGTTCTGGATGCGCTCTGCCATGTCAGAGGTTCCGCTTGCGCCCTCGTTTGCCGCATTTGCAACGCCCTCGATCGCATTTATCATGCCGTCCATGGAAGCCAAGAGTTCCTCGGATGTCGCACTGAAATCCGATACAAGACCGTCCACAAACTCGGAATCCCGGTTGTAGGCATCCGCAAGGCTCTCAAAGCTGTCATAGCTGGCTTTCACATCAGTTGCGACAAAGTCTAACAGACGTCTGCTGTCCTTTGTGAGCTGGTTCACTGCTTTCACCACGCTGTCCGTGACCTCCTGGATGGTTGTCGCCGTCTCACCGGATTCCGTCGCAAGCTTCCGGATCTCGTCCGCCACGACTGCAAATCCTTTTCCCATCTCCCCGGCACGTGCCGCCTCGATGGAAGCATTTAAGGATAAAAGATTCGTCTGGTTGGTGATCTCCATGATCGCCTGTGCCAGGACCTCGATCCGGGATACCACTTCCACATCCTGCAGTGCCTGGTCAAGGCTCACCTTGATCTCGCCGTGCATGCGCTGTGCATTGGCACGGTTCTCCGTGGTCTCTTTCTTCGCATTGATGGCACGGGTATGGATGTCATTGACACGCTCCGCACCTTCCTGTGCGCTCTCCGCGATGTTTTTGATTGCCCGGTTGATCTCCTCTGACATGGTGTTCATCTCCGTTGCGGATGCAGCGGATTCCTCCATGCTCGCTGCAAGCTGCTGTGTCGTTGCGGAAATGCCTTCCATCTCGCCGTTGATCTCATCCACGTTTTTCCCGATGGAGGAGACATGGCCGCTCAGGGACTCTGCATTGTCCTTCACGCTCCCAAGGTGTCCCGCAAAGCTCTCCCGGATCTTGTGGAAAGCTGCCGCAAGGTTTCCGATGCTGTCTTTCCTGTCTAAATATTTCTGTTCCACATCCTGTGTGAGATCGCCCTGTGCGAGGGTGTCCGAATAGCTGCAGGCAAGGTCGAGGCTCCTGATGTAATCAATGATGCCTGCCGCACCCACAACGACCGTGATGATAAGCCCGGCTGCCATAAAGGCTGCCATTTTTTTCACATCGGAAGCGATCATTGCCGCAAGCTGGCTCTGCGCCTGCGCCTGTCCGGCACCGTCCATGAGGCTTACTGCATATGCTGCGAGCTGTTCCATGCAGTTTTTCGCATATAACACTGCCCCTGCACCGAGCAGTATCACAAAAAAGAATACGATCTTTGTTCCAAATTTTGTCTTTCCCATGACTTATCTCTCCTGTTCCTTATATGATATTTAGACAATTGCGAAACTCCTCATACTCTTCTTTCAATTTTTTCATATGATTTCTGCAATCATCATCTTCTTGCCCAGGCTGTCCGAGGATGTCCGTGTCCTCCCACTGCCTTATGAACGAGACGCATTCCTGCGCCGGGAGCGGCCTGCTGATCAGGTAGCCCTGTAAAAAGTTGCAGCCGAGCTTTTCCAGCTGCGCTGCCTGTTCCCTTGTCTCGATCCCCTCTGCCGTCACCCAGATGTGGTTCCTCTGGGCGAACACGAGGAGCGTCTGCACGATCGGCATGCCCATCTTCCTGCTGTCGATGCCCCAGACCAGCTCCTTGTCCAGCTTGATGCTCTGGAACTCGAAATCCATCAGCCGCACGAAATTGGATTCACCCTTGCCGAAATCATCCATGACCAGGTTGAACTTCTTATCCTGCAGCCTGTGTGCGGTCTCCAGGAGTTTTCCGTTATCCGCCGACTTCCCGAGTTCCGTCATCTCCAGCCAGATCTTCCCATGCTGGAGGCCGTACCGGTCCAGGCAGCTGCTGATCTCCTCCCAGACAGCCTCCACCATGCAGGTCTGCGGCGACAGGTTCACGTTGATCCTCGTGATGCCGTGTTCCGCAAACCTCGTGAACCACCGGCAGCACTCCCGGATCATCCACAGGTCGATGTCATGCACCCATCCGCCTTCCTCTGCCTCCTGCACAAGGCTCTCCGGGTCGAGGAAACCTCCCTTCCCGTCCCTTGCACGGAACAGCGCTTCAAGCCCGGTGATCCTGTGCTTTTCCACGTTGTAGATGGGCTGGAAATAAGCTTCCATCCCAAGACTGGAAATATCTTCCCAAGTATAAGCTCCTGTAATGCTCATGGTCTTTTACCTCTTACCTGTTTTTTTGTTCCATCTCCCAGCCCCCGCTGCCCAGATGACCTTTCCTTTTATCTCTTCCCTTCCTGCCGCACCGAGCATCCTGCTGTCTAAAGACACCGGGCGGTTGTCCCCGAGGAAGAAATAACTCCCTTCCGGCACGGTGTACGGATAATCCACGCTGTCTCCTGTTTCCGACAGGCCGAAGATGACATCCGTCTCCTGCACTTCTGCGCCGTTCCTTGTCAGGTGTCCCTCACGGTCCACCTCCATCACATCCCCCGGCAGCCCTGCGATGCGCTTGATCAGGTATTCCCCGGATGCATCCTTTAAGATGACGGCATCCCCATAGCCCACGCCGTCCGGGAGGATGCGCAGGAAGAACACGATATCCCCGGGATGGCAGGCAGGGCGCATGGAATTCCCATCCACGCGCATGATCCCGCACACCCTGAACACCATGAGCCAGACCACAAACAGGATGGCGGCGCGCTCTGTGCGCATCTTTCTTTTCCGTTTTTCCTCACGGATCTTCAGGAGTGCCATGTCAAGGCTATACTGTTCTCCCCCGTTCATGGCTGTTCCCGGAGACCGGTCTCTTCCAGTCCGTCTGCCTGTATCTGCCCCGGTCTCTGCGGCTTTCCATGCAGATCCCGGGTGTCTTCCTCCGGCGGACACTCTGCAAAGATGCAGTCCAGGCCGTTTTTCAAGGCTTCCAGACGGCTGCGGTACTGATGGTAGAGCGCCTGTTGCTTCTCCACTTTCTCCCTTGTCTTTGTCAGGATGACGTCCATCTGTCTCCCTGCTTCTGCAAGGATCTCCTCCGCCTGCCGGCCTGCCTCTGCAAGGATCTCTCCTGCCTTCCTCTCTGCCTCTGTAAGGGTCTCCCCTGCCTTCTGGTCTGCCTCTGTAATGGTCTCCACTGCTTTCTGGTCTGCCTCTGCAATGGTCTCCCCTGCTTTCTGGTCTGCTTCTGCAAGGATCCTCTTTTCTGCTTCCCCAGCCTCTTTGAGCATGCGTTCCTTTTCGGTGCCGGCATGGTCAAGGATGGTCGCTGCAGTCTCCTTTGCACCGCCCAGGATCTCCTCCGCCTTTCCTTCTGCCTCCGCATAGAGCTTCTCCTGTGTGGGGATCTGTGCCCGCAGTCCTGCGTTCTCTGCCGCAAGCTGCATCTTTTCCAGATATAGTTCCCTCACTGCCTCCTCGTTCTTCTGTCCATAGTACTCCACCAGCTCCCTGATGTAGAGCACGACTTCCTCACGGTCATACCCTAAGACGGCTGTCCTTAACTTTTCTATTTCCTTAACAAAATTCCTGTCTTTCATGATCTGTCACTTCCTTATAATCCCTTTTTCAGGCACAACAGGGGCAGCCTGCGCTGCCCCTATTGTGTCATCCTGCAAGTTCTCTTGAAAGTCTTGACTCAAACACTGCAAGAGCTGCCATGCAGCCGGCTGTAATGACTGCGCCGGCTATATAGATTGGAGTATCTGCCACACAGTGCCTGCCTGTCACAGCCAGTAAGATGCCCGCTGATATATAGGCTGCACACATCACCACCTGGGCTGCGATACATTTTTTCTGCGTCTTCCGCAGTACTTTTCTTCTTTCAGTATCCATGGTCCTTATCCTCCTGTTCCTTGTATTTCTGCCATGAATGGGTCTGACAGGGATCTTTCCTGTTCTGCCCGCTCATGTCAGATATTTTGTAAGTAAGTATTTTGGAAAAATTACATATATCATTTTGGATTTGTTGTTTGTAAGTTTAGATAATAGGTCTTTCTTTTTTTATTGTCCGGGGATATGTGGATATCCCCGGGATTGTTTTTTTCGTTCTGGTATCTTTTGGGGTTACTGTCTTACTCTCCGTCAAGTTCCTCGCGGATCTTCCGGATACGCAGGACTGTGTATCCTGCAATCACAAGGATCAGGATGACTGGATACCAGTGGGATCCGCAGTCTGCGAAGCTGATGTGTCCATCTGCATCACTGCTGTCTGCCGGGATGCTGTCGTCTGCGTTTCCGCTTCCGTCTGCACCGGCTCCGGTATCTGTGCTGTCAGTGACGTCTGTCGTATTATCTGAACCTGTATCTGCACCGGTCTCTGTGCCTTCTGTCACATCCTCACCATCCGTTTGGTCTGACTCGTTGTTGTTTCTGTTGTTCTTGTTGTTTTTGTTTCCGCCGGACGCATTGTTTGCATCCGCTGCGGCGATATCTGTGGCATTGGTCTTGCCATCTGTGACCCCGGTGTTGGTTCCGTTCGCATTTCCATTGCTGTTTCCACCGCTGGTGCTTCCATTATTGCTTCCGTTTCCGCTGTTATTGCCGCTTCCGTTTCCGCCATTACCGTTTCCACTGTTGGAGCCGCCGCCGTTTCCGCCGTTGCCCGGATCCTTGCCGTTTCCACCATCGCCTCCGGTTCCACCGTTGCCGCTGTCAGAGTCTCCGCCGGTTCCGCCTGTTCCTCCGGTTCCGCTGTTGGAGTCTCCTCCATTTCCGCCGTTTCCTCCGGTTCCGCTGTCAGAGCCGCCGCCATTTCCACCGTTTCCTCCGGTTCCGCTGTTGGAGTCTCCTCCATTTCCGCCGTTTCCACCATTGCCGTTGTTGGAGTCTCCTCCATTTCCGCCGCTGCCGCCGGTTCCGTTGTCAGAGCCACCGCCATTTCCGCCGTTGCCTCCGGTTCCGCTGTTGGAGTCTCCTCCGTTTCCGCCTGTTCCTCCGGTTCCGTTATTGGAGTCTCCTCCATTTCCGCCGTTGCCTCCGGTTCCGTTGTTGGAGTCTCCTCCATTTCCACCGATTCCACCATTGCCGTTGTTGGAGCCGCCGCCATTTCCACCGTTGCCTCCGGTGTTGTCACCGCCGGTTCCACCAGTTTCGCCTGAACTTCCTCCATTACCGCCGGAACCGCCGTTACCCTTGTCTGAGTCGCCGCCGTTTCCGCCGCTGCCGCCGCTGCTTGTGCCGCCGTTGTTATTATTTTCTCCTGTGGAGCCGTTTCCGCCGTTGCCTCCGTTTCCACCGTTTCCGATGTCGGATTTTCCGCCGTCTCCGCCATTTCCACCGGATGTTGTTCCACCGTTATTATCGGTCTTTCCAGGCTGTGTGGTCTCGGTTCCTGTACCGCCGTTGCCTCCGGTTCCGCCCGGGTTCGTGTTATCTCCTGTTGCGTTTCCGCCGTTTCCTGCATCACCGCCTTTGACGGTTCCGCCAGGATTGATGGTGATGGTCTTATCGCCTGCGCTGATTCCGTTTCCACCGTTTCCACCATTGCCAGGGATACCGGTTGCGGAATCTCCGCCTTTACCGCCGTTTCCACCAGTTACCGTTCCACTGACCGTTGGAGTGATCTTGCCGTTACCATCGATACCGGCTCCGCCATTTCCTCCATCTTTGCCTTCTGTGCCATCTGCACCGTTACCACCGGTCACATTCGCATTGCTTCCAATGATAATTCCGGCATCAGCTGTATCACCACTGGCTCCGATACCGGCTGCTCCATCCGGATGTGCGGCAGAACCGTCTCCACCCTTGATGGTGCCGTTTACGATCTCAAGATTCGTTCCCGGATGTTCGTTGCTGTTAGCATCCTTGACAAATTCCAGTCCCGGTTTTGCCTCATTATTATCATCTGCCTTGTCACCTGTGATGGTATGTCCGCCAAGGTCGATCCTGATATCGCCCCATGTGTCCGGGATCTGTACCGTCTGGTCAATATCCTTCTTTACAGTTACCTTGTAGTTGCCGTTATCATCCACTGTGACTTCCACGTTGGAGTTTTCCGCTTTTTCTGTGCTGTCTGTGGCATTGTTGCTGTTTGTATCGCCTGCACCTTTCTCTTCGAACTGCTTCGCAATGTCCGCTGCGTCCACAAGGGAAGTCTTTCCGACTGTGGAGCCGAAATTACTGTGGCTGATCTTGTATTCCGTTGCTTTTTTCAGACCGGATGCAATGCCTTTTCCATTTTCATCTGTCTTGAATTTCAGTGTGTGTCCGACCGGATTTCCGGATGTGTCCAGTTCACGCACGCTGTACTCTGTTTTTGGCCGTCCTGTAAAGGTGAGCGTATGGGCTGTCTGTCCGATGACGGCCGGTTTGTCATCCGTCACTTCCACCGTGATGCTTGTCGCAGCCCCTGCGCCTGCCTGGAAGGTAAGTGCCGCTGCATAGATGCCCTTGCCTTTTGCGGTCAGTTCATCTAATTTGTCCTGGTCTACGGTCACGGTTGCCGTGATGTCATCACCGTTTGCACCATATGCCTTCACATTGGCACGGTTCTTTGCATCAGACGCTGTCAGGTTTCCGACATCGTTCACATGGATGACGAAATCATCCGCTGCGATGCTGCTTCCGTCTGCCCCGTTCACCACGTTTGTGCGGTATACCGGGATGAGCGTCACTTTATCTGCCGTCTGGCTGCTGATGACCGTTGTCCCATTATAGACTTTTCCGGTGTTTGCCTTATCCACCCAGACAAAGAAGCTCTCGTTGTCCGCTTTCAACCCGTCTGTCACTCTCTGCATTTTTGCAAAGACTGCCTCAGCGATCGTTCCGCCGTCAATGACGGTGATGCGCTCCCCACTGCTGATCTGTGCACCGTTCTGGTCTTCAAAGATGAACTGGTGCTGTTTTTCCAGATCGACCGTCACCTTCCATGCCTGATAGATGCCGTGTGTGGTATGGGTATAGACGCCTGCCACACTGTCGTATTCGAGTGCCCTGTCTTCCAGTGCTTTTTCGATGTCGATCGGATAACCATTGACTGTGATGCCCTTTAAGCCGTAGCCGTCATCCGGTTTGATCTTGAGCACCAGCGGAGCGTTGTTCTTTACGATCCTTGTGTATGTGCCGGAATTTTCGTTCCATGCGCCATCATCATTTAAGAGTTTTCCGTTGTTTACCGTAACCTCCACGGTCTGTCCCTGCTCAAAGGTCACGTTCAGTGCCTGTGGCTGTTTTACTTTCTGTGTCGTATAGGTATAGGTCTTTGCACCGGTATTCCGGAGCGTTGCAGACACATCCATTCCCGCATGCTCCGGTGATTCTGACACGTCACTCCAGTAAGCTGTAGGAGCCAGTCCGTTTGCTGTCGTGTCTTTCAGTGTTACCTCCACCGTCTTATCATCTGCCACGATGACATGCTGGAACTGTGATGCGCCTGTCTCTTTTGTGACCTGTGTATTGTCTGTCACTTCTGCCGTTCCTCCTGTCACATGGAGATGTACGATGTGGGATGGCGTAAAGACTGCTTTTAACGTCACATCCGCTTTTGTCGGCGTGTATGTTATCTCATAGCTCTTTTCTGTCCAGTTGAATGTCGCTGTGGCAAACAGATTCTTATTCCCATCTGTCGTATCCGTCAGGGCTGTCAGGATGGAAAAACTCTCTCCCTTCTCCCCGGTCAGGTCTGAATAGTATCTGTCGTCAAAATCATCCGGCGTAAAAGTAAGTGTCAGTTCCTCATTCCTGTTTATCTGGATGCTTCCATCGGCAGCCAGCTCATAGGTGTTGCCGGATGCATCCACTGCCTTGAAGATTCCCTTTGCGCCGCCGGCTGTGAGCCCTTCCACATTTAAGGTCGTAAGCTGGCGTTTTGCCGCAGCATTGATGGTGATGTCGCCGGTCACCTGAGGGATCGTCACTGTGATGCTTCCATCTGTTTCCGCTGTGCATACCTGTGCAAACGGTAATGTCTCTGCTGCACCGGTATCACTTTTTTTCATTGTGACGGTAAAGTTGTCCTTATCGAGGTCAAAGTGTGTCTTAGGACTGATCTTTACCTTGTACTGCTGCAAGTATCCCGGGGCTGCCGGTTTTGCACCGCCGGAGATTTCTGCATTGTTCCCGGTCGTGACCGCCACATTGAATGTTCCGAGATAGTATCTCTGTACGCTGTCGGTCGCATTATAGGTTACTCCATCGATCACGATGCTCTCACCTACCGGGATCGTGACATAATCACGCGATGGATATCCACTGTTTGTCGTGCTGCCCTGGCTGACAGTCGCGCCATTTGCCGGTGCTGCCCCCACTTCATGTCCGAACACGTCTGCACTTGCACCGGAAGGGATCTTTACATCTGCTTTTTTGTCTGTCCTCCTCCGCTCCACGGTCACTTTATCCGAAGCGTTTCCTGTCCCTTTTGTCTTGACAGAGTCTGTATCGTCTAACCTGATCTCTGCTGTCTTGTCTGCAGGGACTTCTGCTTTTGTCACCAGTTCATTCCGGCACATGGCATCCGGGATGTAGACCAGGGTGATGGCATCAAAACTCTGATTGGTATATGTGTATGTCACATCCCCGATCTTTAAGGTGAGTGCGCCTGTCGTATTATGGTTCTTGAGATATGGTGTATCATCCCCTGTACCGTTTGGCACAACGACCGATGATGCGCCTGCCGGGGTTGTCACCTTGTAAGTATTATGGTCTACCGGACTGTAAACGTTCAGTGTTCCGTTATCCGATACATTAAGTGTTCCGTCTTTGAGAGTAACGGTTCCATCTGCTGCAATGTCAAGCGTTACATCCACCGCATCACCCGGTGCGGAGAACCATGTACCATCCTTGCTCTTTAACTGAACACTTTTTTTCATGGTTCCGCCTGTCACTGCTGTGACGGTATCTTTTACGATCTCGACTGTGTCTCCTGCCTGTGCCGTATCCAGTGCATCGGCAAGAGGGGCGTATTTCACGCCGTTTATCACAGCCTCAGCATCCATTGGTGCTACCAGTACGTTGGTCTCACCTTTTTTGGTGTTATCCGGCTGTCCCGGGTCGGCTCCGTCAGCGTAGCCGCCGAATTCGACGAAGAAACCACCCGATGTAATGTCCGTATCTCCAGGCACATTTCCTTCTATTATATCATTCAATGTTTTTATATCTGTATTTCTTACCATTACACAGGATTCCTGCCCTTGTACATCTGAAATTGTACCATTTAGCGCACCATAAGTAACTGATGCACGATTGGGTTCACCACTTCCCCATAACGATTCAATTTTCTCTCCTGTTTCTGGTCCTGCCGCCCAATAATAATCCTGACCATATTTTACAATCCCATTTGTTATCCTTCCAAATGGAGTATCATTGAGACTCGAACCATCTTTCATAATTAACCTTGTGCCAGCTGTCCACGTTTGCCCCGTTTGTAATGTTAAAATATATGATAATTCATCATTAGTTGTAATTGTCGTTAAGTATCCTCTTTCACCGCCTAACTTATATTCTTTTGCTCTATCATACGCTACCGTCCATGATACTTTCTCTTTAACATGCAAATAAAAATGTCCATTTTTTGACCATTGCGTCAATTTTAGATTATCCAAATTCGAATCAAATCCTTCATTCTCATTCGCATTTACTGATACATAGACATTCATATCATTCACATAATCAAATGTCATTTTCTGGATCTGTTTCTCTATTTCCTGACTGGATTTTTTATCCATAAAGATCCATGTGGCTGATCTTCCATAATCATCCCTTACGGTTGCATCATTTAAAATATCATCTGGCAGCTTACCGTTTGACAACGTGATTGTCATCAGGCTTATGTCATCACTGCCTGTATCAATCTTTGCATTTGTATATTGGAATTTCTGATGTGTATCATCCGTCCACACCGGTGTTCCCAGATTTACGGTATAGTTTCCCTGCACATTTGCATAAGCTGCCACTTCATAATCTGCTGCATATGTCTCCACCGGTTCTTCCGCTGCGACTACTTTTACAGTCCTGCTGAAGTTTATCACTTCCTGTGTTGCATTTGCAGCTTTCGGAGTCTGCTCTTCTGTAATGTTTACAGTATCTGTATCCGAGGACTCTTCTTTTACTGTGTCTGTATTTCCATCATTCTGATTTTCCGATCCTTGTGCCTCTCCGACACCTGTGGATGTTCCCTGCGTCTGTCCTGCATTTCCGCTGTCTGTCGGGTCTTTTGCACTGTCCGCTTCATCCTCATCTGCCGGCTGGTCTGGCTTGTCCTGATCTGCAGTATCTGTATCAGAAGTCTGGTCGTCCCCTTCCAGTGTCTGATCTGTATTTTCTATCGTTTCCGTGGTATCTACTGTTTCTGTGCCAGGCACAGTCTCCGTGCTTTCTATAATATCCGCACTCTCTGTGTTCTCCACACTTTCAGTTTCACTTACACTGCTTTCCTTTTCCGTCAGTGCGTATGAGATCTCATAATCTCCAGCCACATTGATATCAAAGTTTCCTGTGTCAGTGACGGACAGGGTATATTTTTCACTGTCATATGTGATCCCTTCCGTCAGGTCATAGTCTGACTCTCCCTGCAGGAGTGTCAGTTCCGGTGCATCATAGGCTTTGCTCTGCTCTTTTGCACCTACGCCGTGGATCGATCCGACGAGCAGCGCGGCTGCCATCACAAATGTCAATGCACGGTTTGCTTTCGTCCTTCTCATAGGTTTCCTCCTTAATTTTTATTACATAAAAAAGCTCCACAACATAATGTAGATTATGTTGTGCGGAGGAATGGCTCCTTTGCCCGGTTGCACCGGGATTTTGAACAGATTTATAAATTTTCTGGTTTTCAGCAGTTATCTACGAATGTAGTGGAATTAGGAAAACATGATTTTCAGCTGTAAAACCGTGAAACACTGAAAAATCAGGCGTTTACAGAAGTCTGGTCTTATTTTTGTGCAAAAATGGCAACAATATCCTAGAGAAGTACTATGAAATTAGTGCTTCTTTTGCAAAAAGTGGGATTTTTTGTCGAATTTTAGCATCAGACTATTGACGTTTATCGGATTTTTTGATAAAAAAATAGTACGTGGAAGTTATTGGTAATAATTACCATACTTTCATCTGATTGCATTCACAACATAATCTACATTATGTTGTGTCTTTTTATTTCTGTCGTTCAGACGACCAGATCCAGACGCTCCAATTTTTTGACATGGTCTTCCTCTGTGGTCGCTACGTAGATCCTTGTGGTATTGATGCTGCTGTGTCCGAGAATATCCGCAAGGTGGCTGATGTTTTTATGCATGTTATAGTAGGTGCGCGCAAAGAAATGGCGGAGGTTATGCGGAAATGCTTTCTCCAGTGCAACGCCTGCTTTTTCGGCGTTTTTTTTCATTTCCGTCCAGATGTTGCTGCGGTCTACCGGGTTTCCGTTTTTTGTGATGAAGACTGCGCCGCTTCTGATGCCTTTCTTTTTGCAATAGTCGAGCAGTTTCATTTTCAGTTTGTGTACGAGATAGATCTCGCGGTGTTTTCCTTTGCAGGATATGCTGATCTTTCCGGTGCCCACTGCTTCCACCGTGACCGATGCAAGTTCACTGATGCGCATGCCGGTGCTGCCGATGATCTCGATGATCATGGCAAGGCGGAGGTTGCCATTCTCTTTTGCAGTTGCGATGAGTTTTTCGTATTCGGCGCGCATCATCTCTTTTTCCTGCGCATAGATGTGGTTTGGCTGGGTCTTGAAGATCGTGACGAAACAGTCGTGCCAGCCTGTGTATCCGAAGAAGCCGTTTAAGGCGATGAGCATGCTGTTGGCGCTGGACGGCATGTATTTGGCTTCGAGATGTTTTTTGTAGCGGATCACGCATTCTTTGGTGATGTCTTTCTGTTCCTGCGCTTCCAGCCAGGCGGTGAAGGTGCGGATGTCGCGGATGTATTTGTCGATGGTATTCTGGGATTTTTCCTGTGTATAAATGTGATTTTGATAGGATTGTATGGTATTTTTGTCGATTGTCCTCATGTTGTTTCCTCTCATGCTGTTCTGATTTTCTGCCCACGGATCTCCGAGGAAACCGGGGGATAGTTACAGTATAATGGGTGATTTTGATGAGGACAATCGGGATGGGGGAATTGGAAGAAATTGGCAGAGTTGTTGGCAGATTGGGAATGGTGTTTTTTATCCATATGAATATTTTGGATTAAAAGCACGTATTGCTCTCGCTGTTTTTCTCATAGGTGCAATTCTGCCTTCATCTGTAATAATAAGATAATTCCATTGACCATCACTGATTAAGGTAATGCATCATATATTTTCCGTCAGCATCCATTTTGACAATCGAACCATTAATCTGCTTTACCATCTGTGCACTCTGCCAGTTTGTAAGCAATAAACGATTATTATATTCGATAACTTGTTCTTCCACATAATCATAGACAACAATACGTGGATATACAGCCTCTTTACTTTCTATCTGATATGATCTGTTGACTGCTAATCCAAAAACAAACTTCTCTCTTCCTCATTAAGAGATAGTGATTCAAATATTTTTTGTGATTATTTATCCGTTCTATATGATATAATTGATTTATCTGCAAATAATTGCTCTGTCGTGTATTCAATTTCATTTCTTTTAAATATCCTTTGAAGTCTGGTTTCCGATTTTTTCAGATTTTCATTCATCGCATATGGAATACATTTATTAATAAACCAATCATGTGTATATTCAGCTGTCCACTTTTTTATGTCATCAAAATTATTCATTTTATCGACTTCATTTCCTATATATCCAGGTGACCATAATACATCGTAATAACTACCATTTTGGCGAAATTCTATATATGCATGTATCTCCCCCTCTTGATTCGAATTAAAATTTTTTTGTAAATAAAAGCGATCAGGCAAGCTGATAATATGAAATATATTATATTCATCATTCAAATCTTGATCATATTGATGACTTTCCATGAAGTCATATAAAACATACCTAGTTCTTTCATTTATTTTAAATAATTTCCATAAGTTCTTATCTACCTCAATAAACTCACTAACGCCAAGAATATTATTAATATTTTCAATCTGAATCATATATTCTTCATATAAACTATCACATATTATTGCCATCTGCCTCAATGTTTCTTTTGAAACATTCAGCTGAACATTTGGAAGAATAATCCGATATATAGAATCATCTTTCAAATGTTCATAAAACATACACCATCTTCGTTCTTTTGAATTAAACAATGTTTTATATCCAGAAAAAAGATACTTCTTTATATTTTCTTCTTCATAAGTCAAAAATATATCTGACTGATATACTTCTATAAATGAAATTTGGCAACTCATTTTATCTTCATAATCTACTGGCAAATATGCATCTATCCTTACATTTCCTAATCCATAATGAAAAGAACACACTTTTCCTGCATTAAGTACTTTAAGGCTGCACTTCAGATCCTCTTCATCATATTTTTTCGTTTGAAATTCTTCTTGTTTTTCTAAACCACTAACTTCTTGTTTATCAAAATCACTAACGTTTATTCCTTTTTTAATCCTTTCTATTCGCTTTAATATATCTTGAACGTGTCTGTTCGCAAAATCATGATAGAATCTAAAATTTGATGTTTCAAACGCATAATTGAGTTTTTTTCTATTACAGTCACCACAAGTTATTATGTAATTTTCTATAGAATTAATCTCGAAATTATCCTCTTTCAATTCTTCTATATATTTCTGTAAATCCTTATCTGTACTTTTATTTATTTCTACATCTTTTGTCGGAAAAATATGATCAATCT
>OLQX01001765.1_pt1 | contig 16839 bp, 15 predicted proteins | sample 1672581 | NCBI WGS metagenome assembly OLQX01 (sample SAMEA3136701, study PRJEB25190) | human gut metagenome | reverse complement strand
GGGAGATCACGGCCCTCATCGGCCCCTCCGGCTGCGGCAAGTCCACCTTCCTGAAGACCCTGAACCGGATGAACGACCTTGTGCCCGGGATCCGCATCGAGGGTGATGTCCGCCTGAAAGGGCAGGACATCTTTGCCCGCGAGATGCAGCCCACCGAGCTGCGCCGCCGGGTGGGCATGGTGTTCCAGAAGGCCAACCCCTTCCCCATGAGCATCTACGATAACATCACCTACGGCCCCAGGCTGCACGGTGTGCACAACAAGGCAGAGCTGGACGAGCTGGTGGAAAGCTCCCTGAAGGGTGCCGCCCTCTGGAACGAGGTCAAGGACCGCCTGAAAAAGAGCGCTCTGGGCCTTTCCGGCGGCCAGCAGCAGCGCCTGTGCATTGCCCGCGCCCTGGCTGTCAAGCCCGAAGTCCTGCTGATGGATGAGCCCACCAGCGCCCTGGATCCCGGCTCCACCATGAAGGTGGAGGAGCTGATGAGCGAGCTGAAAAAGAACTACACTGTGGTCATCGTGACCCATAACATGCAGCAGGCAGCCCGTATCAGCGACCGCACCGCCTTCTTCCTGCTGGGTGAGCTGGTGGAAGCCGGCCCCACGGCGCAGATCTTCAGCACCCCGCAGGATAAGCGCACCGAGGATTACATTTCGGGCCGGTTCGGCTAAGGAGAAAAACGCAATGAGCAACCGCACACAATACGAAAACGACCTTGCCGCCCTGAAAACGGCCCTGACCGAGATGGGGCAGAGCGCTGCCGATGCCGTGGAAGCTGCAATGGAGGCCCTCTGCACTGCCGATGCCGAGGCTGCCGCCGCTGTGGTGCAGGGCGATGGCCGCATCAACAACATGGAGCGGGACATTGAGCACCGCTGCATGACCCTGCTGCTCCGCCAGCAGCCGGTGGCAGGTGACCTGCGCCGCATCTCCACCACCATGAAGGTGGTCACGGATGTGGAGCGCATCGGCGACCATGCCTCCGATATCGCGGAGATCATCCCCCATCTGGTCACTGTCCGCAAGGAGGGCGACCCTGCTGTGAGCCAGGCCATCAAGATGGGCCAGAAGGCGCACAAGATGATCCTGGATGCCCTGAATGCCCTGACCTCTGAGGACGAGCAGGCCGCCCTCAGGGTCATTGCCGCCGACGATGAGGTGGATTACGATTTCAACGCCATCAAGCATACGCTGGCGCAGGAGATCGCCGCCGACCCCGGCAAGGTGGATGCCGCCCTGGATCTGCTCATGGTCATCAAGTACCTGGAGCGCATCGGCGACCACGCTGTGAACCTGGCCGAGTGGGTGGAGTTCGTCCGCAGCGGGCGTTATCATAACGAAAATATGTTCTGATCTTTTGTTTCTGTAAAAATTTGAGCTTCCTGCAATTATTTCTGTGACCCGCCCGTATTATAGGCAGAAAGGCTTCCCCAGAAAGCCTGATGAACTGGCTGCGGCGGGTGTCCGGCATCCCCCTGTCCCCGCCCGCCGCTGCCGCAACGGAGGGTTTTAACGCTATGGTACAGACCAAGAATTTCCCGCTGGAAACGCGCGGCGAGGCGGTCAGCCGCGAAGCGCTGGTCCAGGCGGCATTACAGGAGATCACCCAGAATTACCGCGAAGCAAGCCTTTCCAATGTGGCCCGCAGCTACGGCGTTTCGCTGGCGTATGTCAGCGAGTGCGTCCGGGCCCAGACCGGAAAGACCTATAAGGAGCTGCTGCAGAAGCACCGGATGGAGACCGCCGCCCGCCTGCTGCGCCGCAGCGACCTGAACATCCAGCAGATCATCACCCAGGTGGGCTACGAGAACACCAGCTACTTCTACCGCCTGTTCCATGAGCGGTATGGCCAGAGCCCCCGGGAGTACCGCCGGGCACGCAGCCAGCGCACATAAGTGCATCAGTGAACGACCCTCTCCGCCTTTGCAGCAGGCTTTGACGGAGAGGGCCGTTTTGTGTTATATTAAGGCAGAACGATCAGGGCGGGCAGCGGCCTGCCGGAAGAGAGGTTGGATGACGATGTTTCGTGGAGCAAGACGTGCAGATCTGGATGCGATCCTGAAAATTTATGCCCGCGCCCGGCAGGCGATGGCGGATTCCGGCAACCCCACCCAGTGGGGAGATCATTTCCCGCCGCAGGAGCTGCTGGAAGAGGACATTGATTCCAACCGACTGTTCCTCTACCTTGTCAACGGCGAGCTGGAGGGCGTGTTTGCCTTTATCCTTGGCCCGGACCCCACCTATGCCCGGATCGAGGATGGCAAGTGGCTGAACGATACCCTGCCCTACGGCACCATCCACCGGCTGGCTTCGGCGGGCCGGCACCCCGGCGTTGCCGCCGCTGTGATCACCTGGTGTCTGGAGCACTGCGAGAGCCTGCGGGCCGACACCCACGCCGACAACAAGATCATGCAGCACCTGCTGGAAGAAAACGGCTTTACCAAGTGCGGCATCATCCATGTGGAGGATGGCACGCCCCGCATTGCCTACCAGAAAATGTCCCTTACCCTGCCTTTGCGCCGGGATTGAACCGCAAAAATGCGCCGCCCCACCGGAAACGATGGAGCGGCGCTGTTTTTATATCGGTTTGTCAAGAGCTCTCCCTTTGGGAGAGCTGTCGAGCAAAGCGAGACTGAGAGGGTGAGCCCGCTTTCAGGAAATCGGATCTGTCATCTGACCTTCAAGCGTGGGTTCGACCACCGCAGTTTCTTCCGGCGTGGGCTGGAAATACTTCTCGTACAGCTCCATGCCGATGCGGTAGCCCTGCCACACGATGACCGCCGTGCCTGCACCGGCCACGCCGATGATGGCGGCAGTGCCCAGAATGCTGGGCTCGCTCTCGATGGTGGCATCCCGGTACTGGGCCTCCACGGTCACGGTGCTGCCCTTGGCCACGCTGCCCGCCGGGATGGTAAAGCTCTCCTCGTTGTAGGCGACCGCCGGGTTGCCCAGCAGGCTGGCTTCATCCATGGCCCACAGGTCGAACACCATGCCCTCGGGCACGGCGCTCTGGTTCAGCGTCACCTTGACCTCGGCATCCACCGGCACGCTGGCGCTGGTCATGGCTTCGCCGCCGTTGTAGGTGAACGTGCCGCCTTTCACCGTCAGGGTGTAGGTGGGGGCTTCGGGTTCGGGCTCGGGTTTGGGTTCGGGCTTCGGGTCGGGAATCTTTTCCCAGTTGGCGTAAAGGGTGAACTGGCCGGTAGGAGCAACAGTGAAATCATAAGGCTTGCCATCTTTGGTGCGCCAGCCCTTGAACTCATAGCCAACCACGTTGGGAAGCGTGGTGGGAGCTGTCAATGTCCCGCCCGTTTTGACGAACACTTTTATCATTCGCTCTGCTTCAGGCACTTTGTCGCCATAGTCGAAGGTGACGAGAGTGGGGGCATAGCCAGAAAGAGCAGAAATAACGCTTTCACTTGTGCCAGAGTAGCGGATGTCATTCAGGCTAGTACAACCATCGAAAACATACGGGCCAATTGAAGTTACGCTGCCGGGAATCGTGATACTAGTCAGGCTAGAACAATTCTTGAAAGCCTCGAGGTCAATAGTTGTCACACTATCAGGAATCGTGATACTGGTGAGCTTAGTGCAGTTACAAAAAGCAGCCAAGCCAATTGAAGTTACACTGCCGGGAATCGTGATACTGGTGAGGTTGGTGCAATCTTCAAAAGCGCTGCTACCAATGGAAGTTATATTATTTGAAAGTGTGATGCTGCTTAAGTTTGTGCAATGGAAAAAAGCCAAGGGTCCGATATATGTGACACTTTGCGGAATTGTAATGTTAGTAAGGCTGGAGCAATAATAAAAAGCATCCCAGCCAATGGATATTACACTATCTGCAATGTCAACATGAGTTAGCTTAGCAAACCGGCTAAAAGCGCATTGTCCAATCGAAGTTACGCCGGGAGAAACGACAACAGAGGTGATTTGATCGTGGAAGCTGTACCATGGCTGATAGCTACCAAATGGAAAATCTTCCATTGCACCACTGCCGCTAATCGTCAACGTATAAGTACTCGGGTCATCCGTGTTTTCGGTCAGCTGCCAAGTGACACCAGATCCATCTCCAGCTGCACCGCAATGGCCTCTTTTAGACGGGCCCGGGTCGGGAATCTTTTCCCACTTGGCGTAAAGGGTGAGCTGGCCGGTAGGAGCGCCAGGGAAATCATACAGCTCGCCATCTTCTGTGAGCCAGCCCTTGAACTCGTAGCCGGAAACGGTGGGAAGGGTGGTGGGAGCTGTCAATGTCCCGCCCGTTTTGACGAACACTTTTATCATTCGCTCTGCTTCAGGCACTTTGTCGCCGTAATTAAAGGTGACGCGAGTGGGGACATATTGAGAAAGATCAGAAATAACGCTTTCACTTGTGCCAGAGTAGCGGATGTCATTCAGGCGAGTACAACCATCGAAAACCTCCCAGCCAATTGAAGTTACACTGCCGGGAATCGTGATACTGGTGAGTGTGGTGCAATCTTTAAAAGCGCAGTGACCAATGAAAGTTACACTGCCGGGAATCGTGATACTGGTGAGGTTGGTGCAATTATTAAAAGCGTAGGAACCAATGGAAGTTATATTATTTGAAAGTGTGATGCTGCTTAAATTTGTGCATTCATTAAAAACAACTCCTCCGATATATGTGACACTTTGCGGAATTTTAATGTCAGTAAGGCTGGAGCAATAAGAAAAAGCCTGCGAGCCAATGGATATTACACTATTTGCAATATCAACATGAATTAGCTTGCTAAACCCTTTGAAAGCGCATTCTCCAATCGAAGTTACGCCGGGAAAAATGACAACGGAGGTGATTTGATCACAGAAGCTGTTCCATGGCTGAGAATAGCTAGTTGAATAATCTTCCATTGCACCACTGCCGCGAATCGTCAATGTATAGGTGCTTGAATCATACGTGTTTTCGGTCAGCTGCCAAGTGACATTATCTCCGGTTGCGCCGCATTTGCCGCTTTTAGGCGGGTCCGGGTCCTCTGCCCACGCTGTGATTGCCGACACGGGCAGGAGCGTTACCGCCATGCACAGCGCCACCAGAAGGCTGATAAGTCGTTTCTTCATAGGGGGTCCCTCACTTTCTTTGGGCCGGAAGTGGAGCTCCGGCAAAAATGGATGCTCTTACTTCCTTAAATACACGCCGCGCGGAATCCTTTCACCCTTTTTCAAAAAAATTTGAAAAAAAAAACGAACTGCAAAACAGTCCGTTTTCGGGTCATCTTTCGTAATGTGTCCAAAGGCTTAAAATCTTGATGGTTTGCTCTTCTTCAAAAACATCATACACAAGGCGGTGCTGTACGTTGATGCGCCTGCTGTACGAGCCGTTCAAATCGCCCACCAGCTTTTCATAGGGCGGCGGGTTCTGGAACGGATTTTCTTTTATAACGGAGATCAGCGCCTTCGCTTTTTCGTCAAGATGGGCGGATTTCAGCTTTGGAATGTCCTTGAGCGCGGTTTTCGCATAAACAATCTTGTACATTTACCACTCCACAGCCGATTCGTCAACACAATCTTCCAGCGGTTCGGCCTTGGCCGCCATGAGCTTTTCCCGCATTCCCGGCACGGAGACGAGATAAAGCGTTTCCATAATGCCGCTGTAATCTTCTTCCGAAAGCAGAACAGCGTTGCCGTCTTTGGTGCAGATGTTCAGCGGTTCATTGTACTTTACGGTCTGCTCTACATACTGGAAAGCATTCTTGCGAAAGTTCGTGATATTAGTGGTCGTCATCGTGCATCACCTCTTATGTACATAATAGCGTACATACTGCGCGGTGTCAAGACCTTTTTTGCCGAACTGGGGGCTTGTGGAACAAAAAGACGGCAGTCTGACAGTGGTGGATAATCCCTTGACAAATCGTTTAAAATTGACTATACTACAAATAGAAAAGGTGCTGACGAGCAATGTTTGGTCAGCTTCCCGTTTCTAGTGGATCAAAAAAGATTGACCGTTCGGTTTGGGGAAACAGAGGCGGTCAATCTTCTTTGTTTTTATCGCTCTTCTCGTGAGAAATCTTCCAGCCAGCATCAAATGCGGCTTTCGCAACGGTGACAAGCAGCGCCAGCAGGCTGATCACTACCGTCAACAGAGCACAAACTTCTGTCAGAGACATTCGACATCCCTCCCTTCGCCTGAAAGGCTCCGGGAAAGGGTACAAAATCAAAAAAGTTCCGTTTCCCGGAGCAACGTTGCCGCTTGCGCGGCGTTGTAAGCACACCAGGAGCGAGAAGCATGACCACCTGCATTGCAGACAGCACCTTTTTTCCTGCTGTTACCAGCATTAAAAACAGTATATCATAGGATTTGACAATTTTCAATTGAAACCGAGCGCTCCCGGATACTTCTGATGAAGTATGCGGGGGCGCTTTTTCGTGGAACTGGGGGCTTGTGGAGCGGGGGCAATCGTTCTATAATACAAGCTGTGAAATGAATCACAAAAGGGGTGGAACGTATGGACAAAAAACTGAACGAGGCCGTGGCGGCGCTGCGGCCCCAGATGGTGGCGGCGCTCCAGCGGCTGGTGCGCAGGCGCAGTGTGGAGGCTGACCCGCTGCCGGGCAAGCCCTTTGGCGAGGAGGTGGATGCCTGCTTTGCCGAGGCGCTGGCCCTCTGCCATGAGCTGGGCTTTGAGACCACCGACATGGATCGGTACATCGGCTGGTGCGAGATCGGCACCGGGGACGAGATGGTGGCGGTGCTGGGGCATCTGGACGTGGTGCCCGAGGGCGAGGGCTGGCATCACCCGCCCTACGCCGCCGAGATCGAGGGCGGCAGGCTGTATGGCCGGGGTTCCGTTGACGACAAAGGCCCGGTGGTGGCCAGCCTGTTCGCGCTGAAAGCCATCCGGGATCTGGGCATTCCGCTCAACCGCCGTGTCCGGCTGCTGTTCGGCCTGAACGAGGAGACCAACGACCGGGACGTGCTGTACTACAAGGCCCACGGCGGGGAGATTCCGGTGCTGGGCTTCACCCCGGACGGCGAGTATCCGCTCATCAACGGCGAAAAGGGCATCCTGAACGAGAGCTATGCTGTGCAGCTGCACCAGACCGGGGCCTGGCAGCTGAGCAGGGTGCAGGGCGGCGTGGCCGGCAATGTGGTGCCGGACTACGCCTGCGCTGTGCTGACCGCCCCGGCGGGGGCCTCCCTGCCGGATGCGGAGCACATCACCGTGACAGCCATCCCCGGCGGCTATCAGGTGGAAGCGGTGGGCGTTTCGGCCCACGGCAGCCACCCGGAGCAGGGCGAAAACGCCATCGGGCGGCTGGTGTGCTACCTCGACCGGCTGCCGCTGGAGGGGGATGCCAAGCAGGCCGTGCACTTTCTGGCCGAGAAGCTGGGCACCGACCCCTACGGCGAGCGCCTGCTGGGCCACCGGCTGGAGGATGCGCTCTCCGGCCCCATGAGCTGCAACTGGGGGCTGATCGAGGGCGACGCGCAGCATCTGTGGGTCAAGCTGAACTACCGCTATCCTGTGACCATGGAACGGGCAGACTGCCAGCCCGCTGTGCAGGCCGCCTTTGAGGCCGCAGGCTGGGCGCTGGATGGGCAGGTGCACAAGGAAAAGCTCTACTACCCTGCCGAGACCCCGCTGGTCAGCGCCCTGCTGGAGGTTTACCGGGATGCCACCGGCGACAATGCCCCGCCCAAGTGCATCGGCGGCGGCACCTACGCCAAGATGCTGCCCAACGTGGTGGCTTTTGGCCCCCTGTTCGCGGGTGACCCGGTCACAGAGCATCAGCCCGATGAATGCATCGATCTGGAACGTCTGGTGCAGAACGCCCAGATCATTGCAAACGCCATTGTCAAGCTGGCAAACCTGCCGCTGGAATAAGAAGGAGGACGGGACTATGAAAATCACACAGGTGCGGCTGGGCCGCATTTCCACCCCGCTGCGGGTGCCGTTCAAAACGGCACTGCGCACTGTGAACAGCGTTGAGGATGTTATCGTGGAGCTCCACACCGATACCGGTGCGGTGGGCTACGGCGAAGCACCCCCGACCGGTGTTATCACCGGCGACACCACCGGGGCCATCCTCGGTGCCATTCAGGATCATATCGCCCCTGCCCTGCTGGGCCGCGACCTCGATGAATTTGAGGATCTGACCGCCGCTGTGCAGAAGGCGCTTGTCCACAACACCAGCGCCAAGGCCGCTGTGGACATGGCCCTGTGGGATCTGCTGGGCCAGAAGTACAGCGCCCCTGTTTACCGGATGCTGGGCGGTGCCCGCAAAAACATCGTGACCGATATCACCATCAGTGTCAACCCGCCGGAGGAGATGGCCCGGGATGCCCGCACCGCCGTCCAGCGCGGCTACGACTGCCTGAAGGTCAAGGTGGGCATTGACCCTGAGCTGGATGTGGCCCGCCTTGCTGCGGTGCGGCAGGCCGTGGGCCGGGACATCAAGCTCCGCATCGATGCCAATCAGGCCTGGAACGCCAAGCAGGCGGTCCGCATCCTGAACCAGATGCAGGAGAAGGGGCTGGACATTGAGTTCGTGGAGCAGCCCGTGCCCGCCGCAGACCTTGAGGGAATGCAGTATGTCCCCCGCCATGCCGATGTGCCCGTGCTGGCCGACGAGAGCGTGTTCAGCCCGGCAGATGCCCTGCGGATCATGCAGACCGGCGCGGCCGACCTGGTGAACATCAAGCTGATGAAGTGCGGCGGCATCACCAATGCCCTGCGCATTGCCGCCGCCGCTGAGGTGTACGGCGTGGAGTGCATGATCGGCTGTATGCTGGAAGCAAAGATCTCGGTCAACGCCGCTGTGGAGCTGGCCTGCGCCAAGAAGATCATCACCAAGATCGACCTCGACGGCCCGGTGCTCTGCAGCGAGGACCACATCCTCGGCGGTGCCGTGTTCAACGAAAAGAACATCACCGTCTCCGACGCGCCCGGCATGGGCATTCAGGGCTTTGTGCCCGGCAAGGTGTCTTATCTCGACTAAAACAGGAACAGACCGCATCCCGAAACACACGGGGTGCGGTCTCTTTTTGTGAATCTGTATTTCATATACGGACAGTGAAAAAAGCTCGTGTCTGTATATGTTGAAATGAAAAACAAAAAAAGCGGGCAAAATCTTTGACTTTTTGGCCTGCAAGGCGTATAATCGTACTTGTTCCGTGTAGAGGAATGGGAAAACTGTGCGCGATAGGCGCACAATCTGGATAGGGGAGTAGAAAAGTTATGAAAACGTTGAAAGCGGTTGCGGCAAGGTACAACGCCACCAGCCTGATCCTGCGCATCGTCATCGGCCTTGTGGTCGGTGCGGTGCTGGCACTGGCGGTGCCCGGTGCGGGCTGGGTGGAAGAGTTCGGCAGCCTGTTCGTGGGTGCCCTGAAGGGCATTGCCCCGGTGCTGGTGTTCATTATCGTGGCCAGTGCGCTGGCGCAGGGCACGTCCAAGCTGGACCGGCGCTTTGGCACGGTCATCTGGCTGTACATGCTCACCACCTTCCTGGCCGCCGCCATTGCGGCGGCGACCAGCTTCCTGTTCCCTCAGACCATCGTTCTGGCTGAGGCGGCAGAATCCGAGGTGGTGCCCCAGGGTCTGGGCGATGTGATGAACACCCTGCTCACAAACTTTGTGGCAAACCCCGTCAGTGCCCTGCTGAACGGCAATTACATCGGCATCCTGTTCTGGGCCTGCCTGTTCGGTCTGGCCATGAAGAAGTACGGCGCGGACAGCACCAAGCTGTTCCTGGCGAACACAGCGGATGCAGTCTCCCAGATCGTCCGCTGGATCATCAATCTGGCACCCTTCGGCATCATGGGCCTTGTGTACACCAACGTGTCCAGCAACGGCCTGTCCATCTTTACCCAGTACGGCAGGCTGCTGCTCCTGCTGGTGGGCACCATGCTCTTTATGGCACTGGTCGTCTCGCCCTTTATCATCTTTGTGTATCTGCACTGCAACCCGTATCCGCTGGTGTTCCGCTGCCTGCGTGAATCCGGCCTGACCGCCTTCTTCACCCGCAGCTCTGCCGCCAACATCCCGGTCAATATGGATCTGTGCGACAAGCTGGGGCTGGATAAGGATATGTATTCCGTCTCCATCCCGCTGGGCGCTACCATCAATATGGATGGTGCCGCCATCACCATTACCATTATGACGCTGGCTGCGGCCAATACGCTGGGCATTCAGGTGTCTCTGCCCGCCGCCATCCTTCTTTCGGTGATGAGCGCTCTGGGTGCCTGCGGCGCTTCCGGCGTGGCTGGCGGCTCCCTGCTGCTGATCCCCATGGCCTGCTCCCTGTTTGGCATCTCCAATGATATCGCCATGCAGGTGGTCGGTGTCGGCTTTATCATCGGCGTGGTGCAGGATTCCGTGGAAACTGCCCTGAACTCCGCCGGTGACGTGGAATTTGCCGCCACTGCGGAATATCACCAGTGGCGCAAGGAGGGCAAGCCCCTGCCGGCGTTCCTGTGCAAGTGATGCAAAACTGAAATGGCTTTTCAAAGGCTGCTGTGCTGCTGGCACGGCGGCCTTTTTGTTTGGAACTTTTTTCTGGACATTTTGCACAGGAAAGCCCTCGTCCTGTTGGAAGTTGACGGATTCTGACGGATTTTGCATGAGAGTATCCCCTTTTGCAGAAGAAATTCTGGGCAAAACAGAGAGAAAATCTGAAAAAACTTTCCAAACAAGGTTTCAATCGTCCATGTATACAAGAACTTTATTTTTCATAAAAAACGTTTTGTGCTAGTTGCGCAAAGGACGAAAGAACGTTAAAAATGTATCACTAAATTCATAGTTTGTTCATAGAATTTATAAAACGATTTCATAATTGAGTGGCATAATATGGCCATCCTCAGAGAGGGGAACAAAAGAACGAAGGGTTCTGAACGGTTCCGCTTTGAGGATGCAGGGAGATAGAGGCCCTGCCAAAAAACACAATGACATTTACCGATATACGGAGGATATTTATTATGATGAACAAGAACACTGCTATTCTGGACAACACTATGATGGACGCTTACCTGACTGTCACCGAGGGCGTGTCCGATAACTGCGGCATTGGCCTGGCTTTTGCAAGCCTGCTCGAGAGCGCAAAGAAGAACTTTGTCAACCAGAGCAACCGCCGCGCTGTCAATGCAAGCTTTGCCGGCTGATCTTCTCCAATTTGCCGGTTGAAGATTCTCCTTCTTTTTTTGTTACAGCTGCTGCCACACTGTAATATGAACTGAAAAGCCCGGAACCACCTGCCGCCATAGCAGGTACGGTTCCGGGCTTTTTTGCTGTATGGATTCAGTCAGCGCAGGGGTTTTAAGCCGTCAGCTTTGCTTTCTGCAGTGCAGCCACGATCAGCGGAATGAGGATGAGCTGCGCCACGATACCGGGCACAGCAGTGAGCACCGCACCGGACAGGAACGCGCTGAACGGGAAGCTGGAGCCGGACAGACCGGCCAGCACAAAGCGCACCGCACCCCAGACAAGGCGGCCTGCCACCATCGAGGTGACAAGGGTGGCATAGATCATGGGCAGGGTGTGCTGCACCTTGCGGTACATGAAACCGGCCACAGCGCCGTATGTGGCCAGCTCAAAGGCCATGGCGATGGCAATGGGGTACATCGGGGGCATCCCGAACAGCACCGAGCGGAGCAGCGGGGCGGCAAAGCCCAGTGCCAGGCCCCAGGGGCCGCCCAGCACGAAGCCAGCCAGCAGCACCGGGAAGTGCATGGGGCAGAGCATATTGCCGATCTGAGGCACATGGCCAGTGATCATGGGCAGCACAAAGGCCAGTGCCAGAAACAGTGCGGCCAGCACCAGATCACGGGTCGCGGAACGGGTCTTGGTATTCATCAATGATTCCTCCTGAAAATGCACAGACAAAAAGGGCCTGCCGCCAGCACGCGCGCCAGCGGCAGACCCCTTCATGGTGTCTGTTTCAAAATAATGTTTGCGGGGAGAAACACGGGCTTCGGCCCGCAAAGCCCCGGCTTCAGCCGGGAATTGTGCAAAAAGTATAGCAGATGCAAAGCCGCCTTGTCAAGCTCAGCGGATGAGGAGGGTTACGGGGCGGTGTTTGCGGATTTTTGAAATTTGTAGATGTAATAAAAGGAATCTTCACCGGGGCCTTCTGCAAATGTACTGTTACAGACATTGGTGTGAGAATAACCATTGTCGGAGGCTGCATTCAATTCGGCATCAGAAAGCGCATGTTCCATAAAGAGCCAGATCTCAGGATCGGAAGAAGTGAAGCACTGAGAAGTATTGGAGGATTCGATTTGAGCATGGACACGTCCCGGAAAGTAATAATCAAAGAGTGTCCAGTCTAGGAAGTAGTTCGTTGTATAAAGAACTGCATCCTGAGAGGGGGTAATAACTTCCAGACACTGGGTGGTCGCAAGGTCGATGCGCTTTTCCCGCTGATAGGTTTGGTAGAAATCCGGTAGACTGCACACCAGCGTTCCCAAAATCAGAATACTGGACAGAATGGTTCTCCAACGGACTTTAGACAGAAGAAAGCCAAAAACCAGGTAAACGACTGCGGTGAGCGGATAAAGGTATCGAACGAGAAAAAGCGGGCGAACGGCATGTGAAACGATCAGCCCGACTGCGGAGGTGCCGGCGGCAGAAAGCAAGCCAGTCAAAAGCCAAATCGTATCAGGGGCGAAGAGCCATTTAGAGGACGACTTGGCCTGTGCTGTGAAATAAAGAAGGAATGCAAGACCGAAAATGAGGACTGTCCAAGAAGGATTGAAGAAGAATCCGATACAATTGATCGGAGAAGGAATGAAGGTGGACCACCAGTCTGCCGCAGCACGTTTGAAAGTGGGAAGCAATACCAGAAGCCAGGGAAGGTAGACGACCACTGCGGCACAATAAGTGATAAGGATTTTTTTGAAGCTGCTCTTATCCTGCGGAAGCAGAGAAAGCAGAGCCAGATAGAAAAATGCAACGGAAATCAGGGCATAGTAGTGCGTATAAGCGGCACAAAGAGAGGCGACGCTGAAAATGACCCAATCGGAGGTTTTACCGGAATGAAGAATGTTATGGAGTGCCAGATAGGCCGCTAACACAAAGAAAGCGCCGAGTGAATACATTCGGGCCTCGACATTGAACATGATAGCGGTATCAGTCAAAGAGGCAAAAGTGGAAACAACAACTGCGGGAATCAATCCGAACTGTCTGAAAATCACCGTACAGGCAAGAATCAGAATGAGTCCATAGGGAATCAGAGCCGACAGATGATAGACATATCCGTGATTGCCCAGAAGATGATATAGGAGCTGTGTGAAAAGGTAGTACAGCGGCGGATGATTATCTGCCGCTGTGACTTGGAGCATTTCAAAAACATTCATTTGGGCAAGGCCGATGCTGAACCCCTCATCTCCCCAGAAGGAGTTGTCAAAAATGCGGACAAAGTGCATGGCGAACAGCACAAGGGCATACAGGTACAGCAGCCAGGGCAAAATCCTGCGGCTGCGCTGTGCCCGGGATGTGGGTGAGGAAAAAGACATAGGAACCTCCCAAAATGATAAAAAAAGCAAACAAATTCATCTTATTATATCATACAGCGGCAAAAGATGATATTGCAAAGCGGCCAAAAGCTGCAAAAATGTTTTGCGGGGGCAAAATGGACCTGCATTTTCAACAAAAACGGGAACATTTACAAGCGATTTTGCCAAGGGATGTACATTTTGACGAAAGAACCTTGACGTTTTTGCATAGAATAGATAATATAGACTTGAGAAATAGCGCATCGGGGCGTACGGCCCGGGTGCGTACCATATCCGATGCAAACGCTGAGGTTCATACGGGAGGACCAAAGATGACAAATGCAGAAAAGCTTACCCTGGCAAAACACGCCTGCCACATCCGCATGGGCGTGATCGAGGGCACTCACAGCGCCAAGTGCGGCCATCCGGGCGGCAGCCTGGATATCGCCGAGGTGCTGGCGTACCTCTATTTCGTAGAGATGAAGGTGGATCCGAAGGATCCCAAGAACCCTGACCGCGACCGTTTGGTGCTCTCCAAGGGCCATGCGGCCCCGGCGCTGTACGCCGCGCTGGCTGAGCGTGGGTTCTTCCCGGTGGAGGACCTCAAGACCCTGCGCAAGATCGGCAGCTACCTGCAGGGCCACCCCAACATGAACAGTGTGCCGGGCGTGGATATGTCCACTGGCAGTCTGGGTCAGGGCGTGAGCGCCGCCTGCGGCATGGCACTGGGTGCCAAGCACGCCGGTAAGCCCATCAATGTTTACACCATCCTGGGTGACGGCGAGGTGGAAGAAGGCGAGTGCTGGGAGGCCTTTATGTTTGCTTCTCACTACGGCCTGTCAAACCTCTGCGTCATGCTGGACCGCAACCATCTGCAGATCGACGGCACCACCGAGACCGTGATGAACAGCGCCCCGCTGGAGGAGAAGCTGAAGGCCTTCAACTTCAATGTGCTGACCATCAACGGCCACGATCTTGATGCCATTGAGAGCGCCATCGCCGCTTTCCACGCTGAGAACGAAAAGCCCACCTGCATCATTCTGGATACCCTCAAGGGCAAGGGCGTTTCCTTTATGGAAAACTCCGTTGACTGGCACGGCAAGGGCCCCAACGATGAGGAATACGCACAGGCCATGCAGGAGCTGAATGCAGCTTACGCCGCGCTGGAAGAGGAGGACAAGTAAGATGGCAGAAGTGAAGAAGATCGCTACCCGTGACAGCTACGGCAACACCCTGAAGGAGCTGGCCGCCGAGGGCCACGACGACCTGGTGGTGCTGGACGCTGACCTGGCTGCCGCCACCAAGACCGGCATGTTCCGCAAGGCGTACCCGGACCGTCACTTCGACTGCGGCATTGCCGAGGGCAACATGATGGGCGTGGCCGCAGGTCTGGCCACCATGGGTTATGTTCCCTTTGTTTCCAGCTTTGCCATGTTTGCCGCAGGCCGTGCCTTTGAGCAGATCCGCAACTCGATCGCTTACCCCCGCCTGAACGTCAAGATCGGTGCCACCCACGGCGGCATCTCCGTGGGCGAGGACGGTGCTTCCCACCAGTGCTGCGAGGACTTTGCCCTGATGCGCAGCCTGCCCGGCATGACCGTGATCTGCCCCGCAGACGATGTGGAAGCCCGTGCCGCTGTGCGTGCCGCTTACGCCATGCAGGGCCCTGTTTACCTGCGCTTCGGCCGTCTGGCTGTGCCTGTGTTCCACGATGAGGCCACCTACCACTTTGAGCTGGGCAAGGGCGAGCAGATCACCGAGGGCAGCGACATTGCCATCATCGCCACCGGTCTGATGGTCAACGAGGCCCGCCTGGCTGCCGAGCAGCTGGCTGCCGAGGGCATCCACGCCCGGGTCATCAACATCCACACCATCAAGCCTCTGGACGAGGAGATCGTCCTCAAGGCTGCAAAGGAGTGCGGCAAGGTCATCACCGCCGAGGAGCACAACGTCATCGGCGGTCTGGGCGAGGCCGTCTGCGCCGTGCTGAGCGAAAAGCTGCCCACTCCGGTGCGCCGCGTAGGCGTGCAGGACGTGTTCGGCTGCTCCGGCCCGGCATGGGATCTGCTGAAGTTCTACGGTCTGGATGCCGCCACCATCTGCAAGACTGCCCACGAAATGCTGGGCAAATAAAGCTGTCCGGAATATTATAAGAGCTGAAGGGCTGCTGCACGTTCGTTCAAAACGATGTGCAGCAGCCCCTTTTTGCGTTCATTCTTCGCCCAGCAGCTTTGCACGGCTGGCGTATACAGCGGTGAATACCTCCCGCAGCCGTTGGATCTCGGGACGCGGGTCGTCCCGCAGGGTCAGCAGGCAGGTGTCCGGCAACGGCAGCTGCAGCGGCAGGTACCATGCCGCCGGAAAGGCCGGGTATTTCATCGGGCACAAAAACATGCCGCGCCCGGCAAGCAGATCGTTGTAAACACACTCGTAGTTTTCCACCATGTGCCAGCTTGGTGCGGAAAACGGCAGGCCGGGCTGAACAACGGCAAGATCCACCATTTCCTGATACAGCGGCTCATAAAACAGCTGCTGCCCGGCAAGATCGGCCAGCGCCAGAGTGCTGCGCCCTGTGAGCGGGTGCTCCGGCGATATGATCAGGTAAAAGGTGTTGTGCAGGATGGGGGTGCGCTCGATCTCCGGCTGCAGCGGCCCAAAGGGCAGATAGAGGGCTGCGTCTGCCTCGCTGCAGAGCATTTCGTGGGGGTTGCGTGACACGGGCCGAGTGTCCACAGCAAATTCGTACCCCGGCAAAGCGGCATGAAGCTGCGCCATCAGGATGGGGTAGATGGGGTCCCGCTGCAGCAGCACAGGCGGAAGACGCAGGGTCAGGGTGCGCTGCGGGGCAAACGCTTTCAGCGTCGTGCGGGCGTTCAGCATGCTGCGGTAGATCTCTGCCGCACGGGGCGCAAAAGCCCGGCCGGCCTCGGTCAGGGCCACCTGGGTGGTGCTGCGGGTGAACAGGGCAAGATCCAGCTCTTTTTCCAGATTGCGGATCTGGTAGCTCAGGGCGGGCTGGGTGCAGTACAGCTCCCGGGCGGCGGCGGTAAAATTCAGCGTCCGGCTCAGGGTGAGAAAACACAGCAGCTGGCGGTCGTTCATGGGCGAAACCTCTCCTTTCCCGGCGGGCAGAATAAGATTGCTTTCAGTATAGCACATCAATGGAGACTGATAAAGAGCTTTTATCACTGTGGCAAAAATTTTTTGTTTCCATTTTACATCGTTATATTTTATACTAAGTGTCGGAGCGGGATAAAAATCCCGCAGAAACGAGAAGAAGAGAAGAAAGAAAAAGGAGCAAACAAGATGGAAAAGATCTCCCGCAAAGGCTTTCTGAAAGTTGCCGCTGCCGCCGCAATGAGCGGTGTCACCGCCGGCGCTCTGGCTGCCTGCAACTCCGC